>ERZ791619.630-NODE-630-length-18048-cov-2.36314_pt1 | contig 18048 bp, 7 predicted proteins | sample MGYA00510271_ERZ791619 | MGnify/ENA primary metagenome ERZ791619 (study PRJEB30046, sample SAMN00715209) | human gut metagenome | study: EMG produced TPA metagenomics assembly of the A metagenome-wide association study of gut microbiota in type 2...
ACTAATAGCCTGATAGGTATACACATTTTCGAAAGTATTATAGAACTGTTCTTCAATCGTTTTAACATTCTTGCGAACATAAGGAATAAATGCCTTTCTGTCTTTACCCAAGTTAAAAGTAGCAATTTCATTTTCTACTGTAAAAGCCTCTCCCAATGTAGAAATAAATCGATAAGCTATCCCCTCATTATACGCTCTGAACTCAAGATTATAATGATCTTCTATCTCCTTCTTTTTATAAAATGGAGATTTTAGATATTGCCGTACAGCTTTCTCATTATGACCGGATAAACGGGATGCTATGCCAAACGTACGCCCCTTATCCAACTGCATGGCAATAGCAGACTGGAAAAGAACAGTATCAGTGCCATGAGTCACAGAGTAAGTTATTTCCTTTCCTATACTAATATACGCCTTCAGTACACCATCCGGCGAAGTCAACACAAACTTTTTCTGCGCACAAATGGTTAATGCAGAGACTGTCAATAGAACTAATAAACAAATCTTTTTCATATATACTATTTTTAATTTCCCGGTTTGTCGCTCATTGTGAAAATCAAATGTCCGCCAGCCAGAATATCTTTATGTTGAATTCGAAAATCGGTAATCTCCTGTCCATTCAAGGCCACTGCCTTCACATATTTATTCTGTTTGGAGAGGTTGACTGCTTCTACCGTAAAAGTTTTATTCTCCGGTAAATGCAACACTATACGTTTTAATTGAGGAGCTCCTATTATATATTCCCCACCCACCGGATTGACCGGATAGAATCCCATTGCGGAAAAAATATACCATGCCGACATTTGTCCACAATCGTCATTTCCACACAATCCGCTAGGTTCAGGAAGGTAGAAACGATCAAAAATCTCTCTGATAAGCTCCTGTGTTTTATAGGCTTTATCAACATAAGTATATAGATATGCGACATGATGACTGGGTTCATTACCATGAGCATATTGCCCGATCAATCCTGTCACATCGAGCACATTCACTGCATTTTCAGAACGGAGATAAAATAATGAATCCAATTTAGTACTGAATGCTTGTTTTCCTCCCATAAGGGAAATCAGTCCCTCAACATCATGTTGTACATGCCAAGTATATTGCCAGGCATTTCCTTCCGTATAGTCACCGCCATGTGAACTTGCATGTGACAGTGAAAACATATTAAATGGAACTCTCCAACTTCCTGTCGAATCCTTGCCACGCATCATCCCAGTTTGTTTATCAAATAGATTCTGATAATAACCCGCACGTTTCATGAAAAACCGATAATCCTCTTCCTTTCCAAGAGCTTGAGCCATTAAAGCTGCGCAATAGTCGTCGTAAGCGCTTTCCAGTGTTCTGGACACAGATTCTTTTTCAATAATATCAAACGGATAATACCCATACTTATCATATACCTCCCAATCTGAATTCAATTGTGATAAAGTCAATGATTCCTTGATTGCAGCATACGCTCTCTCCGGGTCTGACGTGATAAGTCCTTTCAAATAAGCATCTACAATAACCGGAACCGCATGGTTTCCTATCATACAATAATTTTCTTTCCCCCATAATGTCCAGATCGGCAGAAAACCTTTTGCTTCTTTATGTGCAATCATACTTTCAACCATATCACCGGCTCTCTCCGGCACGAGGAGCGTATACAAAGGGTGTGCAGCCCTATATGTATCCCACAAAGAGAAAGTTGAATAGTAATAACCTGTAGAAGAAACAAAAATACTGTCATTAGCCCCTCTATACTTTCCATCTATATCGGCAATATTAGTAGGTTGTATAAACAAATGATACATCGAAGTATAAAAGTTCATTTTTTCCTCTTCCGTACCCTCTACTTCAACCAAAGAGAGCATATCATTCCATTTTCCGTTTGTCTCGGCTTTTATTGATTCAAAATTCCATCCCGGGTTTTCTTTATCCAGAGCCATCTTCGCACCTTCTATGCCAACAGTAGACAACGCCACCTTCACTTGAACAGATTCACCTTCTTTCAGATCAAACTCCAAAATAAATCGTTTGGCTTTCTCGCCTTCTTCTTGAGGCAATTCTTTTTTCACAGTATAAGGCCTATCAAACACTATCATATAATAAAAATACCGGGCTACCCATCCCCTAACGCGGTTATACCCTGCAATCGTTTTATTATCAAGCATTTCAACCTCACCCTCCAATACACGATACCGTATGTTCTTCGAATTAAACACTAATCCATTCTGCAGATCAAGCAATAAATTCGCTTCCCCCGGCTGATTGAAGGTATACTTATGCATAGCGGTACGCTCAGTAACAGTTAACTCAACATCAATATTCATATCGGCCAGCTTCACCGAGTAATATCCAGGCATAGCTACTTGTGTCTCACGCTCATAACGGCAGAAGAATCGCTCACCCTGAAGATTCTGATTAAAAGGCAACATTCGAATATCACCTAAATCCGGAACTCCTGTACCGTTTAGGTGAGTTTGCGAGAATCCTGCAATAGAATCATCATCGTAATTAAATCCGGAACAATAACGCCATGAACCATTGCCACTTTCAGGACTTACTTGTATCAAGCCAAAAGGAGCACAAGCTCCAGGAAAAGTATGACCATTATCAGCATTTCCAACAAAGGGATTCACATATCGCGTATAATCTATTTTTCGTTCTCTATCTGTATTACATGAAGAGAATATTCCCCATACCATACAAACCGACAACCACACTATTCTTGAATTCATCATCCGTCATTTTTTATTATCCTAACTATAAAAGCACAAACTCGGCTTTTTTCACATTCTCTGAATCGGTGCCTATAAACAAATGAAACTTACCCGGTTCAGATATGAACTGCTTTTTATCATTCCAAAATCGAAGGTCTTTCTCCGTTATTACAAACTCTACCTTCTTTTCTTCACCCGGTTTTAACTCTACTTTCCGGAAGCTTTTCAGTTCTTTCACCGGGCGGGTTACAGAAGCTACCAAATCTCTTATGTAAAGTTGCACCGTTTCAGTTCCTTTATATTTCCCGGTGTTTTTCACCTTTACAGATACATTCAGCTTTCCATCTCTTGTCAACTGCTTATCTTCCATCTGTATTTCAGAATATTCAAATGTGGTATAAGATAAACCATAGCCAAAAGGAAACAAAGGCTGATTGGGACTATCCAGATATTTCGTGATAAAAACAGATTCATAAAATCCTTCCGGACGCCCCGTATTTTTATGATTATAGAAAATAGGAACCTGCCCCACCGTTCGCGGAAATGAAACGGTCAATTTTCCCTGCGGATTGAATTGTCCGAACAGAACATCGACAATCGCATTTCCAGCCTGATTTCCCGGGAACCAAGTCTCTAAGATAGCATCCATATTTCCGGATGCCCATGGTATAGTTAGCGGACGCCCATTAAAAAGAACCAAGACAATCGGTTTTCCTAACTTCTTCAACTCTTTTAATAGCTCTTCCTGCACTCCTGGCAAAGAGAGATTACTTCTGGACGACGCCTCCCCACTCAATTCTTTTGCTTCCCCCATTGTTGCTACAATCAGCCGCCACTTTCAACGCATCCGCAAAACCGGAGCGTTCATCTCCTTCTACCTCACAGCCTTTCACATAATTAATCTTCATCTTATTGCCATAACGTTCCGTTATTGCCTCCAGAAAGGTCTGCATATCATTAGGATCACAACTCTTCGACCAACTACCCGGCATATCTTTTTTCGAATCAGCCAAAGGACCTATGATAGCGACAGATTTCAGTTTTTCCGACAACGGTAATAATTGGTTCTCATTTTTGAGTAATACCATTGACTTACAGGCAGCCTCACGAGCCAACTCCAGATATTCTTTCTTCAGAATGACAGTATCTTCCCGTTCCTGACTACAATAACGATAAGGATCGTCCATCACCCCCGTAGCATACTTCATCCGTAAGACATGCCGGACTGAATTTTCGATCTGTTTCACGCTGACTTTACCTTCCTGAACCAGCTCCTTCATGTGCTTCAAATAAGCAGATGACTCCATATCCACATCCAATCCTGCATTGAAAGACTTCATAGCCGCATCTTTCCTGTCTTCTGCGAATCCATGCATAGCAACCTCACGAATCGATCCCCAATCTGAAACAACAAAACCGTCAAAATTCCACTCCCTTCTCAATATATCCGTCATAAGATAAGAAGAAGCAGAGGTCGGTGTGCCATTTAATTCATGATAACCCGCCATCAATGAATGTACCCCGCTTTCCACCGCAGCTTTAAAGGGTGGTAAATAAACATTGCGCAAGGTCACATCACTAATATCAGCCGTATTATAGTCTCTTCCGTCAATCGTTGCTCCATACGCTGCAAAATGTTTTGCACATGCAATTAATGCACCCATCTCTTTCAGGTTCTTCCTTTGGTACCCTTCAACTTTGGCTTTAGCAATCAGTGAATTTAGGTAGGGATCTTCACCGCCTCCCTCCATAATACGCCCCCAGCGGGCATCACGGCAAACATCCACCATTGGCGAAAAGGTCCAATGAATTCCCATAGCCGAAGCCTCATCGGCAGAAGCGCGTGCTGTACGTCTCATCAGGTCTAAATCCCAACTTGCCGACTCGCCCAAAGGTATCGGGAAGATTGTACGATACCCATGTACCACATCAAATCCGATTAAAAGAGGTATCTTAAGACGTGATTCCTCCACCGCTATACGTTGTATCTCACGGGTACGTTTAGCACCTACAATATTAAAGACCATCCCTACATCTCCTCTCCGGATTGCTTCATCATCATCATCGCGCATTGTTATCGGACCAGTAGGATTCATCCTTCCGGCATAAAGATTCAATTGCCCGATTTTCTCTTCCAAAGTCATCAAATTTAATATAGAGTCTACTTTCTGCTCTATTGTCTTATCTTGCGCCTTTGCCTGTATAGAAAAGCACAAGATGAATATTATAATTAAAATTCGTGCTGATGTTATCATATATTTCTACCATTTATCAGTTCTGAATGGTGCCACCGGCAAACCATAATAATCGAAAAGGGAAGCTTCCGCATAATTATGAAAGGCATAACGCACTGCCACCGGTTCGGAAACCTCTTTATTCCAAACCTGAAGTTGTTTCGTTGCCAAATCTACGATTGCTTCTGCCGGATAAAATTTCCGGTCTTTACCTGCGATCTCAAATGAGGAAAGAGGCCGGTTAATTGGATGCACTTTACCTTGAGCATTATCAAATGCAATGTAAACTTTCCCTTCTTTTACCTCCATTGATTTATAAACCGGCGTCTTATATCCAAGATTATCCACCCCATATTCTTTTGCCAATGCCCAATAAGCAAGCCTCTTGCCTACCTCTTCTTTCTTAGGAGGATGAATAAAGTCACGACTCCCGATATCCATCGTAGATACCATTCCCGAGTTAGGGATCACTTGCATCAGCTGTTGCTGCATCTCACGAAAATAAGCAGCCGACGTGCCATTTGCATCTCCATAAGCATGAGGAGCTATTTCCACATAATAGAAAGGAAGTCTCTCCAAACTCCAACGCTTGCGATAGTCATCTACCATAACAGGAAGCATTCTCGCATACTGTTCTATATTATGTCTGTTACTTTCTCCCTGATACCAAATCATTCCTTTAATCATAAAGTTAGTCAAGGGAGCCACCTTCGCATTAAATAGTACACATGGCTTCTGTTGAACCGGTTTAGCGACTTCTTTGTCATCGTTCAGATGAGATAAATCCACTCCAAAAGGACGGACCGTTTCTTCGCTCATCCAAGCCTCAACAGTAGAGCCTCCCCATGAAGAGACTACAATCCCTACAGGCACATTCAAAGCCCGTTGCAAATATCTCGCAAAACAGTACGAGACTGCACTCATCGGAGCTACATTTTTAGACGTATTCGTAAACCATTCTCCTTTACAATTATCAAGCGGCACTTTACTATATTGTCTAAACCAACCTTTCTCATTAAAATCTGAAGAAAACATCCTAATAGGGGTCGACTCATTAGCTGTCGCTATCATATCATTAGCTCCTTCTACAAATTCAAACTCAAATCCCCGCACAGGCATTTCCATATTTGACTGACCGGAACAAAACCACACTTCCCCTATCAATACATTTTTCAAGGTCAACTCTTCTCCATCAGTAAATCTTATCTCATACGGCCCTCCCGCTTTAGGAGTAGAAACGGTTACCATCCATTTGCCATCAGCGTCTGCTATGGTAGAATATTCTATCTCATTCCATGAAGGAAGTACTTTAACCTTCTTATTGGGATTTGCCTTTCCCCATAACTTAACGCTCGTCTGTTGTTGCAACACCATGTTATCATTCAGGATATTAGGCAACACGATCTTCGCATAACTGATTATCGGTAATAAAGCCAGATATATCAATAATAGTTTTTTCTTTCCCATCCTACAATTTTATTTTTATTATTTTATATCCAAAAGCATTCAGTTTTACCTGTTTAGTATAATCTTTCATTTCCTTATCAGATGCAAGCTGTGAAGACCTAACAATCATATTTAAATTGTTTTCTTTTGCCTGATTATTAAGTAACACTACAAATAACACACTCCCGTCTTCACTTTCCGCTGTAATATAATCCACATTAGGATTATCCACGCTGACCAAATCTTTGCGAAGAATCAGACTTGCTTTTTTTCCGTCCACTATTCCTGATGCAAATCCGGCTGTTCTATGAGTTCCGACCTTAGGTGTCATAAACCCTCGCGGAAAAGAGATCTTGCCATTTGAACGTAACTCCGCTTCTGCAAGTAGATAATCATAAATCCATCCGATCTGCCACCAGGCATGATGTGGGAAAAGTCCTGCTCCATGGTCAAAACGATTCCAGTAATAAGAGGCTACTCCGGTTTCTTCATTCACAAAAGCATCTCTCCCCAAGGCTCCCAAACGAGCCATATCACGAAAGATTTCATCTTTTGTGAGTGAATATAATTTAAGGAAAAAGGCACAATGGCTAGTTAGCAAAATAGGTCCGGCATTTACTGCAGAGCCCATTGAACCACCGTGTTCAAAGTTTAACCCCACCTGTTTCCCATTCAAATATTTAATATCCCGGCTCGGTATCGGATGAGTGTAGATAGAAGTAGTATACATCTTGCCCGTTTTAATTGCAGCATCCAAATATCTCTGCACAGAGGTCAACTCGTACAGTTCAAGCATAGCACCGGCAATTTGTATCGTAGCAAAATCGTTCACAAACCTCGCATCTCCGCAGACACCTAAGAAATGTCCTTTTTGGATGGAATGGTCTATCAACCAGTCAGCAGCTTTCTCCGCTGCAACAAGATATTTTTTATCCCCCAAAATCTTATATGCGATGATTAATCCGTAAAAAGTAGGGCGCAGATCTGTCAAATCTGTATAAATAGGTTTATGTGTTGTATGATCGTATGCAACCACCCAATTACCTTCTGGCTGTTGCCAGTCTAATAGTCTTTCTGCCCCATTTTTCAAAAGCTCTAGAATTTCCTTATTATCCGGCTCAAACAGTAAGATATTTCCCAAATCCGCCATAGTATAATAAGTGATAGCCACCGGTTCAAAATGGCTTCCCCATTCTTCTGTGAATCTTTTTGATTTAGCCAGATAATATTGCCCTTCTACAGCTCCCTTGAAAAATCCTTCACGAGCCTGCTGCAATATCTTGAAATTCCTAATACCGGGAATACGTGTTTCTTTCATCAATGAATCCTGAGTCAACTTAGCCAGCATCCATACGGCTCCTATATCCGAATTTTTCATAGCATCTTTATCAGCTCCGGAAACTCCCGACATATAAGACTGGGCAATAATCTTTTTCCCTTTATACATTTCTTCATTCCATAAAGCTGTCTTATCATCCATAACATAATCATACAACTTCATCAAACGATCTGTCAACGATTGCTTGTTTTCTTTTAACTTGAAAGAATAGTCCAAATGATAAATATCATACACAGCATGTTTATATACCGTATACCAGTCCGAATCCTGAAGAGTTATACGGATTCTGAACTTAGCCGTTTCTCCCTTCTTCAGATAAGAGCCTTTCTCACCTAACACCGGATGATATGCCATCGGAGTCAATTGCAACTCACGATTCATATGCGACAAAGCAATATTCCATGACTTCACATGAGTCACCTCATCTTTCTCATAAGGATTCCTATCCTGACCAGGCTCCGGAATTATGGCCATTGTCATACCTGCCTTATTACTCATGATAGAAGCCATTGTAGTAATGGTACTTTCACGGCATAACACCGGATATTTAGGTAGCCCTTGTGCATAAACATAGGATAAAGGGAATGATTCTTGCAGTTGATTCCCCTGATAAAATCCTGGTACGATTCCCCATCCAAGATCATCTTCAACCAAAGTACTTATGGTAGGAGTAGGTAGGGAATAATATCCTTCTTGATTCACAGTCAATGATATTTCGACATTGATATCAGAATGATATTTGTCATCAAACTCCCATTTTGCCTTATAGACTCCATATTCCGTCGGATGCTCAAACACAACTGTTCCTCCTTCCTTCCATCCCCTATCGGGGAAGAAGGTGGAGTATCTACCAGCTCTATTCATAGGAACCGCAGAGATGGCTCTCAAGAAATCAGGCTTCACATACCTGAATGTTTGTTCAGGAAAGTCTAATGTATCTCCATTCTCTACGATAGCTAAAGGTTTTATGGTCGGCTTTACATTGTCATAAATGAGGTTATATTTCCCCGAAGGACGACCAAACATCTTATATCCTTCGGGGGTTTTTCCTTCAAACAATGTCATTACCCATTTACCTTCATGCTTTTCCCATAAAATATTTATTTTCCCGTTTGACAGTGATAAGCTCTCTTGTGCACATATCGACATAGAAGTCACACTGCAAAGCACTACAAACAAAACTTTACTAAATATTTTCTTAAAGCACTCAATCATTTTATCTCTTTTTCTATCATTGATTATTTATCATCACCAGTATATATCAGACGAACTACTATCGGAGCATTCTTTCCTAAAGCAATGGCTCTTGCTCCTCCTTTAGCTGTTGCAGCGGCAATCTCCAACGTAGCAAATTGAGAAACACTATTTATGGCAAAAACCATATGCAATCCATCCAGATCTCCAAATTCTTTGATATACAGACTTCCATCTCTATTTGTACCACATGGGGCCATATTCATCCCCCAAGAATTCATCAGATCTTTCTTTAGCTTTTTATCACCAATCTGTAGGGAAGGATAGACTTCCGGACATCTCAAGACCTCCAGATAATCACAAACATCCAAAGAAGCTTTGGCCAGATTTACATAATCCTGTAATTCAGGAACCCGCCACCCTTCAGGAGCTAACAAATTCGGCCAAGTTACTGATGATGAATTATCACCTATCAATCCGATACGATAATACATTCCGGCAACTTTACGGATTGCATCCGGAACAAGAGTAGTTGCACTCTTCTTAGCTTCTTCGGCAGGGAAACATTGAGATTTGTCATTTTCCTGTCCTTCACAAATAAGCGATTCACCTGTATTCAATTTAGTAGTTCGAAGGTTTTCAGCCAACCATACAACTTCAGAATCACCATTCGAAATTACAGCCACTTTATATGTAATCGATTCATCACCACGAACATCCGTAAAGATCTTCGTTCCATACAATTTAAATCTCCAGGCTGAATTCGCCATCAGGCGGTCTCCCACTTTCACATTCCAATAAAGGGTATTAGCTTTATAACGTTTCAGTCCGGCTGCCTTATTATCCACCATTTCCTGTAGTTGGCTATATGTTAGAGCAGTGGATGTTTTTTCCACTTCCATATCAATTAATGGGTCAGACAAATCTGCATTAGCACTAATTAAGAGCTGATAAGATTCTGTATCCGGCATAGGTTCCCATGAAAACTTCACCTCTGTATCCATTGCTTCATAGTCTAGTTCTAAAGTAGTATCCTTAGCTGGCGTTAACGGCTGTGCCATTAACCTTGTCACCATCAAAGAACGAATTTCCGCAGATGAAGGCTGAGACGATTTCCCGGATTGTACTGTCCAATAAATCTTACCCGTATAGCCGGAAGCAATTCCCAATTTAGCCGCAATATCATTCATATCAGAAGAAGATATCAAATGAGGAGTTCTTCTTGCTTCAACAACTACCGGACTCGACATATCCTCGCTATTACTTAAAAGCAAATTATATTTGTCTACTAAAAAAGCTTCCTGCCAGGCAAAAGTGATCTGGCGTACTTTATCCAAATCAATTGAGACATCATTTTTAGGAACAGCCAGTTCAATTTCCGACGTCACAAGTGCTGGACGTTCAACATCATCTTTACAAGACCAACATGACAATCCTGTAAATACTAATAATAGAAATGAAATATATTGTTTCATGATACTTTGTTATTCAAGATTAATACATCATTTTATTTCATATACTTATACAATGGATCCGGATCTGACTCCACCCCATTGAAATGGAAAAATAAACTTAAGGCAACAGGCTTGGGACGAACTCCCAACGGCTGCATCGGTGAATCAAAAATCCCATATGTCTGCTCTGTCTCTACAACAGTGCTTCCTGCAGATGTCCAGTTGAACATTCTGAACATATATACGGACTCTATCGTTTGAAGTCGTTCTGTCAGGGCTACAATAGCAGGTACACACACATCCGCTATCAATTCTTCCCTCCGTTCAAGATAACTGTCAAAATAGCCGAACTCGGAGATAATAATCTTTCTCCCTGCATCGCCATGATCAACAGCAATCTGATACAATGACTCATTCATTGCCAGCCATGATAAGGTATGTTTTTCATGAATATAAGGATGCCAGTTCAGATATTCAAAGTAATGGCTTGGATCAGTATCAGCGGCCAGTTTCCGTTTACCTCCCTCCATACTGGTCGAAGGTAATTTACCCGATACAATATGATCATATATAGCACTCAAATATGCTTTCGTTTCGGGAATATCGACCATATAAAGACCAGGAGCCACGACTTTTGCTTTCGGATTTGCCGCTTTCACTCCCCTATTGGCATAATAACAAATATCCGCTGTCACCAATGCCTGCTCACTAGTAGTAAATATAAAAGGTGCATTTTCTTCTGCTGTCGCCCCATCTCTAAATCCATCCTTACATAAATTGTGACCCTTCGGGGCGTTCAATTCATTTCCCACTTCAAACTGAGTCACATCAGGGAAAGCAGCTGCTAACATTTTATAGCTATCTTCTATCTGCTGCATAAACTTTATATAAAGTTCTGTCCCCGGTTCCGGGACAGCTTTCCAATGTGAACGCGTACATCCATAAGGATACATATAAGCTGCATTGGTGAGCATTATATTACGCACTCCCTTTTCTGTCAACAGAGCAGCATAATCCTTAAATTTCTGAAGATTATCCTCTTTAAATATCAAGTTTCCTTCAGCATCGTGATCAAATACCCATGAAAGATGGAGCAACATTCGGAAAGACTTAACTCCCAAGGCCCCGCACATATCAGCAACCAATTGTGGAGTTACCCCATTATCAGACTGTCCGCCAATGTTTTCGCCCACTTTGGGCTGCTCATGAATACCGAACATATTACTTCTGTCAACACTATAAGTCGGAGGTAAAATGGGAGAATTCTCATCATTATCATTACAAGATGCAAAGTTAGCAACCAATAATGCACCAGCCATTAAAAATAGCCATCGGCGATATATATATTTCATTTTCATCATACTACTAAATTTAAAAGATATATTTATTTTCCACACACATTCAGTTTCCCGAAAGATAGCGTTAGAATCCTGGATTCTGCGTTAACTGCGGGCTCACATTTCTTTCTCGCTGTGGTATTGGCCATAGCTCATGCTTTTGCTGAACGAATGTCCGGTTTTCAACCAAACGATAATCAGAAGAAGGATGTGGCATATAAGCATCATAATCGTACACAGGCTCATCGTTCTCATCAAATGTCACATTCGGCCAGTCCTCAAATTTACCTTTAAAAGGACGTCCCATCACCGGACGATTGGCATATTTCCAAAAGCCATCCCAACGACGGATATCAAAATAGCGGAATCCTTCAAAGGCTAATTCTACCTTACGCTCATGACGAACAATCACCCGTGCTTTTGACTGATCCGACAAATCCGATAACGACAAAGCCGGCATTTTTACATCGTCACGTCCATTGCGAACTTCATTCAAAGCATCAACTACACTTTTATCAATATCATTCGCTTCTATTTTTGCCTCTGCATAAGTCAAAAGCACTTCAGCATAGCGACAGAGAATAAGAGGATAATCCCCTTTTTCATTTTTGTCTGCATAAGAAGGATCACTAAATTTTCTCGTACAATATCCCGTATAAGAGGTATATGGACTAAAGGAATAACAATCCTTATTGGTCACCTTACCATTTTCTGCATAACTCCAACATGAAGTGCTATCAACATGTGACTCAAATATAAAATCTCCATATCTATCCCCAGGGACTACAAATCCTAAACGCAAACGCGGATCACGATTTTCAAATGGTTTCTTCTTATTAAATAATGGAGACTCTGCAATATTCTTTCCATCAATACAATGATATGAGTCTATCAAATTTTGTGTCGGCACCATAGTGGAATATCCATTCAAATTACGAGACTGCATATGAAGAGGTAACTTATGATACAAAGGAATCTCTGCACTAAATTCCGCTTTCAAAATAATTTCCTTATTATTCGCATCCGTCAATCCGGACACCAGAAACAAATCTCCGTATTTAGGATAGAGCTTATATATTTCAGAAGAAATAACCGCTTCAGCAGCCTCGGCAGCTACTTCCCATTTTTTATTATAAAGGGCAATACGTGCCTTATACGCATTTGCCGTCCCCCTTGTAGCACGCCCAAGGCAAAGCGGATCAACATACTGCTCTTCCAACAGGGTAGCAGCATCTGTAAAATCTTTCAAAATCTGTTGAAGCACGACATCCTTAGATTCGCGTACAAATTTAGAGGCTTCAGACTCCGATTCAATCGGTTTTAGAATTAGAGGCACATCTCCGAAAAAAGAAATCAACCGAGAATAATAAAAACCTCTAAGGAAAAGACATTCGCCTTTATATTGCTTATATTGTTCCGGACTCAATACTGCTGATTTCTTTTCTATAATCTCCAGCATTAAATTACACCGTCCAACTCCCTGATAAGCATAATGCCAAACCTCTCTTATTGAATGAAGATTACTGTCATGTTGACCTTGTGCCACCTTTTTCCAGTCACTTTCCTGACGAGGAAAGCCTATATCAGTCATCAGATCGGGAGCTATCGGAAACAAATATTCTACATTAGGCTGTGCAATCAAAAAACGATAACATCCTACTACCCCTCCATTAATTTCACTGGCATTATTCCAAAAAGTATCTTGATTTGGTTTATCCAAAGGATATTTATCCAGCACATCACAACCTCCGAATATGAAAAGTAATGACGTATAAACAATATAGACTATATATTTTTTCATATAAATATGTACTTAAGTTAGAAATTGACATTAATTCCAAAAGAATAAGTTTTCAACAAAGGCACTGAATTTTGTGCTTTTGTAGGATGTTGTTCCGGATCGTACCCCTCTGTCATTTTATCGAATGTGAATAAGTTCTGGGCAGAAAAGTAAACACGTACTCCGTCAAGGAATGTATGACTAAGTATTTTCCGTGGAATAGTATAGCCGATCTGAAGATTCTTCAATCTAAGATAAGAAGCATCCTGCAGCCAGTAAGTAGAAGGCTTTATATTATTTGCACTGGAAATAAACATACGGGGATATTTAGAATTCGTTTCTCCTTCTTTCCACATATTATCTTTTTGCCATTGCTGCACTTTTGCACCATTATTAAAGGCCCAGGCAAGATCATCGCGCAAATAGCCATCCCGTTTGCCCACCCCTTGGAAGAACAATTCAATGTCAAAGTTCTTATATTCAGCTGCCAGATTAAAGCTATATGTATATCTCGGTATTGTATTACCAATCACGACATAATCTTCCGATGTAATCTGACCGTCGCCAGTATCAGGTATACCATCGCCATCCGTATCAATTGTCGGTTGATCTTTGTATTTAATATCTCCTCCCTGCAGATTTCCGAACTGTGTTACCGGATAAGACCGGGCATCATTGAACGAAGCAAACAAACCATCCGCCTCCAATCCCCAAATCGAGTTTATGGAATATCCCGCACGATTGGTATACAAGTCATCAAAGTTGTTCACGATGCCTTTCATATCCTTGATTTCATTCTTCACGTCCGAAAGATTGGCTGAAATACGATAAGAGAAATCTCCAATACGGTCATTGAAAGCAAGACTAAGTTCCCATCCTTTATTTTCAACTACTCCGGCATTTCTCAATGGGGAGTTATTATACCCCATGAAAGAAGGAATATCCAGATTCATCAATATATCGCGGGTTTTCCTGACATAATAATCAAAAGTAAAATTCAATTTATTATTAAAGAAACCAAGATCGATACCTACATTCGTCATTGTTGTTGTTTCCCAGGAAATGTCTCTGAAAGCATAGTCTCTTGCGGCATATCCTTGAACAACCTTACCATTAAACACGACAGGCTCTGCCAGATTTATATCCATAGAGAACGGATAGTAACTTCCAACTTCCTGATTACCCAGCTGTCCCCATGAAGCTCTCAATTTGGCATTGCTTAGCCACTTGATATTTTTCATAAAGTTCTCTTCGCTAATACGCCAACCGGCGGAGAAAGAAGGAAACAATCCCCATCTATTCCCTTTGGCAAAACGGGAAGAACCATCATAACGAACATTAGCCTCAAATAGATATTTGCCTGCATAGTCATAGTTTAACCGTCCGAAGAAAGACTGCAATGCCATTTCTGAAGCATTACCGTCAGTAGACTGATTAACCACCGGGAAAGAAGCTATTTGATCATAGTTAAACTCACTCCCTTCTCTACGACCATACAAATTTTCTCCATAATATGTAATCTGCTGAAAACCCGCCAAAAGCTGAATGCTATGCTTATGAAAGTCTTTATCGAAATTAATCAAGAATTTAAAGTCATCGTTAAAAGTGTAGTTCCTTCTTTGAACCAAGGCTCTTTTTTGCACCGTTGTCACTGGATTATCATCAACATCATAAAACGGCACAATATTATTGTAAACCTTATTAGAATCAAAATTGAACTTTGGAGAATACGAAACATCCAAACGGATCTCTTTTATCGGAGAGTAAGCTACTTTCATATTCACTACCGCTTCCTGATACCAGTTTCTATTATATCCTTTTAATTTCTCTTGCGATAAAGCCCATGTATTCGCTCCAATTTGTACATAAGCAGGATTACCGTTCGGAGTCACCCATGGGTAAATAGGTGCAGTACGACGAACAGCACCAATAATCGACGCTACATCCGAACCTGGTTCCGAAACAACAGAATGACGACCCGAAATATCAATTCCGGCGGAAAGTTTATCATTAAACTTGTAATCAGTATTGACACGCACACTGTAACGTTTCATATAAGTATCCGGGAAAACCCCTTCTTGGTCTGTGTAATTTAAAGAAGCCAATGCTCTAAGTTTCTCTGTTCCTCCACTCAATGTTAAATTATGCATGTGTTGTATTGCCGGTTCTTTATAAGTAATAGCCTGCCAATCGGTATTCGGATAATTATAAGGATCCTGATTCATCTTCGCCTTATAATTCGCAATATAATCTTCACCATATATTACTCCGCCTGCCGCACCCGTATTCATATTACGGGTATCATTAGAATTAGCTAAGTCATACAGTTCCATATAATCAATAGCTCCCAAAAATTTAGGCTGTTCCGTCATCTTTTGCAACCCGACATTACTATTAAAACTAATTCTGAGTTTACCCTCCTCCGCACGTTTGGTAGTTATTAATACCACACCGTTTGCAGCACGTGAGCCGTAAATTGCGGCAGAAGATGCATCTTTCAAAATTGAAATACTCTCAATATCTTGCGGGTTGACGGCATTTACAGAACTGGCAACACCATCAATAAGCACCAGAGGATTGCTATTATTGAGTGTTCCGATACCACGAATCATAATAGATTCATCCTCCTTACCCGGCTGTCCGGAAGTTGAAGTCACCGTTACTCCGGATGCCATTCCTTGAAGTGCAGACATCGTATTCATAACAGGGCGTTTTGCTAAATCCTTACCGCTAACCGCTTCAACGGAACCTGTCAAATTGACTTTCTTTTGAGTACCATAACCTACCACTACCACCTCATCCACCAAATGCGAGTCTTCTTTCAATGTAATAGTCAGTCCAGTGCGGTTACCCACCTGAATCTTTTCCGTCACATAGCCAATGTAAGATACCTGCAGAACCGCACCAGAAGATGCTTTCACAGAAAACTTTCCGTCCAAATCCGTAATTGTACCTACTGTTGTGCCCTGTACCTTTACACTGGCACCAATTATAGGTTCTCCATTTACATCCTTCACAATTCCTGTAATCATCCCTTGCTGAGCATAAGTGTTCTGTATCACAAATACCTGAACGATAATCAGCAAGATCCATAGATAGTAATTCTTTTTCATGTTATTAAAATAATGGTTAATGCAAACTTTTATTTATCACTTTATTCTTATTCTATATTAATCTGAAAGATTGCAGCAGGAACATTTTGCATAGGCCGTTCCACTTCCAGTTTAATAAAGTTGGTTATTATAGGAGCATCTAATTTTATTTCATTTATTGTATGATAATTCCCTCCACATTCAAAAAAAACAGTTCCTTTATCATCTGACAGTTTATATCTCCGTAAACAGAAAGGCATCACATTTTCAGGATGTCCCATTTGTACAGATTCTAAAGAATGGTCATAATCCGTATCCATAAAGAGTAATATTCTGCTTATCTTTTGAGGCATATCCCATTTGAAAGTTATCTCCGGATAGACATCTTCTAAAGAAGCTACCCATGCATTAGGTTCCGTAGTAGGACGCACATATCCGTTAGTTATATTTTCACTACCGAAAGACTCGATAGCAGGCGTTATTTTCATTGCAATGTTATGCCCTGCCGGACGGCGGTCCGGACACCAGAACTCAAATGACTCAAGTCCTGTACCCTTTGGAGGAGTTTGAAAACCGTGGTTGTTGACAGCATAATTAAACTTATTAAACACAGACAAAAGCCCCGTACAACGCATTTCGCTCATACGCAGACGTATCTTATCATTTCGCATGAACGTCACAAAGGCATATTGTTGACATGGTAAGTTTTTTGTCAAATCTATATTTACCTTTTGAGTACCTTTCCGCAAATTAAACTTCACTGTTTCTGCAATTATATCCGGCGTATAGTTTTTAGCCTTCTCCGCATAACGTAATTCTACTGTGAGATTTGTTTCCTCACTCGCATCAACTTCTACCTCAAATTTATACGGAATACCCGGTTCTAAAGGTAATAATTGAGCTGTAGAGTAATCTAATGTATACCAAGGACCATCAAAAGGTATTTCTGACAAACTTAACTCACTTGAAGCGGATACTTTGGCTTTAGCAGCCAGATTTCCATTAACATCAATCGGCACCAAAGGAATACTCTGTCCAGCAAGATTCAGTTTCTGTTGTAGTTTATGCATATGAGTAGCAGCAATGAGTTCAACAGGTAATAATCCATCCGAAAGACACTGTGCTGCCGCCATTCCAACTGCCTGTCCTCCCAGCCCGGACGTAGCCATCACCCGAGATGAACCATGAGCAACATGAGAAGCACTGATACATCGTCCAGCAAAAAACAGATTCTTTATATCCTTACTCACAAAGCACCGATAAGGAATCTCATAAATACCTTTGGAATGATATTGCATACAGCCATTATGCGTACTATAAACGCCTTCTGCCGGATGGAGATCAATAGCCCATCCTCCAAAGGCCACTGTATCATCGTGATGTCGCTGTTCTATAATATCTTTTTGGTCAAGAGTATATTCACCTACAAATCTTCGACTTTCCCTTTTACCTGGTACTAAACCAACC
>ERZ791619.651-NODE-651-length-17664-cov-3.37714_pt1 | contig 17664 bp, 13 predicted proteins | sample MGYA00510271_ERZ791619 | MGnify/ENA primary metagenome ERZ791619 (study PRJEB30046, sample SAMN00715209) | human gut metagenome | study: EMG produced TPA metagenomics assembly of the A metagenome-wide association study of gut microbiota in type 2...
CAAGTTATCGACCGCAACCCGGATTTCCAGATGCAGGGGCGGGATTATCTGCGCCGCATCGACTGGAACGCCCACACCGTGCAGGTGGGGGAGAAGCGCTACCCCCTGCGGGATACCTCTTTCCCCACGGTAGACCCGGCAGACCCCGCAAAGCTGAACCCGGACGAGCAGCTGGTGCTGCACAAGCTGGTACAGTCCTTCCGGCAGAGCGAAAGATTACAGCAGCACATTGAATTTTTGTACGCCAAGGGCAGCGTGTACCATATTGAGAACGGCAATCTGCTCTACCACGGCGCTGTACCCATGAACACGAAGGGCGGCTTTGCGGTGGAGCATTTCGAGGGACGCCGCTACTCCGGCCGTGCCCTGATGGATTACTGCGACGCCCGCGCCCGCCGTGGCTACTACGGGGCAGAGGGCAGCGCTGCCCGCCAGAGCGGACAGGATTTTCTGTGGTATCTGTGGTGCGGCAAGCTGTCGCCCCTGTTTGGCCGCAGCGCCATGACCACCTTCGAGCGGCTGTATATCGCCGATCCCGCCACCCATACGGAGGTCAAGGATCCCTATTATAGCTGGTACAACGACGAAGCCGCCTGCCGCCGCATTCTGGCAGAGTTCGGTCTGCCGGGCACGAGCCATATCGTCAACGGCCATGTGCCGGTGCAGGAGAAAAACGGCGAAAGTCCCATCAAGGGCGGGGGACGGCTGGGGGTCATCGACGGTGGGTTCTGCCGCGCCTACCACGAAAAGACCGGCATTGCGGGCTACACGCTGGTATATTCCAGCCGTACCATGTCCCTGCGTACCCATCAGCCCTTTGAAAGCGCAGAGAAGGCAGTGCGAGAGAACTTGGATATCCTGTCCCAGAAGAACATTCTGGAGACCGAAAATCATCGCATCCTCGTGGAAGATACGGACGAGGGCGAGGTGCTGCGGGAGCGCGTGCACGACCTGAAGCAGCTGGTAACAGCCTATCAGCTGGGCTGGATCCCGGAGGCGCGGTGCGAGGATCACGTTTGGTGATATCGCCAAAGGGTAAAATCTGGGTCGGCATTCGTCAAAAATGATGAAAAATTCAATAAATTTTTGGAATATCCGCGTGTAATCTGGGCAAAACAGAAAATAATGAAACAGATACAAATCGGGCTTTGCTTTTTTGTGGAAGTAGTGTATAATAGGATAGTTATAAATCTGCCCCGGTGTTGGTGAATCTGTACACCCCGGCGGTACAAGTAACGAGATGGAATGCTTTCAGTAGCCTTAACAGGCCTGTGGCACAGGCCTTTGACAAGGAGATTATAAAAGTGGAGAAATTTGTTATTACCGGCGGTAAGCCCCTGCACGGAGAAGTGACCATTTCCGGCGCAAAAAATGCGGCTGTGGGCATTCTGCCTGCCACCATTCTGGCGGCAGATGTCTGTGTGATCGAAAATCTGCCGGACATCAGTGATGTGGCAGTCAGCCTGAAGATTCTGAGCACCCTGGGTGCCGGCATCAAGATGCTGAACCGCAATACCTACGAGATCGACACCACCCATCTGAACTGCACCAACGTCCCGGACGATCTGTCCCGCCAGATGCGTGCCAGCTACTACTTCCTGGGTGCACTGCTCTCCCGCTTTGGCAAGGCACAGGTGGCCATGCCCGGCGGCTGCAATCTGGGCCCCCGCCCCATCGACCAGCACCTCAAGGTGTTCAGCGCGCTGGGTGCAGAGGACAGCGTGGACTACGGCATGATCACCGTCCGTGCCAAGGAACTGAACGGTGCCCATATCTTCTTTGATAAGGTCAGTGTGGGCGCTACCATGAACGGTATGCTCTCCGCTGTGATGGCACAGGGCCAGACCATTCTGGAAAACTGCGCCAAGGAGCCCCATGTCGTTGATCTGGCAAACTTCCTGAATATGTGCGGCGCGGATGTGCGCGGTGCCGGCACCGATGTGATCAAGGTGCGCGGCGTGGAAAAGATGCACGGCTGCACTTACAGCATCATCCCTGACCAGATCGAGGCGGGCAGCTACATGGTTGCCGCTGCTGCCACCGGCGGCGACGTTCTGATCAAAAATGTCACCCCCAAGCATCTGGAACCCATCACGGCAAAGCTCCGCCGTGCCGGTGTGGATGTGGAGGAATTCGATGATTCCGTCCGCGTCTCCCGCAAGGGCGATATCCTGCCGCTGAAGATCAACACCATGCCTCACCCGGGCTTCCCCACCGATATGCAGCCCCTGATGGGTGTGCTGCTCAGCGTGGCAAAGGGCACCTCCACCATCACCGAGAGCGTGTGGGATAATCGCTTCCGCTATGTGGACGAGCTGCGCAAGATGGGCGCAGTGGTGCAGGTGGACGGTCAGGTGGCCGTGTTTGAGGGTGTGGACAAGCTGAACCCCGCCCCCCTGCGCGCTTCTGACCTGCGTGCCGGTGCGGCCATGGTCGTTGCTGCCCTGATGGCAGACGGCACCAGCGAGATCGAGGAGATCGGCCACATTGAGCGCGGCTACGAGAACATCGTGGAAAAGCTGCGCGGCCTGGGCGCTGAGATCAGCAAGGTGGATCGGATGCCTGCCGCACTGGAATCAGCAATGTGATCATTCAGAACCTCTCAGTCTGTTTTGCAGAAGTTTTCCTGACAGGGAGCTTTTGTGAAGCAATGACGGAGAGGTTCGTTTCTTGAGGTTTGAAATGTCTGAATTCATCTCGTTATACTCTGGTTCCTCCGGCAACTGCAGCGTGGTGCGCACGGGGGAAAAGTACATCATCATCGATATGGGAAAGGGCGTGCGCACCACCTCGGCGGCACTCAAGGAGCTGGGCCTGAACATCAGCGATTGTGCGGGCATTCTGGTCACCCATGAGCACTCTGACCACGTCAAGGGGCTGGCCACCTTCCTCAAAAAGAATCCGCTGCCGGTATACGGCGCAGACGATACGCTGGATCTTCTGGATGCAAACGGCATCGTGCCCGCCAGCTGTGAGCTGCGCACCCTGTCCGGCGGGGAAGAGGATGTGGGAGATTTCGGCGTGACGATGTTCCCCACCAGCCACGACGTGCCCTGCGTGGGCTACCGCATCCACACCCCGGACAACAAGACAATGACCATTGCCACCGACCTGGGAGTCCTGACCCCGCCGGTGCATCAGGCCCTGAGCGGCTGTGACCTGGTGGCGCTGGAAAGCAACTACGACCTCCACATGCTCCGCAGCGGGCGGTATCCCTACTACCTGCGCTCCCGCATCGAGTCCAACCGGGGCCACCTCTCCAACGATGAGTGCTCGGCAAAGCTGCTGGAGCTCATTCAGGAGGGATGCAAGAAGTTTGCCCTCTGCCATCTCTCGCAGGAGAATAACACCCCGGCACTTGCTTTGCAGACCATGTTCAACACCCTGGGCGCGGCAGGTGTCGTGCCGGAAAAGGACTGCATCGTGCAGGCCCAGCGCCGCAATGAAATCAGCCCCGCGCTTACATTTTAAGAAAAAGGCCCTCTCCATCATTGCTTTGCAAAGCATGACGGACAGGGCCATTTTTGTTGTTATGCCAGATCCGGCAGGATATCGGGCCAGAGGGCCTGCTCCTGCCGCAGGTCGGTGAAAACGCAGTCCAGATAGATCTTGTTCACAGCCGAGATGATGGTGCTGCGCAGGAGCTTGCGTGCATCATCCACATCCGGCTCCAGCTCGGAAAAGCTCTTGGTCAGGCCGAACACATAGGGCAGGTAATTCTCCAGCTCATCGCAAAAGGTATCATACGCCTGCGCGGAGGTATAATGCGCCCGCTGCATCTTGAACAGACTGTCGATGTTTTCCATGGACAGGACATTTTTAGAAACTACGATGTAGATCAGGCAGGCCAGCTGATCCCGGGTATACTTCTTTTTGATGGGGTGGCTGATGATCCCTTTCTTAACGTAGTTGCTCACCATGGAAGCGGTGAGCTCCACCCCCTGAAATGTGCGGAAACACCCGTTGACAAACTGTACACTCTGATCCAGATAAAGCCCTACGGTGGGGAGTTCTGCATACCGGGGCAGGGCAAACCCTGCGGCGCAGGCCGCAACGCGGCGGTTTGATTCTAATTTCATGCGGACAGTATACTATGTTTTGGAAATGCGGTCAACAGGAAATTGAAAACTTTTGAAATAATTCAATAAAACAGTTGACAGGGTTTTGAAAAGCTGATATAGTGATTCAGACAACAGGAAAAACTGCGGCATCCGCTGCCGCCGGAATGGAGATAAATGCTTATGAACACCAAGATTGTTGTGGATTCCTCCGCCAGCCTGTACACCTTGCAGGGCGTGGATTTTGAATGCGTTCCCCTGAAGATCATCACCGACGATGCCGAATATCTGGACAACGGCACGGTGGATGCCGTGGGCATGGCCCAGACCCTGCGTACCTATAAGGGCAAGACCTCGACCTCCTGCCCCAACGTCAGCGACTGGCTGGCCGCCTACGAGGGAGCCGACGAGGTGTATGCTATCACCATCACGGGCACTCTGTCCGGCAGCTACAATGCCGCCCAGCTGGCCGCCGAGGAATACCAGCAGGAAAACCCCGGCAAGCGGGTGTTCGTGCTGGACAGCCTTTCCACCGGCCCGGAGCAGCGCCTGCTGGCCGAGCATCTGCGGGATCTGCTGGCTGAGGGCAAGGAGTTTGACGAGATCTGTGAAGAGATGCTCCGTTACCACAAGCACACCCATCTGCTCTTCTCGCTGGAATCGCTGGCCAATCTGGCCCGCAATGGCCGCGTGAAGCCTGCCGTTGCTGCTGTGGCGCGGATGCTGGGCATCCGGGTCATCGGACAGGCAAGTGAGGCCGGAGAGCTGGATGTTCTCTGCAAGACCCGTGGCGAGCATGGTGCGCTGGAGCGCATCGTGCTGGAACTCAAGGAGCACGGCTACACCAACGGCAGGCTCCATATCTCTCACTGCGGCAATCCCGCCGCCGCCGAGCGCCTGAAGCACATGGTAAAGGCTGTGTTTGATGGAGCAAAGGTGGACATCAGCGAATGCGGCGGTCTGTGCAGCTATTATGCAGAGCTGGGCGGTCTGCTGGTTGGTTATGAGGACGCGGAAGCATAAGCGAACGGCCCTCGGAAAAATTCTGCCCACGATTGAATAGGCGCTCATAGCGGGGAAAGCCGTTGTGGGCGCTTTTTTGTTTGCAAAATCTTCCGCTCTGCGCTATACTAACAGCATCAAAAATCGCCGTGGGCGGCAGGGGAGGGATACCACATGTTCAGATTGCCCATCGTCAAGTTTTTCAACCGCATCTTCAACCGTGTCACGATCACAGTGGTGCTGGTGGCTTTACAGGTGCTCTGGCTGCTCTGGGCGTTCTGGTCCTTCACGGCGGGGCGGGTCTGGCTGAACGGTGCCCTGAAGGCGCTGAGCATCATAATCGTGCTGTATCTGGTGCGCAAGGATGAAAACAGTGCTTATAAGATCGGCTGGATCGTTCTGATCGGTCTTCTGCCCCTGCTGGGCGGCGCGCTTTATCTGGCTTTTGGCAACAAGGCCCCCGCCAAGTATCTGCGGGAGCGGATGCAGAAGGTGGAACAGGCCCATCAGACCGAGCTTGCCCAGCCCGAGGGCCAGACCGATGCGCTGGATATCTCCAGCCGGAACCTGAGCCGCTACGTGGCAAAGTTCGGGCCGTATCCGGCCTGGAAGGATACCGCTGCTCACTACTTTTCCTGCGGGGAGGAGATGTATCCCCAGCTGCTGGCGGATCTGGAAAAGGCAGAGAAGTTCATTTTTCTGGAATTCTTTATTCTCCGTTCCGGCAAAATGTGGGACGGTGTGGAGCAGATCCTCCGCCGCAAGGCCGCCCAGGGCGTGGATGTGCGGCTGATCTACGATGATTTTGGCAGCCTGCTGGGCCTGCCCAGTGATTTTGTCATCCGCATGGAGAAGGCGCACATCCGCTGCATCCCCTTCAACCCGGTGGTGCCGCTGGTCTCGCTGGTGATGAACCACCGCGACCACCGCAAGATCGTGGTGGTTGACGGCAATGTGGCCTACACCGGCGGCGTGAATCTGGCGGATGAGTATATCAATGCCGAGCAGCGCTTTGGTTACTGGAAGGATGCGGCCATCCGTCTGGAGGGTGCCGCTGTCTGGAACTTTACCGTGATGTTCCTCAATGCATGGAACGCCTTCCGCCCGCAGGAGACCGATTACACCGCCTTTGCGCCCACCCGCCTGCCTGCAGTGCAGGATGGTGTGGTACAGCCCTACGCGGACAGCCCGCTGGACGAGGAACCGCTGGCCGAGACGGTCTATCTGGACATCCTCTCTCAGGCCCAGAGATATGTTTATATCTATACGCCCTACCTGGCCGTGGGCGAAGAGATGCTGGATGCTCTGAAAAATGCGGCCAAGCGCGGGGTGGACGTGCGGCTCATCCTGCCCGGGATCCCGGATAAGAAGCTGGTGTTCCGGCTCAGCCGTTCCTACTATCTGCCCCTGCTCAGGGCGGGCGTGCGCATTTATGAATTCACGCCCGGTTTCCTCCACGCCAAGTGCTATGTCAGTGATGACCGTGTCGCCGTGGTGGGCAGCATCAATATGGATTATCGGAGCCTGTTCCTCCACTTTGAATGTGGAACACTGCTTTTCCATAACAGCCAGATCGCCGCCCTGCGGAAGGATGTGGAGCGCACCCTGCCGCAGTGCCGGGAGATCATGCGGTCCGATTGCCGCACCAATCTGCCGGGCACAGCACTGGACAGCGTGCTGCGGCTGCTGAGTCCGTTGATGTAAGCGGCTGCGCGCAGCACTCGGGGAGCTTTTCCGCGCAAGTGAAACGGGCCATTCCATCGCCCGCCCTATTGCCTGCGGCAACAGGGTCCCACCCCAGCGGACACTTGCTTTGGAAAACTCCCGTCAGCTGCGTAATTTTACGTTCTTCTGGACATACTATGGGGCAAAGGCCCAACGGGCCGTGTGGAAAGGGAGCGTATCTATGAATCAGAACCATCGGGCTCTTTGGAGCTGTGCCATGGCGGCGGCGCTGACCGCCTGCGGCAAAACGAACGCCGGGTCGGGCAGCCCCGGCAGCATGAGCGGAAGCAGCAGCACATCCTCCGCACAGACCCAGACAGCGGCATGGAAAACCGGTCTGGGTGTGGTGACAGAGGCCACCGATCAGGACAGGGCAGGGAAAATTGAACTGGCAGCGGCCGCTGTCCTGCTGGATAGCGAGGGGAAACTGGAGAGTGTTCTGCTGGACGAGCTGGAAGTGTCTGTTTCGGCGGACAGCACCGGCCATGTGACCCTGCCCACCGACTGGCGCACCAAGCGGCAGAAGGGGGACGATTACCCGCTGGCCGAGGTCTCTTCCCTGAAAAAGGGCTGGGCGGAACAGGCGGATGCCTTTGCCAGTTACCTGATCGGCATGACCCCGGAACAGGTCTCCATGCTCAAAGTGGATAAGGATGGCAAGCCCACGGATGCCGACCTGCTGAGCGGTTGCACCATTGCAGTGGACCGTTACCGGGATGCCGTGACCCGGGCCTGCGCCAATGCCAGGGCACTGGGTGCCGCCAAGGGAGACAGGGCCGCGCTGGGCATCGAAGCGGTGAACGGGACTTCGGACATCACCGCCACCGATGACAAGGATGTGAATGCGCAGGTGGATGTGAGCATCGTGGCACTGACCACCGATGCGGACCGCCGTGTGACCAGCGCCGTTGCGGATATGGCTGAGCCGGCCCTGACGGTGGTGTCGGACGGCGGTGTGACAGCCCCGGACCTCGTCAAGACCAAGCTGGAGCTGGGCGAGGACTATGGGATGCGCGGCGCATCGGCGCTGGGCAAGGAGTGGTACGAGCACAGCGAAGGCTTCTGCGATGCCCTCAAGGGCAAGACCCGCACCGAGATCGCCGGGCTTTCCGGCGGCGATGCCGACCTGAAGGCTCTGTGTACCATTGACATCACCGATCTGCAAAAGGCGGCGCTGAATGCCCTGAGCTGAGGAGGAAACCCTTTTCGGTCTCGCAATCGCGCACCGGCTCTCCCGGATAGGGGGGCGGTGGCATTCCGCTGCGTTTTCAGAGAGAAACCTCTCGCCGCGTCTGGCAGCTGCCGACGTGGCGATTTTATTTTGTCAAATTGCCCGCTTTGCCGTGGTAAAGCGGTAAAGATTTGAGCAAACTGCGAAAAATCAGTTTTCCCCCTTGCCAAATGGCAGAAAACGCGCTATTCTATAACCACAGTTTAGCAATTTAGCATGGTAAAGCAATAAAACAAGGCTGCTTGCCACTGAGGGAGGAACCGTATATGAAACGTCTTGTATCTGCATTCCTGGCCGGTGCCATGGCACTGAGCCTTGCCGCCTGCGGCGGTGTCGCTTCCACTTCCACTGCCGCATCTGCCTCTGCTTCTGCTTCCGGCAGTGCTGCCGTTTCCCAGACCGCAGGCAGCGACCTGGATTGCATCAAGGGCAAGGGGAAGCTGGTCATCGGCTACACTGTTTACGAGCCCATGAACTACACCGATGCCGATGGCAACTTCACCGGTTTTGATACCGAGCTGGCCACCGCTGTCTGCGAAAAGCTGGGCGTGGAGCCGGAGTTTGTGGAGATCAACTGGGATACCAAGGTCGTGGAGCTGGATGCCAAGAGTATCGACTGCATCTGGAACGGTATGACCCTGACCGATGACATCATGCAGAACACCGCTACCACCAAGGCTTATGCAAAGAATGCACAGGTGGTCGTTGTGAAAGATGGCACCGATTATACTTCTACCGCTGACCTGGTGGGTAAGACCGTGGTTGCCGAGGCTGGTTCCGCCGGTGAGGCCGCCATTGAGGGGGACGAGAACCTGGCACAGGCTGATTACGTTTCCAAGAGCGTTCAGACCGACTGCCTGATGGAAGTTGCCGCAGGCACTGCCGATGCCGCTGTACTTGACCTGACCCTGGCCAACGCCATGATCGGTGAGGGCACGGATTATGCCGACCTGAAGATCGTGGACGAGCTGAACGCCGAGGAGTACGGCGTGGCATTCCGCAAGGGCAGTGATGCTGCCGCCGCTGTGGATGAGGCCTTTGATGCACTGAAGGCCGATGGTACCATGCAGGCACTGGCCGATAAGTACGATTTGGCACTGGCCGACTGAGTGTGTTGTAAAACTTCTTCCGTCATCGCTTTGCGGTGCAACCTCCCTCGGTGAGGGAGGCTTTTTGTTGCCGATGCGTGAAAGGCTCCCAAGCAGGGGGAACTTTCACCGGAGATGATGGAAGGAAATATGGATTCTGAATAAAAAAGGTGTGTTTTTGTGTCTGTGATTCTTATGCGCCTGTCCGGCGCGTTCCTGCTCAACTGTGAGCTCTTTGCCCTGACACTGCTGTTTGCACTGCCGCTGGGGCTGGTGGTCTCGTTTGGCTCCATGAGCCGCTGCAAGCCGCTGGCCGGGCTGGTCAAGACCTTTGTCTGGATCATCCGCGGCACCCCGCTGATGCTGCAGATCATCGTGATCTATCTGGGCCCCGGCCTGCTGGGCATGAACAACCCCTGGCCCTCCGGCTCCGGCGGACGGATGGTGGCGGCGGTGGTGGCCTTTGCCATCAACTATGCCTGCTATTTTTCTGAGATCTACCGCGGCGGCATTGAAGCAGTGCCCAAGGGGCAGACTGAGGCCGGGCAGGTGCTTGGCATGACCAAAACACAGATCTTTTTCAAGGTGACCTTGCTTCAGGTCGTCAAGCGCATCCTGCCCCCCATGGGCAATGAGATCATCACGCTGGTCAAGGACACCTCGCTGGCAAACACCATTGCCAATAAGGAGATCATTATGATGGCCAAGGAGTACAGCGCAAAGGGCCTGATCTGGCCACTGTTCTCTACCGCGCTCTTCTTCCTGGTGTTTGTGGGCGCGCTGACCATCCTGTTCAACTGGGCTGAGAAAAAGCTCGATTATTTCCGCTGCTAAGGAGGCAGATAGATTATGGCGTTGCTCGAAGCTTCCGGTATCGGAAAAAATTTTGGCGAGACCCATGTGCTGAAGGACATCTCCCTGGATCTGGAGCAGGGGGAAGCGCTGGCAATCATCGGCTCGTCCGGTTCCGGCAAAACAACTCTGCTGCGCTGCCTGAACTTTCTGGAACGGCCTGACACGGGTGTGATCAAGGTGAACGGCGAGACCATGTGGGATGCCGCCGACCCTGCCACCCAGAAGGAAAGTGAGATCCGCAAAAAGCGGCTCCATTTCGGTCTGGTGTTCCAGAACTTCAACCTGTTCCCGCAGTACACGGCCTTACAGAACGTGATGCTGGCAGGGGAACTGCTGGCAAAGGAACGTCCGGAGTATCAGGCAAACAAAAAGGCCATCCACGCGGAGCTGGAACAGCAGGCGAGAGAACTGCTGGCGCAGATGGGCCTTTCGGAGCGGGCCGGCCACTACCCGCATCAGCTCTCCGGCGGCCAGCAGCAGCGTGTGGCCATTGCCCGCGCGCTGGCGCTTCACCCGGATATCCTCTGCTTTGATGAGCCCACCAGCGCCCTTGACCCGGAGCTGACCGGCGAGGTGCTGAAGGTCCTGCGTGATCTTGCCGACCGCAAGACCACGATGATTATTGTCACCCATGAGATGCACTTTGCCCGCGATGTGGCCGACCGCATCCTGTTCATGGATGGCGGCGTGGTCGTGGAAGAAGGCCCGGCCAAACAGCTCATCGACCATCCCCGGGAGGAGCGTACCAGACAGTTCCTCGCACACTATTCAGAATGACCCGCCGCTGAGCGTTCCGGATGAGGAGACCCCGCCTTCGGGCAATGCCGGAACGGGTTTCTGGAGCGTTTTGTTCCAGCTGCTGAAGCATCTGGCCGGGAAGCACTGAGAAATTTGAAAAAGCCTCTTGAAAATTCATCACAACCTGATATAATACCCACATGAACAAAAACGTCCTGCCCATTGTGCGGCAGGGCGTTTTTGTCGGAAAAAATTCGTGTGATAAGGTCTGTGATGCTTTCCCAAGGAGGAACGTGTGTATGACGAAAGATATGACGCAGGGCAGCCCGCTCAAGCTGATCCTTGCCTTTGCGGTGCCGCTGATGCTGGGCAGCCTGTTCCAGCAGTTCTATAATCTGGCGGATACCATCATCGTGGGCCGCTTTGTGGGCGTGGAAGCCCTGGCGGCAGTCGGCAGTGTGGGCGGTCTGAACTATCTGGTGCTGGGCTTTGTCAATGGCATTGCCTGCGGTTTTTCCATCCCCATCTCATGGACATTCGGTGCGAAAGACTATGTGGAGATGCGCCGCTACACCGCCAATGCCGTCTGGCTGAGTGTCTTTTTTGCCGCAGTGCTTACCGTGGTCACGGTGGCCATGACCCGTTCCATTCTGGTCTGGACCAATACCCCGGACAACATCATTGATCTGGCAGATATCTACATCCGCACCATCTTTATCGGCATCCCGTTTACGCTGCTGTATAACATGACCAGCGCCCTGATGCGCGCTCTGGGCGACAGCAAGCGGCCCCTGTACTTCCTGCTGGTGGCAAGCTTTCTGAACATCGGGCTGGATCTGCTCTGTATCATCGTCTTCAAGATGGGCGTGTTCGGTGCGGCGTTCGCCACCGTGTTCAGCCAGGCAGTAGCCGGTCTGGGCAGCCTGTGGTACATCCTCAAGCATTATAATGAGCTGCGCTGGAACAAAGAAGAAAGCCGCCTGAGCAGACAGCACTGTGTCAAGCTGTGCAGCATGGGCATCCCCATGGGTCTGCAGTGCAGCATCACGGCCATCGGTTCCGTTGTGCTGCAGGGTGCAGTCAATGGTCTGGGCAGTGACATCGTGGCAGCACAGACTGCAGGTGGCAAGGCGGCACAGTTCCTGTCCGTCCCGCTGGAGAGCATTGGCACGGCCATGACCACCTACGCCAGCCAGAACATGGGTGCTCACGACCTGAACCGTGTGAACAAGGGCGTGAACACTGCCCTGGGCATCGGCTGTGTGTACAGTGTGGCATCCTTCCTGATCCTGCGCGTGCTGGATAAGGCGTTGATCGGCCTGTTCCTTGAGAGCAGCCAGACCGAGATCATGGCCAACGCCCAGAGCTTCATCTTCTGGAACAGCGTGTTCTATATCCCGCTGGCGGTCCTTATCATTTACCGCTACACCATTCAGGGGCTGGGTTATTCCAGCCTGGCCATGTTTGCCGGTGTGGCAGAGATGATCGCCCGTGCTATGGTGGGTTTCCTGTTCGTGCCGCTGTGGGGCTATTTTGCCGCCTGTATTGCAAACCCGGTGGCCTGGTTCTTTGCCTGCTTCTTCCTGATCCCGGCGTATATCGTTGTGTTCCGGAAGCTGAAACAGGAAAAAGCAAGACCGCACGCAAACTTGTAAAAATTGAGCCGCTCTTTTGCGAAACCGCAGAAGGGCGGCTCTTTTGTTGCCTAGTAGGGGAGGCCTTGGCAAAGAGGGAAAGCCTCACGCAACGCCAAAGCTGAGAGGCTGTATAGAGCAGGGCCTGCCCAATTCCTTTACAAATAGCACCAAAACGATTATACTATAAATAATTATGTCACAAGGGGGTGAGGAGCATGGAGCTGGAACAGATCGAGGGCACGGTGGAGGACATTATCTACGAGAACCAGGATAACGGCTACACGGTGTTTGAAATTTCCGGCGGCGGCACGGTCACCGTGGTGTGCGGGATCGTGGGCGAGCTCCATGCGGGCGAGAGTGTGGTCTGCCGCGGTAAATATGAGAACCACGCCACCTATGGCCGCCAGTTCCACGCCCAGGAGTGCGAGACCGATATGCCGAAGGATCTGGAAGCGGTATACGCCTTCCTTGCCAGCGGTTCCCTGCCTTATATCGGGGCGCGCACGGCCAATAAGATCATCGACAAATTCGGCGCGGCGGCGCTGGAAGTGATCGCCAACGATCCCGCCCAGCTCACCCTGATCCCCGGCATCTCGGCAGACAAGGCCGACCGCATCCAGCAGGAGTTCAAGCGGATGTTCGGAATGCGGGAGCTGATCGCCTATCTGGCCCAGTTCGAGATCAGCCCCCGCCGCGCCATGGAGGTGTTCCGCGTCTTTGGCCCCAGTGCCATGCAGGCCATCTCCCAGAATCCTTATCTGCTCTGTGGGGAACCCCTGCAGCTGGATTTCCGCCATGCCGACAGCATTGCACAGTATTACCACATGGAAGGGGACTGCACTCAGCGGCTGGAAGCGGCGCTTCTCCGTACCCTGCGCCATAACGCGGGCAACGGCCACACCTGTCTGCCCCGTGTACAGCTGCTGGACACGGCATCCCATTTCATCCAGCAGCCGCCCGAAAAGCTGGCCCGTGCGCTGGACCACTGCATTGAGACCGGGCAGCTGGGCGTAAAGATGCTGGAGGCGGTGCCGTATATCTATCTGCCTGACCTGCTGGAAGCAGAACAGGCCATTGCCGACCGGCTGGCCCCGCTGGCGAAGCGGGAAAAGCAGACGGTGCGGGACCTTGATAAAAACATTCAGGTGCTGGAGCTGACCCAGGGCTTTGCCTATGCGCCCCTGCAGCGGGAAGCCATCCGCAAGGCCATGACCGAAAACTGCCTTGTGCTGACCGGCGGCCCCGGCACCGGTAAGACCACTACGGTCAACGCCATCCTGCAGCTGCTGGAACATCAGGCCGACCGGGTGGCGCTTTGTGCCCCCACGGGCCGCGCGGCCAAACGGCTGAGTGAACTGACCGGCCGCAAGGCCTCTACCATCCACCGCCTGCTGGAGGTGGATTACTCCGGCGGCGTGGTCAGCTTCATCCACAATGACAAGAACCTGCTCAAATGCGATGTGGTCATTCTGGATGAGATGAGTATGGTGGATGTGAAGCTGTTTCAGGCGCTCATTGCAGCCCTGCGGTACAGCTGCCGCATTATTATGGTGGGCGATGCCGACCAGCTGCCCAGCGTGGGGCCCGGCAACATTCTGGGGGAGGTCATCCGCTCCGGGCTGGTGCCCACCGTCTGCCTGAACGAGATCTTCCGGCAGGCTAAACGCAGCCTTATTGTGGAGAACGCCCACCACATCATCAGCAGTGAGCCGCTGCAGAAGGGCGGTAAGACAGACGATTTCTTCTTTCTGGAATCGGACGGCGATGCGGCGCAGAAACTGGTGTGCGATCTTGTCACCACCCGTCTGCCCCGGAGCTATGGCTTTGACCCTGTCCGGGATATTCAGGTGCTCTGCCCCACCAAGCTGGGACCCACCGGCACCCAGGCGCTGAATGTGGAACTGCAGAACCTGCTCAACCCGGAGCAGAAGGGCAAGCCCCAGCTCCAAAGCGCCTCCCGGGTGTTCCGGGTGGGCGACAAGGTGATGCAGGTGCGGAATAACTACGAGATCGTCTGGAACCGCATTGGCGGGGAGCAGGGCGTGGGAGCCTATAACGGCGATATCGGCATTGTGGAATCCATCAACATGCGCGACCGCTCCATGGTGGTGCGGATGGATGACCGCCGCCTGCTCTACCCGGCGGAAAACCTGAACGAGCTGGAGATCGCCTACGCCATCACGGTGCACAAGAGCCAGGGCAGCGAGTTCCCGGCGGTGGTGCTGCCGGTGGCGCAGGTGCCGCCAAGGCTCTGCTACCGCAACCTCTTCTACACCGGCGTGACCCGCGCCCGCAAATTGTGCATCGTGGCCGGGCGGCGGGATGTGGTGAACCGGATGATGTCCAATGTCCGGCAGAACCTGCGGTACAGCGGCCTGTGCGAATTGCTGAAAGAGAATCTGCCGCCGGAACAGATGGCGGCAGAATAACCTCTCAGGCACCTTGCGCCAGCTCCCCTAATAGGGGAGCCAGGCTGCTGACTTGCCTCTCCTACTAGGAGAGGTTTGGTCTATACTTTTTTACTGGCTTATGCTACAATATAAATTGATTTGATTTCCCGCCCGAACGGGCATTTACGATAGAAAAACAGGGGAGCAGAGAAAGGAACGTTTCATTATGGCACAGAATGACATCGGCATCGATCTGGGCACAACGACCATTATCATTGCACAGGCAGGGCAGGGGGTCGTGCTCAACCAGCCCAGCGTGGTGGCAATGGATACCCGCAAGAACTCCGTGCTGGAGGTGGGCGACAAGGCCCTGGCCATGGTAGGCCGCACCCCCAACTATATTTCCGCCATTTTCCCGCTGAAGGACGGTGTCATCAGCGACCACACCATGACCCGGGAGCTGATCTGCCGGTTTGTGAATCAGGTGTACAGCTCCCACATGGTCAAGCCCCGGGTGGCTGTCTGCGTGCCCGCTGCCATCACCGGCATTGAGAGTGATGCCGTGGTGGAGGCCGTGATGGCCGCCGGTGCCCGTCAGGTCTACCTGATCGATGAGCCCATTGCCGCTGCACTGGGTTCCGGCATCGACATCACCCAGCCCGATGGCCGGATGATCATTGATATCGGCGGCGGCACCACCGATATCGCTGTCCTGTCTCTGGGCGGCAAGGTCAAGGCCACCAGTGTCCGTGTGGCGGGCAACCACTATGATGACGAGATCCTGAAGCATGTCCGCAACAAGTTCAGCATAGCCATCGGCCAGCGTACCGCAGAGCAGCTGAAAAAGAACGTCGCCTGCTGCCCCCAGAAGGCTGATTTTGACGAGACGATGGAGGTCAAGGGCCGCAGCCTGCTGACCGGCCTGCCCATCAAGGTGAATGTTTCCACCAGCGACCTCTACGAGCCTGTGATGATGCTGAGTGAGCAGATCGGCACTGCCGCCCATCAGGTGCTGGAAAAGACCCCGCCCGAACTGGCAGGCGATATCTTCCGCAATGGTGTGGTGCTGACCGGCGGCGGCGCACAGCTGCACGGCCTGCCCGAATACCTGAGCCAGGAGCTCAAGGTGGATGTGACCGTCTCGCCCGATCCCGTGAACTGCGTGGCATTGGGCACTGCCATGAGCCTGGGCCTGAACGATAAGCTGGAGACCGGCTTCCTGGATGCGACCCCCCGCATGGGCCGCCGTTAACCGGGGCCCTGACCCGGCTTGTTAAGAAATTGGAAAAGTTGCAACAAAATTTTGTTCATACTTGTTGAATCAGGTCGGGAAATATTGTATAATATTTTCAAATCGCTTTTTGCGCGCCGGGGCCTGCTCCGGAGTGCGGAGTAAATTATTATTAGGAGGAAGACCATGAATCTGGGTTCTGATGTGGTTATCACCATTACCGGTATCGTGCTGGTGTTTGCCATCCTCGTCCTGCTGATGCTCATCATCATGCTGGAAGGCAAGATCTTCGACGGTATGGCCGCCAAGAAGAAGGCAGCCAAGGAGCCTGCAGCTCCCAAGGCTGCCGCAAAGCCCGCCGCCCCCGTGCAGCAGGCTGCTCCCGCCCCTGTGGTGGAGGAAGGCATTCCCGGCGATGTGGTTGCCGCAATTATGGCAGCCATCCACGCCATGGGCAATGGAAAGTACACCCTGAAGGCCGTGCGCCGTGCTGCAAATGGCTGGAGCAAGGCTGGTGTCAACGACACCACCGCACCTTTTTAACACAGGAGGAAAAACATGACACAGTTTATCGATACTCTGGTCGGTATTTTCCAGAGTTCCGGCTTTGCACGGTTCGGTGAGCCGGGCGGCTACCTCTACGCGATCATGATCTGCGTGGGCTGCTTCCTGCTGTACCTGGCCATCGTGAAGGAATTTGAGCCCCTGATCCTGCTGCCCATGGCATTCGGCATGATCCTTGCCAACCTGCCCGGCAGCGGCATTATCCACATGCAGTACTTCGTTGGTGATGGTCTCGAGCACCCGATGTGGATCGAGATCCTGAACAACGGCGGTCTGGCCGATATGCTTTACATGGGTGTTAAGCTGGGCATTTACCCCCCGCTGATCTTCCTGGGCATCGGCACCATGACCGACTTTGCCCCCCTGATCTCCAACCCCAAGAGCCTGCTGCTGGGCGCTGCCGCTCAGTTCGGTATCTTTGGCACTTACATGGGCGCTCGTCTGCTGGCTGCTACCGGCATTGTGGATTTCACCCAGAAGCAGTCCGCTGCAATCTCCATCATCGGCGGTGCAGACGGCCCTACTGCCATCTTTGTTACCTCCCGTCTGGCACCTGAGCTGCTGGGCAGCATCGCTGTTGCGGCGTACAGCTACATGGCTCTGGTGCCCGTGATCCAGCCGCCCATTATGAAGGCGCTCACCACCAAGAAAGAGCGCACAGTCGTGATGAAGCAGCTGCGCACCGTGTCCAAGACCGAGAGGATCATCTTCCCCATCATGGTCACCATCATTGTTTCTCTGATCGTTCCCGATGCTGCCGTTCTGGTCGGTATGCTGATGCTGGGCAACCTGATGAAAGAGTCCGGTGTTGTGGATCGTATCCAGAAGACTGCCGGCAATGAGCTGATGAACATCATCACCATTTTCCTGGCTCTGTCTGTTGGCTGCACCACCTCTGCAAACACCTTCCTGAACAGCCGCACCCTGTTCATCATTGTGCTGGGCCTCATCGCATTCTCCTTCGGCACTGCTGCCGGTGTTCTCTGCGGCAAGGTCATGTATGTCCTGACCGGCGGTCAGGTCAACCCCCTGATCGGTTCCGCTGGCGTTTCCGCTGTGCCTATGGCTGCCCGTGTTTCTCAGAAGGTCGGCCAGAGCGAGAACCCCTCCAACTTCCTGCTGATGCACGCCATGGGCCCCAACGT
>ERZ791619.652-NODE-652-length-17657-cov-5.43285_pt1 | contig 17657 bp, 5 predicted proteins | sample MGYA00510271_ERZ791619 | MGnify/ENA primary metagenome ERZ791619 (study PRJEB30046, sample SAMN00715209) | human gut metagenome | study: EMG produced TPA metagenomics assembly of the A metagenome-wide association study of gut microbiota in type 2...
CCAACGCTTATGGCCTGACCATGGAATATGGCAAGACCTTCGGCACTGAGGCAAGATACTTCACACCGAAAGCACAGCTGACCTGGTCTCAGGTAGGCGCTAAGGATTACACTGCACATACTCCGAACGACAGCATGAGCATCAGCCAGGACGCATACAGCAGCCTGGTAGCACGCTTCGGCGTAGAAGCAGGCGCTAAGAGCGAAAAAGGCCGTGTATATGTTGGTCTGTATGGCGCACATGAATTCAATGGCGACATCAGCGCAAGCTACTTTGCTAAGGACGGCGGCATTAAGCACACCAGCTTCGACGGCACGGATAACTGGATAGAAATGAGCATTGGCGGCAGCTATGACCTGAGCGACAACTGCCATATCTATGCAGACTTTGCTAAGGACTTCAAGGGCGACTTCGAGCGTAAGTGGAAACTGAACGCTGGTCTCCGTTTTGAGTTCTAATGTCTAAGTAAAGTGAGTATATCCTGATTTATAACAAGCTGCAGCGCTGCTTTAGCAGCGCCGCAGCAAAAGCATAAAATCATCAAAAAAGCGAAGCAGCCATCTGCCGAAAGGCAGGTGGCTGCTTTGCTGTTTTACGGAAGTGAAAAACATGCTTGTTACCGAGAGCTGCTGCTCTATAAAACAAAATCTCTTGCGATAAAAAGTGCAAAATATTTTACAAAACCACTTGACAGTAAATGGGTAGCGTGGTAAACTCTATATAAGATAAATTATCAATAACAGAATATAGACAAGTAATATACACCGATGAAATAAATTCTTTTACAAAAGATAAGAGTTTAGCAATTTTATCGGCAGAGATATTATCAGCAATTAGGTGAGGATATTTCAGATATCTTCTTTGCAGGGAAGTTTGATGTAATTTCGACGCTGTTCCGCAACTGTGAAAGAGAGCACCTTCATCGTTAAGCTTTAGCTTAAACCTCTTACCAAGGGATGAAGCGGCAATGATCTTAAGCCAGGGTACTGACTATTTGTAATAATTAAGGAGTCTACGAGATTAGACATACTTAAGGAAAACCGGATTTTTCATGCGATATCTTCGCTGGGAATTTATCTTGTTTACTTTTAGTATGTGCTAGTCTTTTTTTGTTAAGCATATTATAAATTTCAATCTTGCTAATAATCGAAATAAAAAATCATTAAGGCATGTACACAGCAGGCAAGTCTGCGATGTATTATATAAAAAGTACATTTTTTTGACGTAAAGGAGATTTTTATTATGGCAAAAACTACTGCAAAAGAAGAAACCAAGGTAATCGAAATGGAAAACAAAATCGAGAAAATGACCAAATTCCTGGAGGAAAATAAAATCGAATGCTTTGACGTACAAAAAATCGAAGATGCACAACACACTACTATCTTCCGCAGCAGCATGGAGGTAAAAGGCCAACTGCTGCCGATGGCACTGCTGATGGATGACAGCGTTTATGTAATGCTGCAGGTACAAATTGCTCCGCAGGTAATCGACGAAGCAAAGCTTAAGGATTTTGCTGCTGCTATCAACAACATGAATAACAACGTGCGCCCGTTCAAATTCACTGTTTCCGAAAAAGGCGACCTCATGCTGAACGCTTGCATCACTGCTGAAAATAATACCTTTAATCCGGCTCTGGCAAATGCAATTATGGGTGAAGCAGTAAAATTCCTGGATGCACAATATGCCAACATCATGGAGGCTGTTTGGGGTAAATAATTGCTTGCAGAGACAGCACTGTCTCAAAGCATGGCGACGAAGACAGCGACTGCCTGGTAAAGTAAGCTTTTGCTTATGAAATCGCAGTTTGGTGTGCAAGCAGTGGTCTGCGAAATTTTCATATAAGCTGTACGGAGCATGGCTCTGTACAGGAGGGGCAGCAGCAATAGTGGGTATAACTGCTGTCGCTCAAAGTTTTTTACTAAGGAGGAAAGTATGCTGAAGTTAAGTCAAAAAAGAGAAAAGCTCTTCTGGCACTGGCCGTTGCCGCGACCGTTTTAGGTGCTAATAATGCATTGTTTCAGTGGTTTTCTATGTGGGAAGTTTGAGTAAATTTATTTAATGAGCTAAGTGAAAGGAGAATAGTGTATGAAAAAGTCAAAAACTAGTTTGTTTTTGAAACAAAAGAGATTTATCCAACTTATTTCTTGCGCTGTAGTGTCTTCATGTTTATTTGGAGGTACTACCTTTGCAGCAGAGCAGGCCTTTGAGATGCCTATTACCAGCGATATGAAAGATACCGATTACGTAGAAATTGGGCACGAAACAATTATTCCTGGTAAATGGGGAATGGATGACTGTAACTATACCTTTGAGCAGGATATTACCATTGCTCCTACCGTGGAAGGTGCTTTAGCCGCAGGTGTACCTGAATGGAAATTGGACGCTATCACTGCAGTGTATTCTGGTGGTGGTGTTATTGATGCCACAGGCCATACTATAAATATAGAGCAAAAAAATCTTACTGACCGCGGTGCTAAGGGTATTGTAGCAGATACTAGAGACGTAACGGTTAAGGCTGATAAAATTAACATTAATATGAATTCCTCTGCTGAGGGGAAAAATATTATTGGTATTCATAAAGAACGTTCTAACAGCCTAAACATCAACGGTAATCTTAATATTGATATTGCCGGTATGAATAGAGTACGTGGTATTGAGGTTGATGACCGAGGGACTATTAATTTAACTGGTGATACTATAGTTAAGGTTAATAAGGATGCAAAAGATGCTACCGCCCTTTTTGCTGGTAACAGTGCTGTTCTCAATGTGAACACTGCTGGCAATAAAACGGTAAAAATAGATGGCGATATTCAAGCGCAGAATTCTTTGTGGAGTTCTAACCCTGCAAAGGTAGCTGAGATTAATTTAACTTTATCCGACGATGCTTCCTACTTGAATGGTATTACAACCTATCAGCACGAGGTTAATGACGAGGGAATTTTCCCCCAATACAAGGCAGGTAATGTTAATTTAACCTTAAAGAATGGTGCTCTTTGGAATAATGAAAAATATAGCAATGCTGAGTACCAGACAGGTTTTAACGGCAGTAAAATTAAAAGCTTTGTTGGTGGTAGTACTGCAGAAACCGCTGGCGTAATTCATCAGAAGGACGCTCATAAAATTACCCTTGATAATTTTACTGGTCACGCGGTAGTTGTTTACGACCATAGTGAGACCGCTCCTGCAGAATTTACTGCTGGTGATATCCAAATTGGTTCTGCTGCAAAAGGTAGCAGCATTACCCTGAGAACTAGTTCCACAGCAGTGGACGGGACTAACAAGGACGAGGTACTGAACGCATTGGCAGGTAAGCTATACTATATGGGCGCTACTAATGCTGAAAACAATTTATCCGGCAAGGTAGAAATTGCCGATGGATTGACTGCTTCCTCTGTTAGCAAATATTTAGGTAATGTTAATTTTAACGAGACTACCGGTCAAGGTATCTACGAAAAGGTGGAAACTCCCACTGACCCTGAAGTAGCAGTTAATTTTACTACCAGCATTACCGGTAATGCTACTGATACTGAATACGTAGAAAAAGGTATTCTGAAGGACGGCGTTTACACTTTTACCAAGGATAGTACGATTACTAGCGATGCTCCTGTTACTATTGATGCTAAAAAAGTTACTATAAATGCTGCTGATAGCAGCTTAAATTTAAAGAGTACTGCTAGCGATGCTAAGGGCATCAAAATTGTAGCTCCCAATGCAGGTTTCATTCCCTACCCCAGGCCTCATTATGAATCTGCTGCAGATGTGACTATCAAAGCTTCTAACTTGAATATTGACGTACAGGACGCTGTAGGCAAAGTAGCTGGTCTTTACGTAGATGAAAAAGAAAACAATGTTAACCTGCAAGGAAAACTAACCATTAAAGCTGGCGGTAATAATGAAAGCTACGGTGTCTTTGCACGAGGAAATAATAATAAAGTCAATATTGACGGCCTAGAGATAAAGGTTAATGCCGAAGCTGCTGACAGCGCAGCTATTATAGCTAAAAACAATTCTGTTATTAACGTTAATGCTAGTGGCACCAAGGATGTAAAAATTGATGGTGACCTGAAAACAACTACTGATATCTGGTCTTCAGCTACAAGTAATAATACCGCTATTAACTTGACTATGAACAATGATCAATCCTATCTCCATGGTATTCTTTCCTACAAGGAAAATATTAATGATGAAGGGTTGTATCCTCAAAGCTATGCGGGTAAAGTTAACCTGAATTTAAGCAAGGGTGCTTTGTGGCAAAATGCTAAATATGGTCAACAGAACTACGAACAGGGCTTTACCGGCAGCCGTGTAGCTAGCTTTATCGGCGGTGCTAATTATGCCGAAGCAGGCATTATCCATCAACAGGATGCTAACGGTATTACCATTGACAGCTTTAGTGGTCATGCTATTGTAATTTATGATCATAACCAATCTACGCCTGCAGAATTTACAGCTGGTAATCTTACTATTAATCATGCTTCCGAAAATAGCGGACTTACATTACGTACTGATAGCGTAGGTATTGATGCAAATAACAAGGAGGTAGTTTTAGAAGCCTTAGCTAATAAACTCATCTATGCAGATGCCACTAAGGGGATGAGCAATCTTACTGGTAAAGTAGAAATTGCCGATGGTCTGACGGCCTCATCTGTGAGCAAATACTTAGGTGATATTTCTTATGATAGTAAGGGTCAAGGTCACTATCTGAAACAGGAATCTAAACCGGATGTTCCGGAGGGACCTATCTATGTATATAACACTCCGATAACCGGTGATGCTGAAAAAGATCAGGCTTATATTGATGGTGGTGTACGTCGCGAGGATGGCAGCTATGTATTTGACCAGGATGGTACTATAGCTATCGTGGGCAGAACTCAAGCCGCTATTATGCCTGAAGCTGATATAAAAATTGATGCAACTGGCAAGAAGCTTGTTGTAAGTAATGAAACTACCTTTACAACCAAGCCTGCTTATGGTATTGGACGTGAGTATAAAAAGCTGGATATTAGCGCTAAAGAAATAGATGTTAGTGTTAAATCTGTTGGACGTAGTGAAGCTATTCATATTAGAAATGCTAACGATACAACTACCTTTAATAGTGATGTTACTGTACGTTCCGAAGGTGGAGGTTATGTTTTAGGTACCTACGTGCTTGGTTCTCATGTTATTTTTAATGGTAAGTATACCTCTAATTCTATCGATGGTACCAGCGGTATCCATCCCACAAGCGGTGATCAGGATTCTTCCTTCTTTGACCATTACGAAAAGTCTTCCATCTATGCTGGTGGTGGTTCCTTAATTGAGGTTAATGGTGCAGTTGATATTGGCACTAAGATTGGTACTGGCATTCTCGCTAATCAGGCTAATTCCCGTATTGATATTAACGGTGGTGGCATTATCAACACCGTTGGTGGTGATAAATCCGTAGTTTGGTCTGCAATTGCCGAATGCTCTACTGTTAACCTTAACGTAAAAATGAATGAAAATAGGGATATTGCTGAGGTTTTGGATAAGGACATTACTATTATTGGCAATGTAGGCGCCTTGAATGGTGCTGTACCTAGTACAGAAGTTGTTCCTGAACCAGGTAAAACTACTGTAGTAAATATTGGCCTGAATAGTACAGCTTCCTCTTTCAAGGGCGTAGCGGTCAACAATTTTACAGAAAAAGATAACCAACAGGGTTATGTCGGTAAAATTAATATGTACCTAGGAAACGGTGCTAGCTGGACCAATGAAAGAATTGGTAAAGTGATTCCTCGTTTCAATGGTAGCATCGTGGAAAATCTTACCGGTGGTCCTGACGAAGCACGTCGCGGTGTAATTTATCAAAACGATAAAGACAATATCACTATTAACAAATACGCTGGTCATACACTCTTAATCTACGATCATGAAAATGATGGTAGCCAGGCTAGCGATTATGCTGCAGGCAATACCATCATCAAAGAAGCTGCTGCAGATAGCATGATTACTCTCTCCACTAGCAGCAAGAATATTGATATGAAGGATGAAGCGAAGGTTAATAATGTACTGAACACCTTGGCAGGCAAGCTGACCTACAGCAATTTTGTAAACGGCGAGAAGAATCTGACCGGTTATGTGAAGATTGCCGACGGTTTGACTGCAAGCAGTAAAGCAATGCAGACTGGCAACATTGCTTTCAATGCTCAAACTGGTAAGGGTAGCCTGGAGAACGGTTCCATGAAGCCTGGCTTCACCTATCCAGAAACCCAAAAGCCTGAAGTTACTGAAAAGAAGCAAGGTATTACTGGCGATGCTAAGACTGATTATCAATACAAGAAGGACGGTATCTTGAAGGAAGATGGCAAATATGTATTCACTCAGGATCCGACTAAGATTGAGGTTGGAACCGGCGCAGCAGTAAATGCAACCGAAAAAAATATCAATATTGATACTACCAAGGCTAAGCTGGAGCTGAAGGGTGAAACCGGCATTAAGGCAGATGGTGCAAATGTTGCTGTTAAGGGCAGCACCGAAATCAGCGGCAACGTTGGTATCGACGCAGTAAATGGCAACGTAACCTTGAACGGCAGCAGCACTATCAGCGGTACTGACGCTGCAATCAATGCAGGTGAAAACGCTAATGTGAATGTTAACGGCAACAACAGCGCACTTAATATTAACGGCAGCATCAATGCCAACGGCGGCAACATTACTGTAGACAGCGGTAAAGCAAGCAGCACCATCAACGGCAACGTTAATGCAGCAAACGGCGGCAGCGTTGAAATCAGCCTGAATGATAAAAACTCCAAGCTGACCGGCAGCTACAATGTAGACGGCGAAAGCAGCATTGTAATGAACGTCAAGAATGGCGCCGTTTGGGAGCTGACTGATGACGAAGCTGCAGGCATGTCCTTGCTGAGAATGGCGAAGGCTCCGGCAGCAGCTACAGCGAAGGGCCTGACCGTAAACGGCGGTGCAACAAAAGCAGAAACCGGTTATCTGGATATGACCAAGAGAACTAAGGATCTCAAGATAGCTAGCTACAGCGGTTGGGAAACTATCATTTATGGTCACGAAAATGATGGTGCTGGCGTTGCAGACTACAAGTCCGGCGATACCATTATCGACAAGGCAGAAAAAGGCTCTGGCGTAATCCTGTCCACCGATAACAGCAACAACCGTATTGACATGAAGGATAAAAACGCTGTTGAGGCAACTCTGAAGGCTTTGGCACAGAAGGTTACTTATAAGGACCACGAAGCAAACGGCGGCAACCTGACTGGTAAGGTACAAATTGCTGATGGCCTGACATCTTCCAGCAAAGGTGTTAACATCGGTACTCTGCATTGGGATGAAAACGGCAAGGGCAAGTATAATCTTGACAGCATAAACTGGAATCAGATCATTGAAGGCGATTACGAAACCTTTGTAATGAAGGGAGTAAGAAGTGCAGCAACCACCTCCATGCACACCTGGCGCGACAATATGCAGGATACCTACACCGGTGCAGATTTGGCAGATGCAGACGGCATTTTCGCTAAGGCATTGGGCGGCAAGACCAGCTCCGATGTTAAGGGCCTGAAGGACAGCAACACCTACTACGGTGTACAGGTTGGCTACGACAAGGCTGCAGCAAACGGCTGGCACACCGGCGTAGCATTTGACTACCGCAACGGCGATTCTAACTATCTGCTGGGCGGCAAGGGCGACAACCAGATGTACAGCCTGGGCGTATACGGTGTGAAGAGCTTCGAAAACAACGCCTTCTTCCGTGTTGCAGCGAAGGTTGGCCGCGTTCAAAACGAATATGACGTTTACAACGAAATCCGCAGCTTGAAGCTGCATGGCGATTACAAGGCTAACGCTTACGGCCTGACCATGGAATACGGCAAGACCTTCGGTGATGAGGATACCTACTTCACTCCGAAAGCACAGCTGACCTGGTCTCAGGTAGGTGCTAAGGATTACACTGCTCATACTGATAAGGCAACCATGCAGATTTCTCAAGACAGCTACAGCAGCTTCGTAGGCAGACTGGGCTTTGAAGCAGGCGTGAAGAGCGAAAAGGGCCGTGTATATGCAGGCCTGTTCGCAGCGCATGAATTCAACGGCGACATCAGCGCAAGCTACTTTGCAAACGATGGCGACAGAAAGCACACCAGCTTCGACGGCGAAGAAACCTGGATGGAAATGAAGCTCGGCGGTACTTATGATTTCAGCAATAATGCACATCTGTATGCAGACTTTGCTAAGGACTTCAATGGCAACTTCGAGCGTAAGTGGAAACTTAGCGCTGGTCTCCGTTTCGAGTTCTAATATATTAATTTAGCTCTCTCATTTATTCATACTCAGCTGCAGTGCTGCCCTGTGCAGTGCTGCAGCAAACTCAAAGCACAAATCATCAAAAAAGCGAAGCAGCCATCTGCCGTAAGGCGGATGGCTGCTTTGCTTTTGGATATGCTAATTTGCTAGAAATGATTGTAGAATAATTACACAAAAAAACTAAAGGGAATGCCTATTTTCCGTTGCTCAGTCCTTAAAGTTTACTAATTCACAATATATTCAAATTTCACTTGACGTTACAATCTATATATGGTAAACTCTATATGATAAAAAATACCATTAACGGAAATATACAAGTAATACACCCCTATGAAAAACTGCGTATGACAAAAGAAAGCGATTACTATAGCTTTCTTTGTAGCTAAAATATTATTATAAGCAATTAGGTGAAGATGTTTTGCCGGATATCTTCTTCGCAGGGAAGTCTGATGTGATTTCGACGCTGTTCCGCAACTGTGAAAGTGAGCTACTTTATCATTAAGCTTTAGCTTAAACCTCTTACCAAGGGATAAAGTGGCAATGATCTTAAGCCAGGGTACTGACTAATTGTAAAAATTAAGGGTCTACGAGATTAGACACACTTAAAGAGAAGGGAATTCCATGCTTTTGTTTGTGAGGTTTTCCTTTTGTTTTAGTGTGGACTAATCTTTTTTTATTAATAAATATATTTTTTGGTGAAATGATATTTCAAGGAGTGAGAGTATGAGAAAATTTCAATCAAAAGAATGGCAGTTGTTTGCTGCCAGCATTATGATGACGGTATGTACATCATGCTTTACTATGCCGCCAGCTTGGGCGGCAGAATACAACGATCCGCTTACTGGCGTTGTCAAGGATGATAAGGCTATTATAAAAGCCGATGGCAATACAGTTAGATTGGATAAATCTACAAATACTGTTACTTATGATTTTAAAGGTCAGGATCATACCTTTAATGTCAAAAACAATGACGGTATCTCCACTAATGGTGAGGGAAATGACTATGACTACGTCTATAATAACGTAGGTGCAGATGGCAGCAAGGGTACACTGCACATTTATCAGGTGAATAGCTTGTGGAATCCGTGGGCTGGTGTAAACGGCTTTGCTGCTAATGGCGGTACTACTACTATCAACAGCAATCTGGATATTACTGCAACATCTGACTATGCTTCTGTAGGTGTAGCTGCAGGCGGCGCAGGCAAGCTTATTATTAACGGCAATGTAAAAATGCGCAAGAATGATCCTTCTAATCCTTGGGGTATTATAACTAAAAATGTTCATGGTAACATTGGCCCCGGCGGTGCAACTTCTATGGATCCGACTGATGTGAACTACACAGGTGCACGCTGGCAGCCTAGTGCCTTTGCAGTAGGTTATACACGTGGTCACATCACTGTTAATGGTGATGTGGACGTCGCTGTACGCGGTACCGCTGTCAATGTAGGTGCCTACAGTGCGGCAAAAGGAGTACATGCCTACAATCTGGCATCTATTAGCCTGGTAGGCAAGTCTATTAAAATTGAAACACCGTCTGATGAAAGAAAAGAGGACGGCAGCTTTAAGGAAGCATATTATTCTTTGGCAAGCTATGGCGGCACCGTTAATATCAACGTTGTTGACGCCAACAACAACCAGGATATGAGCTCCATTGCCAACGAAAGGCTGGAAGCTGTAGAGGGCAATACTACTAACCTTATTGGTAACGTAATTGCGCTGAAGCGTTCCGAGCGTACCGATAAGCCTGACGTATATCAGGATGGCCGTGTTAACATCGGTCTGGTAACCAAGGAATCCTCCTGGAAGGGTGTAGTTGATAACGCAGGCAAAACTCAGGCAGGTGAGGTTAATGTTTGGCTTAGCAATGGCGCACAATGGACTCACGAAGCAACCTCCAGAGTAGATGGCCTGGATTATAGCCATATGCCTGCTTACAGCAAGCCGAGCTATGATAATTTTGACGGCGTATCTTATGTTAATAATCTGATTGGCGGCAAAAAGGCTGCTAACAGCGGTTATATTTATCAAAATAGCGATGTTAAACTGAATATTGCTAATTACAGCGGTCATAACACTATTGTTTATAAGCATAATAATAAGGGTACCGTAAAGGATGACTTCATCGGCGGCGATACAACCATTAAGCACGCTGAAGGCGGCTCTAATATTACTTTGGCAACCGGTAACAACAACATCAACCTCAGTGATGCTGATGAGGTTACTGCAGTGCTCAATGCTTTGGCAAGCAAGCTGACATATGAAAACTATATTAAAGAAAATGGTGGCGAAAGAAACCTCAACGGTAACGTTATCATTGCTTCCGGTCTGACTGCTTCCAGCATCACTGCTGATGTCAAAGGCTTCATCAAATTTGACGAAGCAACTGGTGTTGGCGGTTACGTTAAGCCGCAGGAGGGTGAGCAGAATTCCACTGAAATTACCAGCGGCCTGACCGGTACTGCTGCAGACAGCGATTATACTGATGCTAATATCCGTCAAGATGATGGTTCCTATAGCTTTACCAAGTCTACCACCATTGACGTGGAGGATGGCACTGCTATCGATGCTGCTGCAAATATTAAAATTAATGCTGCAGATGCAGCTTTGACCTTAAATGCTAAGCAAGGCATTGTTACTAACGGCAAAAATGTGGATATTGCGGCCCGTACCTTATACATCTCAGCGAAGGAGGATGCTATTGTTGCTGATGGCGGTAAGGTAACAAGCCTGGGCATGACCAATATCAACAATGAAGATAAAACAGATAATCCGGCAGCGAAGAATGCAATTAAAGCAACCAACGGCGCTGAGGTTACCCTGGGCAATGGTGTGATTAAGGGCAGTGTTATCAGTGATGGCTCCGTAGTTAGCATCAATAAGGATAACCTGGACGGCGATGGTAATTATAAGACTGGCTCTCTGGAAGGCAATCTTGCTATTGCAAACGGCGGTGTAATAGACCTGACCGTTGCCGGCTATGCACAAAACTTCAACGGCAGCGTTGTGAAGATCGGTGATGTGGCAACTGCAGCTGTTGGTGACGACGGTAAAGTTAATCTGACTGTTGCCGATGGTGCAGTATGGACCGGTGCTCATAAGAACGCTGATGCTGAGCTTAACCTGACTCTTTCAGGTGGTACCTGGAACAATACCGGCACCGATGCAACCTATGTAAGCAGCTTAAAAGGCGGCAAGGGTGTTGTTAAGACTATTAAATATATCAACCCGAACGGCGGCAATAATGAGGAAGTAGAAATTCCTGTTAACGGCTTTATCAGCATGGCACCTGATGCCGGTGCTGTTACCGTAGGCAGCTTCGGCGGTACTCATATCGTAAGCTATGACCATGATAATGCAGGCACTGATGTAAGTGATTACAAGGGCGGCAACTTCACTGTTGAAAAAGCAGATGAAGGTTCTATGCTGATTGCGGCAACAAACAGCAAGAACATCAAGACTAATGATCAGGATGCTGTTGAAGCAGCCTTCAAAGCATTGGCACAAAAAATTTACTATGGCAATGCAGGTGTTGATGAAAACCTGACCGGTAAGACTATGATTAGCTCCGGCCTGACCTCTTCCAGCATTTCCCGTTGGCTTGGCGATATGAAATTTGACAGCAGCAATGGTGGCGTAGGCAGCTTTGTTGGTGGCAGCGGTATTAATATTACCGGCGATTACGAAACTGCACTGATGAAGGGTGCAAGAGCGGCAACCACCAGCGCTATGCTTTCCTGGCGTGATAATGCAGCGAACGTAATTTATCGTGGCGATATGCTGCGTGCACATATGGAAAGCGATGGCATCTGGGCTAAGACCTTCGGCGGCAAGGATACCTATAATGCGAATGCAGTTGATCTGAGCAACAGCTATTGGGGTGCACAGGTTGGCTATGACCGTATGTATGACAATGGTTGGATTTTGGGTGCTGCTATTGATTACCAAAAGGGCAGCTCCAGCTACAACTATACCGATGATGATTTTGGTGTTATTGGCGGTAACAGCGGCGATAACAAGCTGTACAGTGTTGGCCTGTACGCATCTAAAGACCTGGGCAAGGGCGCTCATATGGACTTTGCAGCTAAGGCTGGCAGCGTACGCAGTGAATTCAGCGTACACAACGGCATTGGCACTGAGCTGAGCGGTACTTACAGAAACCGTGGTTATAGTGCAACCGCAAGTCTGGCAAAACGTATCGGTACGGATAAGAGCTATCTGGAGCCGCAGGTACAATTGACCTGGGCACAGCTGGGCGGCAGAAGCTTTGCTGCTACTACTGCTGGCGGTGAAGTGCTGAACGTTAACCAGGAAGGCTACAACAGCCTTGTTGGCCGTGTTGGCTTAGAGCTGGGTAAAACCGGTCGTATGGGCTCTGTATATGCTCGTCTGGGCTTGGCACATGAATTCTCCGGTGATGTGACCGGTAACTATAGCGCAGAGGATGGCGGTAGCAAGACTACTTCTGTTGAAACTAAAGGTACCTGGGCAGAAATGAGCTTGGGCACTACCTTGAACATTAAACCTAACGCAAGTGCATATTTTGACGTATCCCGTACCTATGGTGCAGATTACGAGCACGACTGGAAGTTCAGCGGCGGCCTGCGCTTTGCACTGGACCGTCTGCCGAAGCATGAGCAGGAAATTGCCGGCAAGGCTGAGGCTGAACAGTTCCTGGCAGGTGAAGGCGCAGCAGTTCAGGAAAATGCTGCAGCTAATGTGAAGACTGATACAATGCCGACTATCGCTGAGGAAGAGCAAACTCTCAATGCTCAGCCTGTAGCAGGTAACGCGCAAGAGACTGTAGCTGCGCAAGAAGCTGCTGCAGAAGAAACAACTACCGTAGTAGAGCATTCTGAACCGACTTATGTTGAAACTGTAACTACCTACGCTGCACCTGAACCGACAGCATCTAACTTTGATGAAATGAGCTTTGAGCTGGCTCCTATCGTTGTTACTGCTTCCCGTGCAGAAGAGTCTATCCTGAAGGCTAAAGCTGATATGAGCGTTGTTGGTCGTGAGGAAATCGAAAAGATGCATATGGAAAACGTAGAGGAGGCTCTGCGTACTGTTCCTGGTGCACAATTCCTGAACTACGGTGCTAACGGTCTGAACGCTAATCTGAGCGGCATCCGCCTGAACGGTAGCAAGGACGTAGTTATCCTTGTCGATGGCGTAAGAGTTAATGATTTTAAAGGTTCCGGCAGCAGCGGTTATATGTTCGCAGCACTCATGAACAACATGGATAACATTGAGCGCGTGGAAGTACTGCGCGGCAGTGCTGCAACCATGTATGGCAGCGGTGCTAAGGGCGGTGTTATTAACATCATCACCCGTAAACCGACCGAAGCCAAGACTGTAATTGATATTTCCCGTGGTAACTTCGGTAAAGAGGCTTATAACTTCAATACCCAGGCTGCCAAGAACAAGGTCAGCTACAATATTTATCATGACAGATCCATTTCCGGTTCTACTAAGGACGGTAGCGGCAAGGTATGGCCTGGTCAGAGCAACACCAAGAGCAGCGGTGCTAAGTTTGAATATAGATTTAATGATGCTAATAAGCTGACTGTAAACTATGAAACTATTGGCTCCAACTACACTGGTACTGACCTCGTATATGGCGGTAATTATGTAGGTATGTATGATAGCGACAGCATTACCCTGAAGCATGATTGGCAGATTAATGATGCCTGGAGCAACACTCTGCTGTACCGTACAACGAAGGAGAAACATTCCTGGGCTAAACCGGGTGGCGAGGATCCTGATATGATTGTACCTATTACCGGCAACCAGGAATACAAGCTGTTCAGCGATAACTTCCAATATCAGACTGATCGTTATTCCATGTACGGTGGCATTGAATACAGCAAGGGCAAGGACAACGATGTACACAAGGATGCTACCAATACCTCCCTCTTCCTGCAGGGCGATTGGGAAATTCTGCCGCATCTGACATTGTCCGGCGGTATCCGTCATGACCGTCCGGAAAGTTTTGACAGCCATAATTCCTTCAGCTACAAGCTTGGTTGGGATATTACCGAAAACGATACCCTGTACGCAGGTCGTAGTGATTTCTACATCATGCCTAGCTTGACTCAGCTGTACGATCACAGATTTGGTAATGAAAAGCTGCTGGCTTCTGAGGGCCGTACTACCACCATTGGTTACAACCACCAATTCAATCCGGATAACTATGTGATGTTCAACTGGTTTGAAACTAAAACTGCAGTTGGCATGAGCATGAGTAATACTACTGATAAGAATGATCCGACCTATGGTCAGTATCAGAACAGCCGCGATGGCGTATCACGTGGTTGGAACGTACAGTATAATGCACGTCTGAGCGATAGTCTGATGTTTAAATTTGGTTGGGCACATCTGCTCTTCAATGAGGCTGATAACTTTACCATGGGCTATGCACCGAAGGATAAAGCAACCTTTGGTCTGTACTATGATAAGGACAAATTCGGTGCTGCCTTCGATGGCTTCTACTTCATCCGTGATACCAAGGGCCTGAAGCCGGGTGTTAAGGGTTGGCCTTCCGATAAGTATGGTGTTTACAACCTGTCTCTTAACTACACTGCTGATAAGCAGACCAAGTTCTACCTCAAGGTGGATAACGTATTCAACAAGCTGTGGGCTGAGCATACTGACGCTATTTGGAACGATGGTGCGGGCTGGTATTCCATGCCGGGAAGAAGCTTCGTACTTGGTATGCAGTACACCTTCTAAGCTAAGAGTTAATCATGTTATATACGGAGCAGAACGCTCTGCTCCGTATTATATAAATTGTATTTTTTGATGATGCAAAGGAGATTTTATCATGGCAAAAACTACTGAAAAAGCAGATACTAAAGTAACTGAAATGGAAAACAAAATTGAAAAGATGACTCAGTTCCTAGCTGACAATAAAATCGAATGCTTCGATATCCAAAAAATGGAAGACGAGCATCACACTACTATCTTCCGTAGCCGCATGGAAGTAAAAGGCCAACTGTTGCCTATGGCATTGCTGATGGATGACAGCGTTTATATGCTGCTGCAGGTGCAAATCGCTCCGCAGGTAATTGACGAAGAAAAAATGAAAACCCTGGCTGCTGCTATCAATAACATGAACAACAACGTTCGTCCGTTCAAATTTACCGTTTCCGAGAGAGGTGACTTCATGCTGAATGCTTGCATTACTGCTGAAAACACTACCTTCAATCCGGCTTTGGTAAATGCTATTATGGGCGAAGCTGTAAAATTCATGGAAGCACAATACGGCAACATTATGGAAGCTGTTTGGGCTAAATAAGGAGAGTGGCAGATATGAAAAAGAAACTTATGACCTTACTGATGAGCGCCGTTATGGCTTTGGGTATCAGCGCCAGTGCTTTTGCTGCACCTGTCGGCGTTGTTAACGTTAATGCAATTTTGAACAGCTATCCCGGTATTACTGAGATTGCTAAATCTGTAGCACAGGAAAAAACTCGCCTGCAGGAAGAGTTCAATAAACAATCTGCAAAGATGAGCGATGCAGAAAAGCAAGCTCTGGCTGAAAAGCTGAACAAGCAGCTGGCAGACTTTGAACAGAAGAAAATGGCTCCTGTACAAAGAAAAATCAACAAAACAATTTTGGACGTTGCTAAAGCAAACAACATTGACAGTGTTGTAAATATGAATGCTATGGTAGCAGGCGGCAAAGACCTTACCGACGAGGTTATTAAAGCGCTGAAATGAACGCAGCATGTTTATGATAAACTGAATAATTTTGTTACGAAATCGCAGGCTGCGCTGATGAGCAGCAGCCTGTTTGATTAATGTATAAGTTGTACGGAGCAGCACTCTGTACAGAAGGAAGAAGCAGAAACGATGATTGTTTCTGCTTTTCCTAACCAATTTTTAAGGAGGAGTATATGCTGAAGCTAAGTAGTAAAAAGAAAAATGCTTGCCTGGCACTTGCCGTTGCCGCGACAATTTTGGGCGGCGGTACTGTTTTTGCAGAAGAAACTGCTAATTACACTAGTACTATTACCGGTGATTCGGATACCGATTTTGCCTATTTAGATGTAATTGATGATAACGGAGTATATAAATTTACCCAGGATACTCAAATTACTCATAAACAATATGGCGTTGAGCTGATGAATGATGCAAAAATAGATGCATCTGGCAAAACACTGACCCTTAATATTAAGGATGCAACGATTAACGGCGCGGGTATTAAAATTGATGATGCTAATACCTTGTCTGTTAAAGCTAATACCGTAAAAATGAACCTGACCAATAAGAGCGGTGTTACGCTTAATTCTGACGGCTTGCAGGGTGTAAGAATTACTAATTTAAATGCTAAGCTGACTGTTGACGGTAATATGGATATTACCGCTGACGGTACAACCAATACTATTGGTATTTATAACAGAGGCAACGTTGTTGTTAATGGCGATGTAAAGCTGAACATCGAAGGCCATGAAGGCGGTACTGATATTTATGGTGCCAGCGGCCTTTATGCTACAAGCAGCATGAAATCAACCAAGGGCGGCACTATTACAATTAATGGTAATGTTGACTTCCAGGGCAATGCCAATGGTATTGTAGCTAACAGCGGCGGTGCTGTAGTTAATGTTAAGGGCGGCAATATTACTATTAACAAGAATCAGACTCTTGATTACGCTGCTATCTATGCAATGGACGGCGTTGTCAACATGAACGTTCTTAAAGATGAGGATGGCAATGTTATTGGTGCGGATAGCAATGATGTAAATATCAAGGGTAACGTGGGACTGCATACTGGCGCAGTAAATGCTGCTGATATTCATGGCACCAAGAGTGAGCTGAACCTTGCTTTGACTACTGATAAATCCAGCCTTACTGGTGTTGTGTATAACCAGTTTGGCAAAAATGGTGTAACTGCCGGTACTTCCAATGAGCTGACCTTTACAGGCAGTTCGAACCTGTGGCTGCAAAACGGTGCAACCTGGAACAATGAGAAGTGGGGCAAGACTGATCTGAAATTCAAAGGAAGCTATGTAACCAACTTTACTGGCAGCAATGATGCAGCACATACCGGTTACATTGTTCAGAATGATGATAAAAAGCTCACCTTTGACAAGTACAGCGGTTATACTACTATTTTCTATGCGCATAATACTAATACAGACCTGGAGGATCTTGATGAAGATGATCCGCAGTATACAGAAGATGCCAGCAAGCTGGATGGCAGCGAAAGCTGGCACTATTATGGCGGAGATACAATTATCAAGAGTGCTGCAGCAGGCTCTAATATTACCTTGGTAACTGACAACGCCAATATTGACACCGCTAATGGCGAGCAGGTAGAAAAGGTGCTGAATGCACTGGCAGGAAAGCTGTATTACAATGCGTATGTA
>ERZ791619.705-NODE-705-length-16505-cov-47.6215_pt1 | contig 16505 bp, 20 predicted proteins | sample MGYA00510271_ERZ791619 | MGnify/ENA primary metagenome ERZ791619 (study PRJEB30046, sample SAMN00715209) | human gut metagenome | study: EMG produced TPA metagenomics assembly of the A metagenome-wide association study of gut microbiota in type 2...
ACATATTGCAATAAATAAACTTTGTTAGCCCCCCTTAACTTTCACCCGCGCACAAGAAGACCCGACACGCTCAACACGTGCCGGGTCAGCTGCGGGAGGTCGCGATCTGTCCGAGTCGTCTAGCAGATCGCGACTGTATGGGAGTGTACGAGAATCAGTATACACTTTCCAGGCTCAGAAATCTAACGTGCAACTTCTCGCGATCGCGTACGAGCATGCGAGTGAATGTAAGCGCGTCTTCAATCCTGGTGCAAGTCTTCACGCGCTTGTCGTTGTGTGTGAAGTCGTAATACCAGACGTTGAATTGCTTGAAATCGGTCATATGAAATACTCCTTAATTGCCATTGAAGACTCTGTACATAAGTTTCATTTCAGGGTCCTCAACTTCCAAATCGTTCCAGTAGAACGCGCCTTTGCGCATGTCCTCGAAATCATGTTCACCATTAAAGATGATCTCTCTGCTAGAAACTCCATACAACATGTGAGACATATCAAACTCCCTTTCTGTCTCCCTGCCTTACAAGTTATATAATAACACTAACCGTTACAAAAAAACAACTTGCAATTATAACAACGGCCGTTAAAATAATAACCAAGTTCCAAACAGACGAGGGAAAGGATCGCCATGAACAAGTCCGAAATCGAGAGTTTGTGGAGGGCACTGTGCGCGACCACGTGCAAGCCGGGCACGCATGCACCATACGACAGCGTGTGCGTACATAATCGAGTCGTCTACGCGACGAATAGCTACGTTTTGCACCGCGTCGAGGGCCTTTTTCAATCGGGTATGATCTTTCGCGCACTCCACGGTAAAGACCTCGCGTATATCGATCGCACCGACGTCCTGGACGGTTTGCTTAAATACCGACCCGACAATCGCGAGTTCGCTAACCTTATTCCCGATTACGACTCCGCAAAGCTCATGCTCGCGCTGCGCCCGCATCGAGCGCTCGGCTCGACGGTGAAGTTCTATAGCGGGGCGCGTCGCGAGTATGCGCCCATGGTCATTGTGAGCAAGACGCATACTCCCAAGGAGCCGGTCATCATCACGACAGTCATCCAGGGTGAAAAGAACGGGCGGAAGTAGTTATGAAGTGGTATGAAACCTCGTTAACGGTTCAATGGGACAACGCGCTTAAGCTGCTTAATCAAGGCCGGGCCGAGGCCTATGTGAAGGCGCTTCGCAGGATACACGCGCTCGTGAAGGAACGTGAGAAGCAAGTGTTTCACGACTCCGATATGCTTAGCATGTTGTTCCATTACCAAGGCATTGACGCTTTGCTCTATATGGAGCAATCCAAGCTGCGCGTCATGACCGACGAGGACCTTTCAATTTCGCGCGTCGGTCTTATGGCCGACTGCGGCGCGCTTCTTAACGAGAAGTTAAGTTCGAAACAGGAGCTTTCGCGAGCAAGGCAGGCGCTCGAGAAGATCTTAAGGGAACAAAGGCGTCGTTCGAACGTTTACGGTCTCGATTTTGATTATTGGGCGTGATATAAAATGTCCGAGGTTTTATCTGATGCGCTAGATAACGCAACGACCGTCTATAAAGAGCGCCTTCCTTTATCAGCTGATGATAAAGTGCGTATTCAGCATTACGACGATGAGAAGTTTTTAAAACGTGACATGGGAGCGCTTCTTATCGCACGTGCAAGCGCCTATCACACGATTGACGATCAAGATCTGTTGACGTATTTGAAAGGTGCTGTATATCGGTTTAAACATCTCCAGGCGTTGCGCGTTCTCGCGTGCTGCGCAGCAGACGAGGACGGGCGTTTCGAGCGTTACACGCGTGAGATGCGCCGTTGCAATCAGGTTATCTGCCGCATCCAGCGCGAGCGCACAAGAAGGATTATTGCGGAGGTTGACGCGAAATTACGCGAACAGCATATACAATACCGTTAGGCTTACGGGACTCGGCAAAAGGGCCGGGTTCCCTTTTTTCCGCCGGAAAGGAGGCAATGAAAAAATGGACGTCAATTCTGTTACGGATCTGGTGAGCAACGTGGCATTTCCTATCGCGGCTTTCGTGATGATGTACTACAGCAACACGAAGACTATCGAGGAGCTTCGCAAGACTATCGATGAGAATAGCCTGATCATGGCTAAGCTTTCCGAGAAGCTCGACAACATTACGACCAAGGAGGTCTAGCGACATGAAAGCAAACCGCATCGAGCGGAAGAAAGGCGCGGCGCTTGCCGCGTTTTTCTTCGCGATCGTCATCGCCTTTTCGGTACCTACCGGCGCGGAGGCGTATCAGAGCCGAAATTCCTATGTGAGCAACGGTCACGGTTATCTCAACGCACAGTACCTCGTTATCCATGAGACGGCGAACCCCGGCGCTTCCGCGTGGAACCATGTGCTGTATTGGCGCGGTGACGACACGTACGCCGTACATCACGTTATGGAGCTTGACGGGTCGACCGTTTATAACACGGTACCCGAGAACCGTCTTTGCTGGCATGTCGGCAACGGTAACGGGTACACGATCGGCATCGAGCTCGCGCACGCCACTAACACCTCCGATTTCGTGAAACAGTGGGGCGAGGCCGTCAAGTGGGCGGGTGACGAGCTCCGCGCCCACGGTTGGGACACGTCGCGCCTGCTGTCCCATTATGAGGCCGCTCGGCGCTGGGGTGGTTCCGACCATACCGACCCGGTCGGTTATTTCCGCGCATACGGTAAGACGTGGTTCGAGTTCAAGCAGGCCGTTGCGTCATATCTCGGTTCCGGTTATGTCGCGCCGATCGCGCCCACCGATGGAAACGGGGGGACGTATCAGCCCTCCGCATCCGCGACTCGCGCGACCTTCCCCAAGTCCACCGGTAAGAGCGTGAACATCCATTACGCGCTTCATAACCGATATGGCACATGGAATGAGGCCGTCACTAACTTCAACGATAGCGACTCCGAGGGCTTTGCAGGCGTGCCATACGGCACTCATGACATGCTTATTGCTTGGGTGGATAGCGGCGCTCTTCGCTACCGTGTTCACACTAAGGAGGCAGGCTGGCTCGATTGGGTTCAGACGGCGAACTACGGCGATTCCGTTAACGGTATGGCTGGTCTGTGGGGCCAGACTATCGACGGCGTGCAGATGTACTACATCACGCCCGACGGCGACTATAAGCAGGTATACTATCGCTCCCAGGACGTCGCGCACGCCGGATACTGGGACGAGGTGTGTGATGACGGATCTACCTATGGTGGAGACGGCTACGCAGGCATGTACGGCTACGCACTCGATCGTTTGCAATGCTACGTATCCGACGGCACGCGCAGATAAGCGAAAATTATTGCAATAACCCTTGACACGTAAAGCGCCCCTTTTCTATAATCTCCATGACAGCAACGGGAAGGGGGTGCTTTTCATGTCAAACGCAAAGAAGGAGCGCGGTCGAATCGGGCGTCGAATCCAGATTTGCCATTGCATCGGCAAGACAGTCGCCAAGGGCAAGTTGATTGATTTCGAATACGACCTCTACGGTGACTATTCGAACCCGGTGAAGGCGACGAACACGCTCCGCCAACGTCTAGGAGATTCGTTCATCTCGATCACAAGAGTCGAGACCGAATCTGACTATTACTCAATTCCTACAAGACTTTTTCTCAAAGTCGCTATGAACTACGCAATCGGAAAGGAACCTCACTATGACTAACGAAAACACTCAGCTCGCACCTATGGACGACTGCACCGACCTCTACACCCCCGCAAGCTACTCCAGCATCAAGGCGACCGACACCGAGACCAAGAAGCTCGTCGTCAACGCGATGAACAACGCCGAGTCGCTGGCCGATTATGAGGGTAAGACCCTCAACGTCATCGGCGTGTTCACCAAGCCCGGCATCCGCCGCGCCCGCGACAAGAACGGCGTCGATACCCCCTGCACCAACACCACGCTCGTCTGCGAGGACGGAACCGCCTATTTCTCCCAGTCCGAGGGCGTCCGCAACGCCGCTGATAATTTCATGGCCGCGGGCCTGTTCGACGAGGGCGAGATCGTCCCGATGAAGCTCGTTTCCAGCAAGCTCCCCAACGGCAACACCCGCAAGACGCTCGTGCTCGTCTAGTCAAGACTTAATCCTCAGCTCCCGTTGCTTTAACATCAGGCGGTGCGGTCAAGGCCGCACCGCTTTTATTTTGGAGGTCGAGCCCTATGGCACGTGCGAAAAGGACATCGGACGAGGTATACAACGCGCGACGCCGCGCCAAGCGACTGTTGGCGCGCCTGGAGCGCGAGGACGTGAGCGGCATGAGCACGTTGCAGAAGCGTGCGCGCGCCGACTATATCGCGAGCGTGCGCGAGCAGATTTCACAGTCATACCAGGGGACGAGACAGGTGCATCAGGTAGCCGAGGCGCAGACGCGAACCAAGAAGGCCGCAGAGCGTCTCGACCGCATGACGACCGCGCCGCGCAAGGCGAGGTCGCGCGCCGCGCGGTCGAACCTCATATTCCAGCGCCAGATCAACTTGGCGCGCTCGGGAGCCCCGAGCACGCTCGGCGACGGCGGCAAGGAGGCCGTATCGGTCTTCTATGCCGCGACGCGCCGTTTCTGGCGTGGGAAGGATCCCAAGGAGCGCAACAGGCTGATCATGGAGGGGCTGGGGGTGACGTCGTTATCCGAGGCCTACGACCGCGTTATCGGGGCCAACAGGAAGGCGCTCGACAGCCTGTTATCGGCGGGAGCGCAGACGTCGCTCGTCGAGGGTTTGACCTCCGAGAACGAGGCCTTCTACGGCGAGGTTGATTTCGACGCGGAGCTGGCCGGCTCGGCGGTATGGGCCTCAAAGATCGTAATGTTCGGGTAGGAAAAAAAGGTGCGGGAATGGGATTCAAGCCGAAAAGGCCGGAGTTTCGGGTAGCGGCGAGCTATGACACCGAGACGTGCAACATATGTATCGACCGCTCCGGCAACACGTGGCGCGCCTATCCCGTGCTGTTCATCGTCAACGATTTGCGCGGGTGCGACCTGCGGACCTATGAGCCCGGCGCGGGCCATATCCGCTTTTATCGCCACGAGGGCGAGATGCAAGATTGTATCGACGAGTATATCGCCTGGGGGGAGCGCGAACACTTTATCCCGATCATCTGCGCCTATAACCTCATGTTCGACCTCCAACCGCTCATGCACGACCTCAACGAGCGCTGGGATATGGAGGTGTCCGCCCAGAGCACGACGAGCGCCTATACCGTGGACATCGTGCGCGACGGCGCGGTCAAGCTCCGTTTCTGGGACACCTTCTATCTGGAAATGCGCGGACTCGCGAAGATGGGCGAGGCCGCTGGACTCCCCAAGGCCGAGGGCGACTGGGACTACTCCAAGATCCGAACACCCGAGACTCCGCTTACGCAAGAGGAGTTTTTCTACGCCGGGCGCGACACAGAGGTCATCCCCGCATACCTTCGCTACCTGCTCGAGTCCAACGAGTGGCTGCGCCCCGAGTGGCTCGGCGTGCGCGTGCTTACCAAGACGTCGCTCGTGCGACAGGCGGGTAAGATGGAGACGGGACGCCTTCGCATTCCCCGGGCCAAGGGTAGGCCGATCTCGGTGCAGGCCGCTTTCGAGCGCATGTGCGCCGAGGAGCTCGCGCCGACCTACGCGCAGTACGCGCTGCGCAAGGCCTGTTTCCGAGGCGGTTTCACGCTCACGAGTGCGCGCTATTCCGGCATCGTGCAATCTAACGTCTATTCGATTGACGAGACGTCCGCGCACCACGCATATATCAACGGGCATATGTGCCCGGTCAACTTTCGGGGCCTGCTGCCCCCCGTCCTACAGTCCATGGCCGAGAACGTGTGCTCGACCGGCCTCGACGCGGCGATGCGCCACTGGGAGGAGCCGTTCGGGTGCGCCTTCCACGCCCAGATTCGGTTTACGAACATGCGTTTGCGTGAGGGGAGCGCTTTCGAGTGCTGGGACATCGCGTTGCTGTCCGAGGCGAAATTCAAGGCCAAGGGCCAGCTGGGCGACTGGGGCGGGCAGGCCGACCGCGACGGCGTGACCGCAGTGCGCAGCGCCGGATATGTCGATACCGCATACAACGGGCGCTTCGCATTCGGTAAGCTGGTTTCCGCAGACTCCGCAATCGTCAACGTGTCCGAGCTGGAGCTGTGGTGCATGAGCCGGGTATATGCCTGGGATTCGATGGAGGTAATTTTGGGGGAGGGTACTATGAGTTTCGTCAAGCCGCCCGATTACGTGACGCTGCTGTCTAACCTGTTCTACGCGCGCAAGGCCGCATGCAAGGAGATCCTGAAGACATACGCCACCGGCACACCGTACGCGCCGGACATCCCCGAGACGATTCCCGAGGGCATCGCCGCGCGCATCCGCTCGGGCGAGATGGAGCGCGCCGACCTCGAGGCGTACTACAACTCGACCGTCAAGGGAATGTTCAACTCGATTTACGGCATGGAGTCGCAAGATGTCTTCAAGCCCGGTTACAAGGTCGAGGACGGCGAGATAAGCGTCGACCGCTCGACCGTCGTGTCGCGCGAGACCTATGAGGCGCATTACGAGGACGCGAAAAACAAGCTCGTATTCTATCCGTACGGCCTGCGCATCGTGGGCGGGTCCCGCATGGCGATCGTCTCGGCAATCGAATTGATATACCGCGCGCTCGGCGAGCGCGTGCGCGTGCTGGGCGGCGATACCGACTCGTTGAAGATCTCGTGCGATGCGGACGTCACCGCGAACGACCTCATGGACGCGCTCGCGCCGTTCCACGGGGCCGTCACGGCCTCTATCGACTCGTGCATGGGCCGCATCCGCGCGAACTTCCCCGGCTATGCCTCGACGCTCGCGGGCGTCGGGACTTTCGAGGTCGAGGGCGAGGCGTACCCGCTCCATATGGACGCCTGGAACAAGGCGCGCGTTAGCTGGGACGGGGCCCACGCGCATATCACGTGCGCGGGCCTGTCGCGCCCGACGGGTATGTACCATATCGAGAACTGGATCGACGACATGAGCGCCGGCCACGGTTTCGCCGAGGTCGCGCCGCGCGTGCTCGGCTGGGGGGTGCGCGTGTCGCAGGCCGTCTGCCACGCGCTCGAGCATTACCGGCCGGCATCCGCCGACGTGCTGGACATTGACGTGACCGACTACCTCGGCGTGACCGCGCACGTGAGCGCGCACGAGTCGATAGCGCTCTACGCATCAGACCGCGTGCTCGGCGATTCGGAGAAGGGCGGCAACGCCCGCACCGTCGCATATATGCGTGAGCGGTACGGGCGCACCGTGGACACGACCGAGCGCGTCATCGACTACGACGGCGGGCGCGCGAGCTACACTTACATAGACGATGAAGGGAACGAGGTCGAATGGTAAACCTGAACGACGGCATACACTACAACTGGGAGAAGACCCTAAGCTACAACGCGGATATAACGATGGTCGTCGGCGCGCCGAACAAGGGCAAGACGTACGGTCTGCGCGCCTACGCGCTCAACGCCGCGATCAGGCGCGACGAGCGTTTCGTCGAGGTCTGCCGCACGCTCGACGAGCGCGACGCCGTGAAGAAGGGATACTTCGACAAACTGGCCGCGACCGACGAGGAGTTCGGTAAGTACGACTTCAAGTGCGAGAACAACGAGTTCAAATACCGGCCCGCCGACGTCGAGAAGGGCACGCCTTGGAAGGTATGCGGATACGTCGTCGGCTACGCCGAGATGCAGGGAACCAAGAAGCGCACGTTCTTCAACGTAAAGAACATCATCTTCGACGAGGCCATTATCGAGAACATCGACGCGACTCACACCTACAAGCGCAACGAGTGGAACATGCTGGCGCGAATCACCGACTCGTGCGCCCGCGAGGATCCCTACGACGGCCACCGCATCAAGCCGCACGTCTTCCTGCTGGGCAACGCCGTCGACCTGCTGAACCCCTATTTCACGGCGATCGGCGTAAAGGGCGTGCCGAGGTTCGGCTATACGTGGTACCTGGACAAGATGGCACTGCTCCATTACGTCGAGCCGGACGAGCACGACCGTTACCGCATGGACAACACGCTCGCGGGCCGCATGGGCCAGGTCACCGGTTACACGAAAGCCACCTACGCTAACGATTTCGCCGAGGACGACAGATATATCTCCAAGAAACCCCCGCGCGCCAAGTACGTCATGGGGTGCGTACATATGGGCGACGAGTACGGCATCTGGATTGACATGAGCGAGGGATATTATTACATCACCGGCAAGATTCCCAAGAACACCGAGCCGGTGTTCGCGCTCACGAGGCGCGACAACACGCCGAACCGCATCGCCGCGCAGCGCGCCGTGAAAACCCTGCGCGCCATCGTCCAGATGTATTACGAGGGCAGCGTGCTATTCGATTCGGTGAAGGTGCGCGAGGGTTTCCTGGACGCGATGTCGCTCTATGGCGTAAAATGACCGCGACGCCCGCGACGACTCGCGCGGCAAGCGGCGAGTAGGGACGATTCGGGACAGCTATATCGTTCGGTCGATACCCGAACCCCGCACGCTCGGCGGCGTGTTTCAGCCGCACGCGCCAAAGTTTCGCAAAGGCGTTATATAATGGGCGCGATGCGCAGGCGAGAGCCTGTTCGCATCGCGCCCTTATTTATAGCTATATAGAAAGGAGCTGACATGGACGAGGACGAGAAGCCCGAGATCGAGGACGACCTGACCCGGGATGAGCAGGAGATCGAGGACGAGACCGACACGTCCGGCGAGGATGCGCACCGCATCGGCGAGTTCGACGACCTGCGCAACCGCCTGGAGCGCATCGAGAACACGCTCGGCAACATCACCTCGACACTCGAGGCGATGCGCACGACCGCTGCCGCGATCGACATCGACAACGGTGCCGACGTGGTGGATGTCGACGGCGACGGAGACGCCGATGTCGTGACCGACGACGGCGAGGCCGACATCATTCCCGACTACGACGACATGGATCTCGACCTGTAAGGAGATTAATAGATGGCAACTAACAACACCACGATCGCGGGCCGCGTGTACCTGTCCGCGACCAACGATTTCCAGCAGCGCGTGCCCGACCCGACCATCGCGGGCATCGACGCGACGAGCAAGTTCCTATTCAAGCCCAACAACGGCCGCTATCTGAACGAGTTCATCGACGCGTACATCAACCGCGTCGGCGACCAGATCATCCACAACAAGGAATGGGAGAACCCCCTGCGCGTCTTCAAGGGCGCTGCCATGCGTTACGGTTCGTCCATCCAGGAGTCCGCGCTCAAATGGATCAAGGCGCACACGTACAATATCGAGGATTCGGCGCTCGAGAAGATCAGCCGCCCCGAGGCCGCCGTGTGGTATCACACCGTAAACCGCGAGGACCGTTACGACATCACGCTCGAATACCCGGACCTGCGCCAGGCATTCCTCGACGAATTCGGACTCAACCGCCTGATCGATGCCGTGCTCACCGTCCCCCGCAACTCCGACAACTACGACGAGTACCTGTGCATGATGGCGCAGATGTCCTATTACGAACAGAACTGGGGGTTCTTTAAGCACCACGTGAGCGCCGAGCCGACCGACGAGGCCACCGGTAAGGAGTTCCTCAAGGCCGTGCGCGCCTACGCGAGCAAGCTCAAGTTCCCGACCGCGCTCTACTCCCCCGTGTCGGCCGAATACGGTATTCCGGTTTTCGCGAATCCCGAGGAGCTCGTGCTGTTCGTCACCGCAGACGCCATGGCATCTGTCGACGTCGACACGCTCGCGGGAATCTTCAACCTCGACAAGGCCGAGATCAAGTACCGCACCGTCGTCGTCCCCGACATCCCCGTACCCAACGCGTTCGCGCTCCTCACCACTGACGCGTTTTTCGTGTGCGAGGATTTCCTGTATGCAAACGAGAGCTTCTACAACCCCTCGACGTACTCCACCAACTACTATCTGCACCACTGGGAAGTGGTCTCCTGCTCACCGTTCGTGCCCGCTATCCTGTTCACCACGGACGCCGCGACCGACATCACCACGCTCACCCAGACCGTGACCGACGTCAACATCACCGCGGCTTCCCAGCAGCTCAAGCCGGGCGAGACCACGCAGCTTACCGTGAAGCTCGTCGGCACCATCACGGCCAACGACCTCGGTATCGACGTCGAGCCGAACGCCGTCACCTGGAGCGTGAGTGCCGAGACCGCCGCGGCCGACGGCGAGCCGATCGCGCTCAACACCGCGACGCGCGTCGACCGTCTGGGCGTGCTGCACGTCCAGAAGTCCGACCTCGAGGCCGGTAACGTCCTCCACGTCACCGGTACGACCTCGTACGTCAACCCCTCCGGCTCGACCACGCTCCATACAAAGACCGTGGACATCACGATCGCCTAGCCTATAATCGTTAGTGCAAGGCGCCGCGCCCCCGCTCATGCGTGAGCGGGGGCGCATTTTATTAAGGAGGGCCTATGAGCGATTTCCCGAACCTCGATAACGTGAACGTGTACAAATACGACAACACGCTCGACTATTCCCGATTCAAGCCGACCGCGCGGCTCAAGATGTGCAACGTCCCGTGGTGCGGCGACTACGATAACGTCGTCAAGTTCGACGACGACGCAGCGCGCGACGCATGGTTCGATGCGCTCGAGGGCGAGACCGTGAACCTCGACACGATGTTCAACGTCAAGCCCGACGGCGCGTCAAAGGTGCCGGTGCCGGTGACATCTGCCCAGGGATACAACTACCTCGTCGTGGACCTGCCGCGCATGACGAGCGATGCCCGTCCGCTCGCGTACGCCGCAGGCGATCGCAAGCGCCGCTATTGCTATTTCATCCAGGACGCACAGCAGCTCTCCCCTAACTCGACGCGCCTGATCCTCACGCTCGACGTATGGACGACGTATATCAACGAGATGCGATTCGACTACGTGTTGCTGGAGCGCGGACACGCGCCGGTTGCCGCGTCGAGCGTGGCCGACTACCTCGCGAACCCCCGAGACAACAGCGCGTACCTGCTCTCCGACGACGTCAACACCGGGGGCGAGCCGTATGTCGAGACCGCGCGCGCGTACAAGAACTACAGCGCCGAGACGCAGCGCGCGTGCATTGCGACCTATGCGGATCTCCAGGGCGACCTCGGTACCGCTGCCGCCCCGAAGGTGCCCGCGATTTCAGAGCCCGACGTATCCGGCGTGCTCGCGCCGCGCGTGTACTCCGTAGCCGTGGGCGACCTCCAGCCGTTCCTGCGCGCGCTCGAGACCAACGCGCCCTGGATGAAACAGACCGTGCTCGGCGTGTTCTTCGCGCCGTCCGACCTGCTCACGCAGTCCGCTCCGTTCACGCTTTGGGGCATTTCAATTACCGTCCTGGGTTCGGTCCAGAAAATCGAGCAGTTCATGCAGCCGGGCGTGGCAGATTTCGGTTACCCCGCGAATGCCGCTGGATTCGCCAAGCTCTACACGTACCCTTACGCCGCTATCCGCATCGGTGACGAGCGCGGCCAGACCTCGACGGTGAGAATCGAGGATCTTGGCGCGAACGGCATCCAGCTCGCGAGCGCCGTGAACCTCGTCATGCCGTATATCTCAATCGACGCGCGCCTGCTCGGTATCGCCGGCGTGACCGATTCGCTCACGTTCCAGACAATCGAGGGCCGTACGTACAGCTACGGAGGCGCGTGGGGAGAATACCTAAAGAGCTGGAACCTCCCCGTTATGCAGGTTAGCCAGAGCGCCGCGAGCCGCGCGGCCTACACGACCGTATACAACCGAGCGCACGCTAAGCTCGCGGCCGACAACGCGCTCGCGTCGTCGCTCGCGTCCAACGCGACCGCGTACACGAACGTCGACAATTCGGCCAAGAACGTCATCAACAACAACGCGATCAACACCGCGGCGAACACCGCAGTTACGAAGAATGCGAATGACTGGGCGCTCACCGGCGCGAGCGCGTCGAACAAAAAACTTAGCGCCGACTGCAACGCCGATAACGCGACCTCTACTTCGATGACGGGTTTGCAGAACGATGTCATCGCGATCACCACGGCAAACAACAACGCGGCCGCGATCGCGCGCACTGCCGGTGCCGTCATCACGGGAGGCCTAACCGGCGAGTTCGCAGCCGGGAACGCCGCAATCGGAGGCGTGGCCGACCTAGCCGTCGCGATCCCCTCAGCGAACGCGGCCGCGGCAATCTCTCAATCCAGCAACTCCGCAGCCGCGTCCGTCGCGCGGACCAACGCACTCCAGAAGACGTTGAACGCGGCGAACTACACCGCTTCGGTATGGGGTGTCCAGAACAACGCGAGCACATCTGCGACCACGCTCCGCAACGAGGCGAGCACCAAGGTAACGAACAACAACGCGGCCGTCATGCGCACCAACGCGGGCAACACCAAGTCCACCGGGGACGCGAACGCAAACCGCGCCTACGCGACCGCGATCGACGCGATCTCGGCGGGCCTCAACCAGGCGGGCATCGCGGCCCCCGCGCAATTCGGAGCAAGCGCGAACGGGCAGTCGAGCACCACCGCGCCGCGCGCCCTGTTCGCCCAGATCGTCACGCAGCGCGAGTGCGACATCATGAACGCGGCCTCTGCATTCGCCCGCTACGGATATGCGCTCATGCGCGAGTTCAGCATGGAGCATATGCAGGTCATGCGCCATTTCACGTACTGGAAGTGCGCCGAGGTATGGTGCAGCGGCAACGGCAACGCGCTCGAATCCGCACAGGGCGCGATCAAGGATATACTTATCAGAGGCGTGACCGTCTGGAGCAAACCGGAGGAAATCGGTCGCGTGAGTATCTACGACAATCTGTAAAAGGAGGCACCATGGCAGAAATTGACTTGAACACCCTTCTAAAAGCCGAGACCTATCAGGGAATGACAGACGAGGAGATCGACGCGATCATCGACTACAAGGTCGAGCGCGCCAAGATCCACGCGACCATCAGCAAGGACATGGAGGCACACGAGGCGCTCATGAAAGAGCTCATGGCCGCGCAGGCCGAATCCAGCGCGAAGGTTCACGCTGCTTTCCAGGCGACACTCGACGCGCCGACGATCTATAAGGAGGTAGGCGCATGAGCAAGGGGCGCAGGGGCTACAAACAGAGCCGAAAGTACAGGCCCGGCGCGCAGCCGACATACTGGCAGACCGAAGCGTACAACCAGCAGCTTTTCGCCATGTTCCAAAACGACCTGATCGAGCTCGCGCTGTCGCGATTCCACTGGCTCAACCTGCCGGAAACCTGCAACGAGTGTTTTCTGGAGCAGACGCTGCTCACCGAGGGCGCGGCCACGCTCGCGTTTCCAAACTCGAGCGATACGCTTCTATCGCTACGGGCCGTCCAGCAGGGTGCCCCGAACATGTACAACGAGCCGCGCGCATGGCGCGCGATGGGCATCACCGGCAAGACGGATTTCATGTGCAATTGGGACCGAGGCGTTTGGATCTGGGAGAACCGAACCCGCTACCCCCTGCTCGTGAAAATCAACATCTGGGCGCGCGAGCTGGCCGACATCATACGAACGAAACAGATCAATAGATTCCATATGCGCATGCCTTTAGCCATTACCGGGCCTCAAGATAGAACCTACGACGTGCAGAACTTCTACAAGGCAGTTGCAAACGGTGAGCCTTTCGTGCTCGGATATGACAACTTCCAGGACATCCAGACGACCGCGACAATGCCTCAGCGCGCACGCGAGTACATCGGGGACAAGCTCCAAGAGGAATGGGCCAACACGTGGGACGCGATTTACCGCGAGCTCGGTATCGACTCCATGCCCTTTAAAGAGGAACGCATGATCGAGGACGAGGTCAACTCGACCATGCAGCCGACCGAGCTCACGCGCATGTCACCGCTCAACACGCGCCGCGACGCATGCGACAAGCTCAACGCACGTTTCGGCAACCGCCTGGGCGCGCCGATCACCGTCGTATGGTCTCGCGACAACCTGTCCAGCAACTACGACATATCGCACCGTTACGACACGATGCTCGAGAGGGGGTAAACATATGTTCGATTTTCCCGAAGTGAACACAGACGAGCGCTACGACTATATGACGATCACGCTCGGCGAGTGGCACGAACTAGGATTCTATAAGCCGCTCGAGGATGATTCGTGGCGTTTCGACGCATACAGCGACGAGCAGTACACGCGCCTTTGCACCAAATTCCTAAACCGCTTTTACGACCGCGAGGTGTCTATCACGGTACCGAGCAGGTGGAAACGCGCGTATCTTCGCAAGCTCAACGAGATCATGCCCAAGTACAAACTGCTATACGCTCGCGTCGAGCAAGGGCTTAATCCCCTCCAGGAATCGCGCGACCGCGAGAAGTCACGCGACATTTTCTCGGACTTCCCCGAGACGATGCTATCCGGTAACTCCGACTATGCGAGCACCGGCAACGACCGCGAGTCCGACACGATGCACGAGGGAAGCGCGGTCGACAAGGCCGTGCGATTCGCACGCGAGTACGTCGACGTAGATGCTATGATTCTCGATGAGCTCGAGCGTATGCTTTTCACCTCGATACTCACACCGACCGTTCCGCTTTGGTAAAGGAGGTGAAGCGAATGTTTACACCGCTTCCGTTTTTCAATCCATGGATGTTGACGAACCCGGAACTCCCCAAACTGTACTGGGAGGTCAAGAGCCCCGAACAGCTGATCGCGAACCTCTATTGCATCATCGACGCGATTAAGGACCCCCTCAACGACACGATTGAGCTTTCCAACAAGAACGCGGAGACAATCGAGAAGATCGAGAAGGTTATCGAGTCCATCGAGAACGGCCAGTATTACGACCGGTACATCGACGGCCTTGCCAAATGGATTGACGCTAATTTGCAGCGACTCGTTGCGCGTCAATCAAAGTTCGTATTCCCGACCTTCTATCAAGAACCCGATACCGGGTGCTGGAGGTACGCGCTCGTCGTCCCGCAGGGCTGGGAACATCTCGTATTTGACTGGATTTTCGACGAGCGCGACGACACCTACCACGTCCGCATCAACTATTAAGATAGGGAGCACCTATGCCTAACGTTTCATCCTTCGGCGCGCAGACCGATAACGCAGTTGTACAGGGCACCGTGACCGATCGCGCTATGGTCATTCCCGACATTCCCCCGTCGGGGCTTATGAGTGTCGGCCCGCGCGTAACCCCGCATTTCGTCAAGCCGTCGCTTTGGTCCGCGCTCACCACGTATCACTTTTTCGATGCAGTGCATGACGCGGCAGGCGCATCGTATGTCGCTATCAAACCGGAGGTGCCCGCGGGCACCGAGCTTACCGACGAGGGGTATTGGTTCCTTTGGGCCGACCCGAACAGCCAGTTCGCGGATCTAAGAGAGCTGGTGAAGACTTATAACGGACGCATCACGCAGAACACGGCCGACATCGCGACCAAGGCCCCGAATAACCACGCTAGCGAAGATACCACCTACGGTGTGGGAAACGCAGTCAATTACGGTCATGTGCGCCTTGCCGCGGACGATACCCCCGCGACGAGCGATGCGAACGCAGGTATCGCGGCAACGCCAAAAATGGTAAAAAATTATGTCGACAATCAAAAAAGCGGCACAGTGGTAATCATCGGTGATAGCTGGAGCTACTCTGGAATCGATTGGGCAAAGGGTGGTGTAATCGGAAATCGCTTAATGGAGCTGATGAACGCGAGTGATGCTGAATGCGTTGCTGTGGCTGGTGCCGGATACACTGGTGGTGTCGTCAACGTATCTTTTGAAAGCGAAATAGACAACATCACCACGGACGCATCAAACATAAAGTGCATATTTGTGATCGGAGGCATTAACGACGCAGGAAAAAGCGGGATCTCGCAGGCAGTTAGAAACTTCTGCAATAAGATCTACAAGAAATATAAAAAAATTCCAACGTTTTACGTGACTTCGAACGCACCGAAAGAAAACTCTTCACTCTATATCGAGACTACTCGAGAAATCTCAAACGCAATTACCAACGGTGTCGTGATCAAAGCCCCTTATCTTATCGACCGAACGGATTCACTTTGGACGAATGACGGCATCCACCCAAACACGACAGGACTTCTACAATTTGCACAAAACATCTTCGGAACCATGAACGGAGGATGCCAAAACACTATATATACAAACACGCTCGTAAACGGTTTGACGGTAAGCGCATATATTAATAAAGCAACCAGCTGTCTGATTGTAAAGCTAAACGCAACTCAAGCAATCAATCTAACATCCCAGCAGACCAACGTGTGCCTTCTTCCTGCTAAGATATTCGGAAACTCCCAAGTGTGTTTGTCCTCGATCACGTTAAACTCCGAAATGACCAACTTAGCAACGCTGCAATATATGCCAAACGGTGCTATTGTAATTCAACTTATGAAAAACCAACCGACGACGTTTACACCCGGTCAACTTAATATGCTGCAGACGAACTACCCACTAATTTAATAGACGACTCGGACAGATCGCGACCTCCCGCAGCTGACCCGGCACGTGTTGAGCGTGTCGGGTCTTCTTGTGCGCGGGTGAAAGTTAAGGGGGGCTAACAAAGTTTATTTATTGCAATATGT
>ERZ791619.708-NODE-708-length-16391-cov-4.68517_pt1 | contig 16391 bp, 10 predicted proteins | sample MGYA00510271_ERZ791619 | MGnify/ENA primary metagenome ERZ791619 (study PRJEB30046, sample SAMN00715209) | human gut metagenome | study: EMG produced TPA metagenomics assembly of the A metagenome-wide association study of gut microbiota in type 2...
GCCGCCATCGGCGGCAGCAGCTCGGCGAGAGCGCGCACAGCAGTAGATTTGGCCGTGCCCTTTTCGCCTTTAATCAAAACACCACCCAAGGCCGGGTTAATAACATTCAAAATCAGGGACAGCTTCATTTCCTCCTGTCCGACAATCGCAGTAAAAGGATATACAGCAGTACGTTTCATTTATATTCCTCCGTTTATTAAAAAGAGCTATTAATAAAATATGTATCTAATTATACAGTGTCTACTAGGTATACACGCAAGCGATTTAGCGAAAAATTTTATTCATCGCCGCGTTCTTCGATTTCACCTTCAATATTCAGCAGCAGTTCCTGCAAAGACTGCTTAGTCTGCTGCTTGGCATTCCACAACTGTCGCTGCTCCGCCTCCAGCAAAACCTCCGTAAGTCTGCGCAGCGCCCAGGGATTTACCTCGGCAAACCACTTTTGCATCTCAGTATCCAGAGCATATTTTTCTGCAAACTTTTCATACATCCAGTCCTCCATAACGGCGCTGGTGGCATCCCATTGGAAGCAGTTGTCAACGTAGGTTGCCAAATCGCCTGCTCCCTTGTAGCCAAACTCCTTCATGCCCTGAATATATTTCGGATTAATCGCTTCGCCTCTGAATAGCCGCTTGACCTCCTCCGCCAGCGTGCGAATCACCACATGCTGACGGTCGGAGCTGTCACTGCAATAGTTTTTCGGCATTTTGCCGCTGAAATTACGCACTGCAGCAATCATACCGCCGCGGTAAGCGTTATAATCATCAGAATTCAGCAGATTGGACTCGCGGTTATCAATATTGCTTACAGTAACCTCCAGCTTAGCCATCCGATTAGTAAAAAGCTGCGGCCGGTACTGCCCCTTTTCACCCTCGCCGTATACATGCGCACCCCAGCGCACATACACATCGGCAATATCGCCCAAATCATCCCAATTGCGTGAAGCCAGCAGTGCGCTCACGCCTGCACCATGCGCACCCGGCGGGTCGCCGAAAATGCGGTAGGATGCCTGCCTCCATGCCTGCTCCTTATCCACACCCTCGCTTTCCAGTCGCTGCGATTCCTCCACCACATGCTTGCGCACGAAATTATCCTCAAAGCTTTCATCCAGTGCCGCCACCTGCTGCACTGCCTTATCCAGCCAGCATACCGCTCCCGGCAGCGTGTCGCGGAACAGGCTACTGATGCGTCCCGTAACATCAACACGCGGACGCTTCAGCTCATCTAACGGAATAATCTCAATACCCTTAACCTTCAGCGTTCCCTTCTGCCAAATCGGGCGCACACCCATCAAGCGCATAAATTCCGCCATACACTGTCCATTGGAACGCATATTATAGGTTGCCCACAGCAAAATGCCCACGCTTTCCGGATAACGGCCTTCTTCCGCCACGAATTTGTTAATCACATCCTCCGCCATCTGTGAACCGATTTTCCACGCTACAGGTGTAGGCAGCAGCTGCGGGTCAACGCCGTAAAAATTGCGTCCGGTCGGCAAAATCTCGGCACCGCCGCTCGTAGGCGCACCGCCGGCGCTGGGCTCGATATATTCAGACTGCAGCGCGCGGATGCAGTTGCTGCGTTCCCAGGTAGTATGCGCCAGGCTGGGATACAGCTTGTCGCAGATGAAGCCGGCAATTTTTATAATATCCTGCTGCACAGTCTCATCCCAACACTTTACGCACTCCAACGCCCGCAATTTATCTTCGTGGACTACGAAACCATCATTTTGCAGCAGACGGATAATCTCCAAGCATTGGCCGTTAATTTTATCAAGCAGCATACCGTAGCTCAAAATACCGTCCGACAACAGCTTACTACTGTTGTCAATCAGCTCATAATAATCATAGCCGTAAGCCTGTGCCAATGTTTTAGGCAGTGACGGCATATCGGGATTTTCCAAGCGCACCAACGCATAAAGATATTCCGTAAGCTTTTCGCCCTGCGGCGGATTGCCCATGATGTGCAGTCCTGTAGTCATCTGCATATTCTTCAAATCCGTCAGATACGTGTGCAGATGGCCTACATAATCGTCAAAATCGGCAGCATCCTCCTCACGCACCTCATCCATAAGGTCGGCAGCAGCGGCCTTCTCCCTGATTTGTGCCATCGGCTCACTCAAATCTGCATCCTTATCTGCCTTAAAATGCACATATTCCTCCAAGGCCTTTTCCAGCTCAGCCAGCTCATCATACACGCCGCTAATACTCAATGGCGCCGAAAGATAGCTGATAAGGCAGGCAGCACTGCGGCGCTTGGCCTGTATGCCCTCGCCGGTATCAACAACCCAGTAGGGATAAACATTCGGCAAATCACCGGTACAGATATCGGGATAGCACTCATCCCCCATCGCTACGCCCTTACCAGGCAGCCATTCCAAGCTGCCGTGAGTACCAATATGCATCATAGCATCAGCGCCCCAGATATCGCGCAGCCAGTGATAAAAACCTATATAATGATGCGTCGGTGCACAGTCGGGCGAATGATAAATTTTGTCAGGATCCTCGCCAAAGCCACGCGGTGGCTGCATCGTAATAAAAATATTGCCGTTCATAGTGCCGGGAACAAGCAGGAAATCATCGTAAAAGAAAACCTCTCCCGGCGCTTCGCCCCAATCCTTGCCCAAGCGCTGCTGTACCTTTTCCGGAAGCGTCTTATAATAATCACGGTACGTACTGACGAGAAGCTTGGCATCGGCATTATCAATCTGCTTTTCGCTCATATAGTCCCTGTCATTCGTCGCACCGGCAATCAGCTCGTCAATAAACTCCTGCCTGTCTGCCGGAATATGGTCAACGACATAACCTGCATCCCGCAAATCTTGCAGCAGCAGGCGCACGCTTTCAATACTATCTATCGCCGAACAGCTGCCAATGTTGGAATTGGTCGACGGATGGTTGTGAAAAACAATGGCGATTTTCTTTTCGGCATTCGGCTTGATTCGCAGCAGTGCCAGCTTCTTGGCCTTGCGCACCAACATATTCATACGCTCTGCAATATCCTGCGTAACCTGCTTGCCCTCAGCATCACGCTCCATCGTCGTCACAGGGCAGCTATGGATAATACCATCAAATTCCGGCAGACTCACACTGTACGCCACCTCTACGGCACTCATGCCGTCAAAGTTTTCATACCATTCCTGATATGAACGATACAAGGTATAGGCCTGCAGTACCGTGATATTGAGCTTGGTCAAATCATCAAGTGCGCAGGCACGGATGCTAAACAGTGAAAATTTTATAGTGTTGATGAAAACATCGGCATAGCATTTGCCGTCCGCGCAAACGTACTTGCTTAAGGCTTCTTTAAAGCCGCCGCAACCGCTTGCGGCGTCAGGCGAGCTTGTGGAGAAGAAGCATAAGGCGTTGCACCCCAGCGCTTCAATCTCTCTGACTACCGCATCTGCAAAAACGGTATTGCCCCACAGCCAGTCACTGCGGAAGAAAACAACAGCCAGCGTAGGTCTGTCCGCCTTGCAAAAATCACGGCGATATTCCTCCACATCATGATAAATTTTGGCTGCTTGCGGATGATAAATACCATCCCACGGCAAAAGCTCGGGAGCAGGCACATTAAATCCTGCCTGCAAAAACTGCTGCGCCAGCCACAGCCACAAATTTGTCCAGTTCTGCAAACCTCCGAATTTATAATAATCATTTATCCGCTTCAGCTCCTCCTCAGCTAGACCGCCGTGCAGTATATCCTCCGGATTACCGGTCATCAGATAGACGTGCTTCTTTTTATTTGCAAGCAGAAAAGAAGAGGACTCCGACAAAAACTTAGTGCTGAGTCCAGTCCCCATCCAAGGGAAAATTACAACCTCCGCCTGCTGCAGCTGCTTTTCCATATCCCTCGTCCATTCTGTATCGCTTGGGACATACAGCACCTGTCCTGCTACAGCTTCCTGAGTCTGCTGCGCCAGCTTCAATGCGTCCTGCAGATAGGCTGCAGTCTGCTCCATATTGGTGAGAAATAAAATTTGCTGCATGCTTTCACCTCCAAAATTTATCACTGCTTTTTATATTTCATAAAAACGAGGACGAAGGCACATCGTCCTCTAAACACATAAAAGCTTATGCTATATAGTATTCATATAGTCAAGCATGACCGATTTATTTACTAATATCCTTTAAGAAACCTTTCTTCATCATCCGGAAAGATATCTCCATAAACGAGATTGGCAAGCTTTTTTATTGCCCAAACGCAGTTCTGATTAGAATACTGCTGTACACAACACCAACAGCTGTAACAGCTTCTTCCACATGCTTCAAAATCATTTCTCTGTAACAGGAAAAAGCAGGACAGAATGAATCCGTCCTGCTTGCAAAAGCTTACTAATCTTATCTTCTCACATATCTCTGCTTGGAGCTTTTAGGCTTGTCCGGCAGAGTCAAAGAGATTTTTCCGACGTCAATCAATGGCTGTACAATTTTTGACATAGAATAATAGCGGGAAAAGCCTAGAAAATCAATAATTTCCTGTCTGGAGCGCGGCACTGTGCAAAACTCTATCAAGCGTTCTTCTATGCTATATGCCTGCTGTCCATTGTATTGCACCTGCTCATCATGCACACTGTTGACAGTTGCATAAGGTGCATCATAAACCTGAGCAATTTTGCTTTTAAAGGTAACTACAAATTCGCCATGGCGGATACAAAAAACCGGCGGTGGCAGCTGCGCCTTCTGCAGCTCGTGATAAATAGTCGGAATGCCGCTGTAACGTTTTTCCGTAACCTGCATCAGCTCCAGAATATTTGCCAAAGCACTGTTACGTGTATCAGGCCGCACCTTGCCCAAAGCATCAAGCGCCAGCTTGCCATATAAGCCACCGCTGGAAATAATCTCTAATCGGTTGCGGTAGATTTCCAGACGCACAGGCACGTTTTCCGAATGAATACTGTAATCGCGATGTACCAATGCATTAAGTATAGCTTCACGCACTGCCTTCAGCGGATATTCATCCCTGTCCGCACGCTTGCCCTTATCATCTATAATCGTACTGTGGCGGCTGTTGCGGTTCACAAAATCAACCGCCTCGTCTACCATTTCATCTATCGTGCCGGTAATACGCTCATTATCAATAAAGCGCTCTCCCTGTAATCCCGGCTCGCCCATTACATTGCCGGGCAAAGCAACAGCCGTAATGCAAAGCTGTGGAAAAGCTCCCTGCGGATATTTAGAAAAACACAGCTCGCCTGCCAACGTCGGCTGTCCGTTCACCGTAACACCCATCAGCTCTAAAATTTCTTCATCACTTACGTGCTTAGCCAAATTTTTGCGGTCTTTTTTTACTGCCTGCAGAAAGCAAGCCAGCCTTTCTTCATCAAAAAAGCTTCTGCGCGCACCGGAAGCTTCCCGAATATCATCGCGGATACGCTTGCGGAAGGCATCATAGCTGTAAATTTCATATTCACTCATCGGTTCATCAGCATCACCAACCCGAATGTAAGCGCCTCTCAATCGTCCTGCACCACGGTAAAAGCATGGTCTTTCCGCAACATCAAGCCCCGGAATCTCTGCTGAAACTATCACCTTATCATCTATTTCACAAACAGTGAATAATGCTCGCACACAAGGAGACATCTGATTGCACTGCTCCGTAACCTTCTTCTGTAAATCCTGCGCATCATAAACACCAACAACATTAAAATTTTTGCTCTCATCAATGCCAAAAACAATAATGCCGCCTTCATCCTGGTTGGCAAATCCGGATAATGTATCATACAAACGCGTAGGACAACCCTTATTGGCAGCCTTCAGCTCAACAGTTTGCATCTCACATTGCAAATGCTGTATTTCAGCAACCAAATTGCGCAAAGCTTCAGTTTGCATAGTACGCCCTCCTTTTAATTACTATTCTTCTTATAGTTTAGCAACTTTTTGTCAACCAGTCAATTGTTTTGCCAACTATTTTGGCAACTATTACAAAAAAGTCGGCAAGCAGCATTTCACCACTCGCCGACGTTTCCCATAATTTTATTGCTTATAAACAGCGTCTGCCAAATCCTCCACCGCATTGACAATATACTGCGACACGCACAGCACATGCTTCGCCGGCACTGTATAGACCTTTCTGTTTTTAACGGCATCCGTTGTCTGGTAACCCGGATTATTCAGCAGCTCCTCCTCCATCTGCTTCGGATCATGCTGACCGTCATAATTCCAGCCAGGCAGCACAAACACGTCCGGGTTAAGCTGTACTACAGCCTCCTGATTCACAATGCCGGGCTTATCATAATGCAGCTCCTCCAAGGCATTGCGGACCTGCGCATATCTGCAGACATCGTTAAACGAAGCCTCCGGACTATAATAGGCACCGTTACTGCGCATGAAAACTATGCGCTTCTGTTTTTCCTTAGGAATTTTGCCTATTTTATCCTGCACCTTCTTCAGATGCTCGTCCATCGCTGTAACCATCATTTCGCCGCGTTCCTTTTCGCCAACGGCCTCGCCCAAAAAGCTTATGCACTCACGTACATCTTCAAAGCTTTTGGGAGTTTTATAAACATAAACCTGCAGGTTCATATCGCGTAGCGACTGAATAACCTCCGGCTTAACAAAATCCGGTATCAATATTAAATCAGGGTGCAACGCCATAATTGCCTCAGAGCTTTGGCCATCCACTCTGCTGCCCACACTCTGCGCCCGCTCTACAATGTTAGATATCCCCGGGTCGTCCACCAGACGTGAGAAGGCAGCAATGCGACTGCTTGGTACAAGGTCAATGAGGATTTCATCCGTGCTTATAGACATAGATATAATGCGCTGGGGTTTTTCTTTAAAATATAGCTTATGCCCCTGCGAATCCGTAACAGTATAGGCTGCAGTACTGTTCGATTTTTGCGCACTATCACTGCTACAGCCTGCAACTATTAATAGTATACTCAAGCACACCAGCAGTGCTGTTATTATCTTTTGATATTTTTGTTTCGGCATATTTTCTTCATCCTTTATTTTTCTTCAGTATAGCTATTATAGCACGAACATCAGCTTTCGACATAAGCAAGTTATAGCAGTTTGGCATATGAAAAAGGCAGAACAGATTTTGCTCTGCTCCGCCTTTCTCAAAGGAGTTAAGTGTATATGAATAAGGTTAGGGGCTGATTAGAATGTGTATTCTAAGCCTACTTGGAAAGAACGGCCAGGCATTGCATAGTAATCATAAGGATTGTTAGCATCGCCGCCCCAAGGAATATTGGATTGCTCTGCATAGAATTTATCAAACAGGTTGTTTACCTTGCCGAAAATCTTAATATTTTTCGTAGCCTGGTAGTTAGCAGCCAAATCAAAAATCCAATAGCTGTTAGACGGGAACATCTTCGCTACAGAACCTTCGCCTTGACCTCTATCAATAGAAGCTCTTGCATTCAAATTAGCATTAAGCTTATCGCTATCATATGAAACACCTAAATTAATAGCATGCTTCGGGAAATAGCCATTATTATTATCACCATAACCAGGGGAAGTGAAGTGCAGGAAAGTATATGCACTATATACAGACCAGTTTTTATCAAAGTTTTTGCTAATTTGGAAATCAAAGCCTTTTGCATCTTCAGTCAAAGCATTGATGTAATGACCTGTGCTTCCAACAGCTTCATATTTAATTCTATTGTCAGTATCGCGTTTGAATGCATGTGCTGTAATTTGGGTTGTAGCATCTAATTTATGGTTTACACCAATTTCCAAGTTCTTACCAGATTCCGGTTTGATATTCGGATTACCAAGACCATAGGTGTAGTTAGAAATAGTCGGCGCTACAAAGAATTTACTCCACGCAACATACATGTTTGTATCATCATTAAACTTATAGCCTAAAGTAGCACGCGGTGTAGTTTTGCTGCCAGCCCAACTATGCTTATCATAACGTGCGCCATATGTTAATTTCCATTTGTCAGTCATTGACCATTCATCCTGCGCATAGATAGCCTTATTGTAAATCTTGGAGTAGGATTTCTCACTCTTCACAACATCGTCATCTTTGGTGTAGTCAACACCAACTGTTACAAGATGCTTATCGTCAAAGTTTTTCGTCATGTAATCAGAAATACTTAATGTTTTGTATCTATTACGCAGCGAAGAGCCGTTCTTGCTATTAACAGAAATACGTTTATAATCACTGTTACGGATAGACAAAGTATTTGTTAAGGTATCATCAATTTTCTGATCATACTGCATAGTGTAAGCTTTTTCTTCTACATTACCATAATTAGTACGACCGTTCCAATTCACATATTGTGCTGTATTCTCATACAAGAAATCAAATTTGTTATAATCGTAGCCAAAGCTGATGCTGGAACCTTCACCAAGCTCCTTGGTAACTATTAAATTTACTGAGTTACCATCTTTATCCTGCAGCCATTTATTTCCGTCACCATCTTTAATATCGCCTTGTTTATATTTAGTTGCATCTAAGCTATAGCTCCAGGATTTGTCTTTTCCTTGGTTATGTAATGCATAATTTTGGGTGTTAAAATTACCGGCAGATACAGTCAATTTGCTTTTGTTTCCATCGACTTTTTTTGTGATAATATTGATAACGCCGCCTTTAGCATCAGCACCATACAAAGCTGAAGCAGAACCCTTCAATACTTCAATGCGTTCAACATTATCAAGATTCAGATAAGAAGCCTGGAATGCCTGACCTGCGTGGTTGGAGCGTACACCGTCTATCAAAACAACGGTGTTATCAGCACCATTCATACGGAAGGCACTGGCGCTATAACCAGCTAAGCCATAGCTTAAAAATTGCACGCCCGGTACATTTCTTACAGCCTCTTCCAAACTGGTGTAATGATTATTTTCAATTTCTTTAGCAGTAATAACGTTGATATTGGCATTAGCGTCAACAATTTTTACAGGAGTTCTTGTTGCCGTAACAACCATTTTGTCCAAGAAAAATTCAGGAGCATCTTCAGCAGCTAACGCTGTGCCCCCCCCGAGCACACTTGTACTCATGAGCATTGACGTCAAAATAGCATTACCTAATAACTTCGTTTTTTTCATTTACTCATACATCCTTTCAAAAAACATCTAGTTTTACAACAGCTAGTCTTTCATAGTCCTGTTATATTACCAAACTTTTATTATTCTAATCTATATAGTAATCATATAGTCAAGGTTTTTTCTTGTATATAAGAACCTTTTCTCTTCTTTTTATCTTCACTATCTGCTTAATAAATGTTATAATGAACATATTCAATATATAATATATTTCATTTTTCAAGAACCAGGGTGATTCATCATGCACGAAAATGAAAAACTTTACTATACGGCCGGCGAGCTGGCAGACCTTTTTGAGCTACCTAAGCAGACCTTGCTCTACTACGATAAAATGGGAATTCTGTCGCCGGAATTCATTTCTGAAAACAACTACCGCCATTACTCTCTCAAACAGTATTTGATTTTAGAGGTCATTTTGAACATGCGCAAGCTGGGAATACCTATATCTAAAATCAAGGAATATCTGGAAGAACGCAGCATTGACAGCCTGCAGGCTCTCTTACAAGCTAAAGACCGTGAATGTGAAGAAATTATTGCACATAACGAAAAAATACACAAAAATATTCACGTTGTTTTTCAGCAGCTGGATAAAATCCGTGAAAGCCAGCTTGACCAGATAACTGTTACCTTCAGGCGTGCTAAACTATTTCTGCTCAGCCCGGTACCGCCCAAATGCAGCGGTAATGAAAGCATCAAAATTCTCGCCAGACATAACTTGAATGTTTTTTCCAAAGAGCATTTCAAGGAAAAGGCTGTCGGCTGGCTGGCAGACAAAGATTCCTTTCTGGCAGGCGAATACAGCCGTCCGCTGGCCTACTTTTCCAGCGTAAACCCCGATTACCACGGCAAAATGGAATGCTATACCCGCCCAGCCGGACTCTATATGACTCAGCGCTTTCAAGGTACCTTCCGCGATAATGTAGAGGAGCTGGCTGAACTCTTCAAAGCATATATGCAACGCAATAAGCTGCACGCTGTAGATAATCTTTATATTATGCCCTTGAAAAATCATTGGCTTACACCTGAGCCTGATGAATACATCTATCAGATTTCTCTGCAGGTAGAGCCTGATGAAAACTAAAAGCTGCACCAGCCAGCATCTTATTTGATGCTGATTGGTGCAGTTTTTTTATCTTACGCTATTTACTTCACCCGCAAATGCTGCACGCCCTGCATAGCAAATGCCTCGCCGTAGGCAGCATGGGCGATTTCCTGTACGCCGAACACGACGTCCTGCGAGCAGTTGTAGATATAGCCCTCGTTGGGATAAAACAGCTGCTTATTTTTAATGGCGCGCATGGTCTGCAGCGACGGATCCTCTAAAAAATCCTGATTATATTTTTTGATATCAAAATTGCCATGGTCGTTATACACCGGCATTATCAGTAAATCCGGGTCAATCTTCACCAGCATTTCCTTCGTAACCTGCTGCCCATTTTTTATTCCTGCAGCTGAAACGCCGTTGATAACGCCTGCTTCCTTGCACATATCGTCAAAGATACACCCCTTGCCGCCGTAGGAGCTCATCAGCGAAACAAGGACGATTTTCTTCGGTTGCTGCAGCCTGAGCGCCGCTACCTGCTGCTTAACCTGCGCCAATCTGCTGTCCATCAGCTTCACCAGCTCTTCACCCTTACTGTCAGCGTGCATGGCCTTGGCGATGGTGCGCACGTTACGCCTGATATCCTCAATAGTCGCCGGCCCTTTCAGTACGATAACATTCATGCCCAAATTACGCAAATTTTCGACACGGTTCATGTCGCTCCAATCGTAGGCAAAGACCACATCCGGCTTCAACGCCAGCACCTCTTCTGCCGAAGGGTTTTTGATTTTGTGCTGAATTTTTTTAGCCTGCTCTACAAGGTTGGAGCTTACCGGATCATCGGCCAGATAATTGACGGCAACCAATTTATCTTCCATGCCTAAGCCCATGACTATGCCATCGCTGCTGAGCGCCAGTGTCAGTACCTTTTGCGGTGCCTGCTTGAACGTGGTAACTGTTCCATGCTCATCCGTTACGGTATAGCTGCCGCCTGCGGCAGCGTCTTTTCCGCCGCTACCTTGTCCGCAGCCTGTGACTAAAAGCAGCAGCAACAGCAGTAAACAAAAAATTTTCTTCATGCATCATGCCTCTATTCTCATCATTTTACCTTTGCAGTATTGACTCATTTGCAGCAACACTGACAATACAGCAATTTATATTATAAAGTATATAGCGCTATGATAGTCAAGAGGAATTGTGAGAGAAGGCCTTTTAAATGAACTGTTGTTTTTATCTTAATTGTATGATATAATTATTTCAGTTGCATGGGTAGCCGTTTTCCAACGGAGGTCATGCCTGGTTGTGAGAACCAGTGGCGTTTGTCGAGCTTTCGGCAAACGCCTTTTTTATACCTCTACCTATTACATATTAATCTGTCTTTGCTATCTTATATATTTTTCATCACTTGTGTGCTATAATCAAAGGAGGAAAGTATGAGTTCTAACCAATACCCTGAAAGCCTCATCCGTAATCGCGAAAGGCTTATTGAAGAAGCAAAACAACTTAACTTATTCAGCGATGCAATGGCCAAAATGTTTTTTACTGACTCAGGTGCCTGTGAGCATGTTTTACGTGTTCTTTCCGGCATTGATTCTTTAGTTATTAAGGAAAACCTTACACAAATGGTCATTAATAAATTTGCATCTAAGGATATTATTATGGATGTTCTTGTAGAAGATGCAAACAATAAGCTCTACGAAATGGAAATTCAAAAAAGTGATGGTAAAATTAATCACGCTAGACGCATGCTGTACTATTCTTCCAGTATCATTGGCAGTTATTTGCCAAAGGGCAAGGACAAAAAATATAAAAGCGTTCCCGATTTATATATGTTTTACATAACCGAGCCTGATATTTGGCATTTAGGTTGTACCTGTTACAATGTAACCAAGCGCCTTAATAACTTACCAATGACATACGATGATGGTCTACATATGTATTACGTTAACGCAGAAGTTAATGATGGCTCTTCGATTGCCAAACTAATGCAGTATTTTAAGACTGCGGAAGCAGATGACTTAAGTCAGGGAAAATTATCTAAACATGTCAATTATCTAAAGTCTACGAAGGAGGGGAAAGCCGCCATGTGTGAATTTACTGAAAGAATTTTTAGCGAGGGTAAAGCTGAAGGCGAAGCTATTGCCAACTACGCTACAGCAAAACGCATGCTTCTAAAGGGCAATAATTCGCTTCAGGATATTGCGGAATTTACGAACCTGCCTATGAGCAAAATTTTGGAATTGCAAGCAGAGCTTAATAATGCTTAAACATTAAATATGCTTTTGTCTTTACTGCCGTGCGCTACGCGCACGGCTTTTTGTTTGCACTCTCTTCTCCCCCACACGTCAAAAAGGCGGCGCAATGCGCCGCCTTAATGTCAGACTGTTATGCTATTAGAATGTGTATTCTGCGCCGATGATGAAGCGTCTGCCCTGTGCAGGATAGGAGTATGCATAATTTACAGCTCCAGAAGATTCAGCATATGCTTTGTTCAACAGGTTATATCCTTTAGCATAGAAGGATAAATCCTTAGATGCTTTGTAAGATACTGACATATCCAAGGTAACATAATTGCTGTCCACGTATTTTTGATTATAACTACCGTAATACAAATAACCAGATGTATCTGCACCGCTGCCGCCACGCAGGAATAAATCAGCATTCCACAGATCATCATGATAACGAACACCAAAGCGATACATATTAGGAATGTAATTGTTATCACGAACATAGCCGCTACCATCATTATTATCATTTCTTACGCGTACATAGGTATAGGAAGCTTCTAAATTCCAATTGTCATTGAGTTCATGGCTAATACTTAATTCCAAACCATTTTTCTTTTGTTTATCAATATTTGCTGCTTCACCCAAATAAATCATATAGTCGTGATCAGTTGGATCAATATACTTTGTTTGTTTCCAATCGATAGCATCCTTCAAATTGCTTTGGAAGTAACTAATATCAATACTTGTTTTATTATTAATTTTTGTTCCATAGCCTAACGTCCAGGTTTCGCCCTTTTCTGGCTTTAAATCAGGATTACCTTTATAAATAATTTTAGATCCAAAACCACCCGAATATGGAGGATATACCTCATTAGTATTGTAATATAAATTATCTATATTCGGCGCCTTGAAAACCTGTCCCCAGTTAAAGTACGCATGACTATTTTCGTCAAATTTCTTGTTCAAACCTGCACTGAATGTTGTCTTACCGCCAGCCTTGCTATGCTTGTCATAACGAGCTTCTGCATTTAAAGACCATGTAGGTGCAAATTTCCAATAATCACTAATAAACAAAGCAAAATTGTTGATATCGCCTCCATCAGCATAACTAATATAGTTTGTAGCTTTAGACTTTCTATAAGAAGTACCGAAGACAAGTTTGTTGTTCTCGGAGGTAGTCAATGATTGTTGTGCATCAAAGCCATAATCCTTAGCTTCCATACCACCTTTATTGTAATAATCTAATTTATTATGATAAACCTGCAGATAGCCAGCATCAGATTCATTTACAATCCAATCATATTTTGCGTAAATGTTAGTAGTTTTTTTATTTGTTTCATTTAAAGACATATCCTTAGCCTTAGCCGGACTAAATCCATCAAATTTACTATAGTCATAGCCAACAGTCAATGCTGTTTTGTCAGTCAATTCTTGTGCTAACTTCAAAGAAACCTTTTCATTATCATAATTGGAAGGAGCCGCCCATCTCTTAGTATCGCCATCAGCAACATCTTTATACTTATAATATCCTTGTTTATATTTAGATGCAGCAACCATTACACCTGTCTTACCTTCTTTAATGGTATACATGGCCTTTGCGTCGCGGGCCTGATTAGAGCCAAAGCCCATAGAAACCTTACCATAGCTATGGTCCATCTTCTTGGTGATGATATTAACTACACCGCCTACAGCATCACTACCGTAAAGCGCACCGCCATGACCTTTAACAACTTCAATGCGCTCAACCAGACTAACATCTGGTAATTGATTAAAGTCAAAGCTAGCTCTGCCACCACTAGTTGAACCCATTTCATTATTTACACGACGACCATCAACTAATACTAATACACGTTCATCACCGTTTAAGACAAGGGTTTTTTCATAAGCACCCTTACCCGTATCCAGCACATTCGCTCCTGGCACATCCTTCAGCGCATCTGCCACATCCAGATAATGTCTGTCAGCAATTTTCTCGGCAGAAATTACAGTTGTATTTACCGGAACATCAACCATTTTGCTTTCGGTTCTGGTAGCCGTTACTACCATATCGTCAAGCGCGAACTCCTGCAAATCCTCTGCTGCAAACACTGTGCCCCCCATACTACAGTTGTACCTGCAAGCAAGGACACCATTACAGCATTACGTAATTTTTGAATCTTTTTCATACTCTAAACCCACCTTTGAATAAAATTTATAGCAAACCATCCGCCTCTATACTTTCAAGACAGGCGCACGGCAAAGCTACCTTTCTCTCATCTATCAGTTTATCTGGTCATTATTCACTCGTCAACAGCAAATACGGGGTGTTATGCCGCTGCGAGTATTTATTTACTTACTTTATATAATGAACGTCATACGCCAGCGACTGCACACACTTAGCATCTGCATCGTAATCAAAAAGCAGTACCGCAGGCTCACCGCTGTACGCCAGCTTCAGCTCGCCTTGGTCGATAACCACGCTCTGCCCCACATTCATATCCATCCACTGCGGGGAACCGGTCTGATTGCAGACAATAACAGTCACATCCGTTACCTTGGATGCATGCAGCCAAGCGGGCAACGGATTACCGCACACCTGCGTCGGCGGCCAGGCAGCCATGTCGACAATTATTTCTGCCCCCTGCGCCTTCGTTCCTTCGTAAAATTCAGGGAACCACAGATCAGCGCACACCAGCACTCCTGTCTGCAAACCGCTGCAGGGAAGCACGGTAAAGCTGTCACCCTTGCGCGCCCAGGCCTCGGATGCCATGCACTCGCCAAAGAGCTTGCGGTGACGGCCGATCAGCTCGCCATCAGGTCCGAAAACCAGACAGCTATTAAAGTTTTTATCACAGGCAGCATCATATTCACCACAGCCTAAAAAGAAGGTAATGCCATATTCACAGCACAATTTACGCAGCGGCTCCAGCTCAGGTGACGGCTGAGGCGCTACCGCAGCGTTTTCATCTATGCGATAAAAATAATATCCCTGTACTGCCACCTCCGGCGTTAATACCCAGTCTGCGCCCTGCTCCGCAGCAATGCGCACTGCCTGCTCCAATATATGCAGATTGCGCTCCTGCGGACCGCAGCTGAGCTCTAAATGACATAAAGCAATTTTCATTCTATTGCCTCCGAAAGTTCTAAACAATCACTTTTTTTATTGTATGGTATATACTAAGAATATAGTCAAGGAAAAGATACTCCAAACCTGCTTCATTCTGTAAAAAAGCAAGTAGAAACACATTATTCTATGTTAAAGCAAGCATTAAACATGTTATTTTTCAAAGAAGAAACGTCAGCAAATCGGAATACCTAGTTAAGCACCGACGCTGACGTTTCTTTACTTATGTATACGTTTTATCGCTTCACGCTTCATGCTGCATTCCGCGCCATAGGCAGACTTGTCCTCAAAGCCATACCAACGCGCGAAGCAACCGCCGCCGCACAATTTAAAATCATCGCATTGGCGGCAAAAATCCATCGATTCGGCAATCACCTGCTTAGTTTTTTCTACTAAAGAAGGTTCTAAGCCAGTATAAACGTTGCCAAGGTAAAAATCCGCATTGCCTACCAGCGAGGAGCAGGCGTAAATATCCCCCTTGGCATCCACAAAGGCTGCTTCACCGTTCATGGCATAGCAATGACCGAAGGTCAGACTGCAATCCTTACACAAAAGCTGTGCGCGCTCCTGCTGCGCAATCGCTATGCGCATTCCTGTGAGCTTCGCCAGCTCATCGCAGCGCGCAAAAACGCGCTGCATAGCCTGCTGCATCGCTGCAGGCGTCGGCGGCTGCAGATTGCGTCCGCGTCCCTGTCCGCGCAGGATGTCAAAGCCGATTTTACGGATGTTGGCCAAAAAGTAAGCAAAATCCACGATTCCTTCCAATGTTTCTACGTTTTCTGATGTGACCACACAGGTCACGCCACAGGCAATGTTATTGCGGCGCAAAACCTCAATGCCTTTGAGGATTTCGCCGGTCGCACCGTAGCCATTCTTTTTCAGCCTCAGCTTATCATTGACCGCCGGTCTGCCGTCAAGGCTCACGCCGATAGCAACCTTATTTTTATAGAGATACTTGGCAATCTTATCAGTAAGCAAAGAACCATTGGTCTGCAGCTGCAGGACGGCAGGCAGCTTTT
>ERZ791619.719-NODE-719-length-16214-cov-2.63698_pt1 | contig 16214 bp, 13 predicted proteins | sample MGYA00510271_ERZ791619 | MGnify/ENA primary metagenome ERZ791619 (study PRJEB30046, sample SAMN00715209) | human gut metagenome | study: EMG produced TPA metagenomics assembly of the A metagenome-wide association study of gut microbiota in type 2...
CATCCTACTCATGTCGCGGTAGTAAGTTTCGAATTTATCAATCAATTCGACCTTCAGATGGATGCTGTCCCCATGGATTGTCCTTACTGCGTCAGTAACCTGTTTTTCGTCCAATTTCAACGGATGGGGCAGAGAGTCGGAGGCATCGATGTACAGATCTCCTTCACTCCGTTTTACTATGTAGTAGGGTTTTGAACGGAAATTACTCCATTCCACCTGGCGTACGTCCGGATATTCGGTTAGTATTTGCCGATAATCCAATAGATACTGATCCGGTTTGAGTGCTCCCTTCTTTATTTCCCGTGTGGGGTTCCTGTCCAATACCGGTTTGCTGATCCATGCCGGCACTTCCGCCAGTGACATCATACCGCTGAAACAGAATGTCAGAACAAAAAGTCCAAAAACAATTCCCGTTACATAATGCCAGTGATACCACTTTTTACGATAGGGTGAGAATTTTCCTTTTTGCTTTCGTGATCGACGCCATACATCAATACCTACCCACAATCCGGCAATAGTCATCAGGCATCCGATACCGGATAACCAGATTACCGTAATGCTCCATAAAGCGGCATCTTGGCGGAGCCAAGTAAAATAAACCCAATGAGGAATGGCTCCCAACCATGCCCAGAAACGTTCGTTACGGGTAGTGAACTGCAAGACTTCTCCGCTTTGCGAACCAATGTATAGCTGGTGCTTTTCTGTGTCGGCAAAGTGAAATTTATAGATGGGAAACTCTCTTTTCAGACTGCCGAAGGGTATCCATTGATCCAGTCGGTTCAAAGTATCGATTCTGTCTATCGGTGCGTTACACCATAGAGAGGCTACCCGGTGGATGCGGCTTCCGTCTATAACCGGAAGTGCCTGAACGGAGTCGGCCGGAAGATTGTGTTCACCTTTGTCCGTACGGATATGGAATATGGTTTGTCCGAGGTATCGGTCTAAACGGATTCCCTTAACTTTTTCTCCTTCGGGCAGGCGAGAAGTAATTTCACTGACAGAAGGCAGAGAAGGAGACAGAGGCTCCAGCTTTTCTAATTTTTCAGCTTGTGATGCACGTGGAAATCCGTGGTACATCATGACAAAAGCCGATAGGAACCAAACTAAAAACAGGATACTGAGCAGTGTGCCCAGTACCCTGTGAATGGTATACATGAATTTCGTGATCATCATTATAAAGTATAAGATGCGGAAAGCATGAAGTTACGAGGCATGCTTGGTATTAACTGATTACCAAGTGCCTGATTACAGTATTCTTTATTGAACAGATTATTGATGTTGACTCCCAGGCGCACATTGCTCTTTAATGTATAAGAGAAACCGAGGTCGGTCAGCCAGTAAGCATCGAACGAGCTCGTATTATCCGAGTTGCGGTATACTTTGTCCTGAAAACTGGTAGAAAAGTTTACTCCCAGTCCCTTTAACACGCCTTTGGATACGGTGTAAGCGCCAAAAGCATAGAATGTGTTTTTAGGAATGTAGGCATATTGTTTGCCTTTGCTTGAAGTGGTCGGCATATAAGGGTTGTCGGCTAAATCGCGTACCTTTGCATCGGTATATCCGTATCCGGCGCTCATCGACAAGTTGTAGATGGGACTCCAGGTAATGTCAATATCGAATCCTTTGGAATCCATTCTGCCTACTTGTCCTACAACTTTCTTGTCCAGTTCTACGCCGTTGGAAATATTGCCTTTGTTGGCAAGAGTCTGGCGGATATTATCCTTATTGATATAGAACAAACTTACGTTAGTCTGCAATGTACGTGTGATCTCGTATCGTGCACCCACTTCTACCTGGAAACCTTTCTCCGGCTTGAATACCTCTTTACCATTTACGGGAGTGAACTCTTTTCCATCCTTGTCGATATAAATGGTGTTAGCGTCATAAAATGCGCGGATAGGCTTGAAGTAAGTACCGTATGAACCGTAAACAGATAGTTTTTCAATAGGCAGATATACCAATCCGGCACGGAAGGTGAAGGCACCATTGGTTATTTTATTATAAGCATCGTCATCCGGTTTATCATAATGGCGTCCTCCGTCACTGGTGTTCAGGTTAGCAGTCTTATACATAAAAAGATCGTAACGTCCGGCCAGCATCATTTTCAGTTTATCACTGAATTCCACCAAGTCTTGCAGATAAAATCCGTGGGTAAATGTTTTCTGTGCAGTAACAAATCTGAAAGGAGCTTCCATCCAACCAATGCTGTGAGGGTTGTATACCGAGCCATGTCCTGTGGTTCCGGGACCGGTGGCTCCGGTGCTTCCATTGCCATAGGCCATATAAGAGTCACGCATCAAGGATACAAAAGAATAACCGCCCAAATAGTTGTGTGCAACGTCTCCCGTATAGAACTTTCCGCTTGCCTCCAATTGATTGTTCACAGTTTTAGCGATATGTGAAAAGCGTAGCGGGTAACTGTAGTAGATGGAGTCCAGGCAGATATACTTTTTGGTATCATTGCCCTGTTTGTCTTTGGTCATGTAATAATGATCATAGATGGGACGGTCGCTTGTGATGTAGTCCAGTGATTCGGTACCGAAGTAGTCAATGTCGTCATAGGTATAAGACAATTTCTCCATCAATTTGAAAGCTTCGCTGAATGTGTGCTTATACATGGCAGAAGCATTGAAACCACGGTTGTACATAAAGTCCGATTCACTGTTGTAGCGGGCTTTCTTGTTCAGTCCGGGCAGGGCATCCCCCTTACTCAGATATTTGCTGCCGTTTGTGGCTGAGAGGATGTCATAAGACATTGTGGGAGGTAAACCGATTTCTGTCGGATAGAAATCGCGGTTAGCTCCGATACGGATATCCAATTCGTCATTTTCTGTCAAATGCCCTCCTAAGGCCAGATAGCCGGAGAGACGTTTGGTAGCATTGCTTCTCCATCCTTCCTGATCCTGCCAATTGACGCTGGCACGGTAGTTCAATGGTCCTATCAGTTTACCGCCCAAAGCCATTGTGGCCTGCTTGTTATAGTAACTGCCATAAGCCAGGCGGGCATAGACACTTTGCTTGCTTACAGGAGCCTTGCGGACAATATTAAGGACACCACCCACAGCGGATTGTCCGTAGAGTACTGAAGCCGGACCTTTTAACAGTTCGATGCTTTCCACAGCCGATAAGTCCATGAACGGATAAGAGTTGTCAATAGACGAGCGTTCGTCACGTACCCCGTCTACCATGATTACAGAATTATCGAATCCACGGATTGAGAATTGGGTAAACGCTCCGTAAGAGGTACGAAAGCGCACACCGGGAAGGAAGCGGGAGGCTTCCTGTATATCCCGGATGTTTCGTTTCTCAAGCATTCCGGAAGTAATGGAGTTGGTTGAAATAGGAATGAACTTTGCCGGAACATCCAGTTTCAAAGCATCGGTCTTGCGTCTGTAGTTGGTTGCCACTACTACTTCATTGATTGAAAATACAGAATAGTATATTCTTTATTTTTCTGTTGTGCTTGTGCAGGAAGTAATAGAGCACTCCCCAATGCAGCTAATATGATTCTTTTCATTCGTCTTTGTCTTTTGAGTATTTGTCTTTTTTCTTCATTATATCCACCATTTCATGCTTTAGCATAAATTGGGCATGATCGATAAACAGTTGTTGGATGGCGGGTATTTCGCCCAACCCCTGCATACGTACATCTACTTTCAAACCTTCTTTTTCAAGGGCTTCTTTCCAGTCGACGGCTATATCGTTATTGGCGTGATCACCTGCCACAAACATGAACGGAACCAGCGTAACCTGTTTCGTTTTGTTATCTTTGAGTTGCTGAAGCATGGTGTCGAAAGTAGGATAACCCTCGATAGTGCCTACATGAAAGCTTTTTAATCCTTTGGCTTTCAGCATGTAGTCGATCATTGCATAAGTGGCGGTACTGGGAGTGTAGGTTCCATGACCCACAAGTACTACACTTCCTTTTTCCGGTTTGCCTGCACCGAGGATATCTACTACTGCCTCAGCATCTTCTACCGAATAGAGCAGCGGGTTACCTACCCGGATCTCTTTAAAAAAACGGGCTACTGAAGCAACATCACGCCTCAATGATTCCATTTCAACGCCTTCTATGATATTGGTGCTTTGCACAATGACGTGTGTATAGCCATCTCCGAGAAGTTTCAGCAGCGCTTCCAGCGGATTAGGTTTTTCAATGCCACGAGCTTTGAGGCGGCGCATTACGATACGTGAGGTATAAGCTTCACGCATTTCCATTTGCGGAAATGCTTCTTTGGCTTTCGCATTGATGGCATCGATCGTCTTGGTGCGGGTGTCATCATAGGTAGTGCCGAAGTGTACCATAAGCAAGGCGGCTTTATCACCCGGCTGCATGCCGGCCAGCATATCGGAGGCCACGAAGTTCCCCCCTTCGTGCGCAGAGCAGAAGAGGGAAACTAACAAGAATAAAGAGAGAATATATGTTTTCATTGTTTATTTCTTAAAACGAAGGGTTAAACTTACATATGCCATACGTCCCGGAGAGAGGAGTGCGTAGTTCACACCGTTAGGACGAGTATCACGTTTGTTGAAAATATTGTCGAGGCCCATACCGAAGTCCAGTCCCAAGTGTTGGAAACCTGTCAGTGAGTGTTTTACATTCAAGTTCCATACGCCATAGCCCGGAGCGTCACCGTAGCTATGTCCCGGGTGGAAACGTTTGCTTTGGAAACGACCGTTGATATTTACGTTCAGCATATAGTCGTTCCATGCATGTGTGTAGTTCCCTGCTACGGTTCCGGTGTGGCGTACCGAGCGTTCAATGTTACCCCATACACCGTCCACACTCTTGCCACGTGCATAAGCGTAAGCATAGTTTCCGTTCAGGCTGAAGCCTGCGCCGAGGTTGGTGGCTGCGTTTACTTCAAAACCTCTGACAACACCTTTGTCGAGGTTACCATAAAGTTTGTAATTGGCGAGTTTTTTGGTCTCGGCATCTGTCAGGTTAAATTCTTTCTGGGCTGCTGCACGTAATTCCTCACCGTTAGGAAGATCTGCTAGTTTATATGTAGTAGAATTGATCATATCTCCGATATAATTCAAATAACCGGTAACAGAAACATTCAGGCGGTTTGTATTGTATTCCAGATTTACAGAATAATAATTACTGTGTTCTGCTTTTAAATCTTTATTACCTTGAGTGATAGTTGTACCTTTATTCATATAATAATAAAGTTCGTCCAGACCGGGGGCGCGGTAACCGGTGGAGTAAGTACCACGAATATTGAAAGCACCTACTGAATACATCACAGCCACCTTCGGAGTGAAGCGTCCGCCTGCCAGCTCGTGATAATCATAGCGTACGCCGGCAATACCGGTCAAACAGTTCCATAACTTGATTTCGTGTTGCACATAAGCAGATGCCGTATACACTGACTTGTCCACCCTTGCACTGGGACGATCCAGGCTTTCAGAGCGGTAATCCACTCCCAGTACCGTCATGTTGTTTTTGGCAAAGTTGAAGATTCCCTTTAGCTCTGCATCATAAAAGTGCTGCTCTTTGGTTTTGGCGTAATCTCCAATAGCAATCTTATTTTTATCGTCAGCTACAGTATATTTGTAGTTCTGCATATAGTTATCATTCATCAAATCGAGTTGGATGGAAGAACGCTTGTTGATTTTGTAACGTCCTCCTAAACCGAAGTTATACGATTCGTAATGTAGATCATACTTGGAACCTCCATCGATATCCGCTGTGTATACAGGGCGGTCCGTCAACTTCCAATAGTATCCTCCGTTAGCATAGAACGAGAGCTTTTCAGTCGGTTCGAACGTGAATTTCTGGTTTACCAGATTAGAATGGAAACCATTGGATGTAGCTGATACGGTCGGTACTGTCGATACATTACCTTTTTTATCAGTAACATATGCCAGATCGCTGTTCTGCCATCCTGCACTTTGTTCGTGTTTATAGGAGGTATATGAGCCGAACTTTTCTGTTGCAATATCCGCATTTACCATTTGTGTCAGTTGGCGATGATCTTCATATCGGGTGGTAGAAGTCACCTGCATCAGTTCTTTCGGTTCGTTGGTGATGATATTGATCACACCGGCAATGGCGTCAGAGCCATAGAGTGACGAACCGGCACCATCCAGCACTTCGATGCGTTTCACACGGCTCATATCAATGCGTGAGAGGTCGATATTATTAGATGTATCTCCGGTCAGTTTACGTCCGTTGATCAGAATCAGCACATATTTATTGGAGAGTCCGTTCATCATCAGGTAAGATCCCATTGAGTTGGTAGAGAACGAAAGAGAAGGAACCAGCATGGTCATTGCCTGCTGAAAGTCTGTGATACCGGCTTTCTTTATTTCATTGGCGGTTACTACTTCCACCGGTGCCGGTGTGTTTTTGAGCCTTTGGTGTGTACCGGTACCTGTTACAACTACAGGATTCAGGTCAACACTCATCTCTGTCTTCTTGCCTGTCGCGTGTTGTTGTGCAAATGCACCCATTGCCGCGCATCCTCCCATGAGGATGGTCAGTAAGCATCTTTTGTTCATTGATGTTTTTGAATAATGTGTTAGTAAACGGCCTTCCTGACCCCGGGAGGGCACTGTTATCTATGTCTGCTTCGGCAGGTTTCCTGACTATCCCTTTTTGAAAAGCTACCTTCCCGTCATGCTTTACAGGCTATGACAGTGGTATATGTAGAAATGCTTTTCTTATCTTCTTCCGATTATGATGGCAACAGTAGAAGAGCAGGGGGATCACAGTAGCGGGCACTGTTCGGGATTTACACCCGATTCCCTTTTATGCAACGAACAGAAAGTCCGGTATGCATCACCTAAGCGGCTGCAAATATATACATTTATTAGATTATATAGAAATAAATTAAAAAATATACCGATTAATAGGTACATATAAAAAAGTCCTGATAGACGCTTTGTTTTTGGAAATTTGACATTCTGCATCCTCCTTTTAGAATCTCTATTTTGATGAAAAAGAGGCTCTAAAAGAGGAAGATGCCGATTCAGCCTTTATTGAGGCACTGATGGAAAGGGAGCCGGATTCTCGCTGTCGGAGTGTATAAAGGAAGATGAATCTTATATTTTTCATTAACAATTCTTCATCTATTGGTTTTTATCCTTATCTTTGTCCCGAATTGGTTTCGAATGAAGACTTTCGTCATTCGGATTAAAAGGGAATCGGGTGTAAATCCCGGACAGTCCCGCTGCTGTGAAGCTTCATCGATATCTTGAAACAATCCTTTCGCCACTGACGTGGGGGGAACACCTCCGTCGGGAAGGCTTCAAGATTAGAAGTCAGTCAGAAGACCTGCCGTTCATCAAAGGCTGTTTTTACTCGTGGGATTAGGAAAGCAGTACGAAAAAAGTATTTAATCAGGAAAAAAAGAAAGGTGGTGTGCCTGTGAAAAAGGTATGTCCGTGTTGTGGTGCTGTGTTTCAATGCCGGCACGACAATATATTATTATGTCATTGTGCTACGGTAAAGCTCGACTCGCTGCAACGTGCTTATATCAAGGAGCATTTCCCGGACTGTTTGTGTCACGATTGCCTAAAGAAAATACAAGAAGGGGAATTGGCCTGTAAGGCAAATCTTTCTTGTACGGATGGTGTGGGTGAAGTAACTGATCGACTCTCCGGGGATATGTAAACAAGTATTCAATCAACATAACTTTTTATACTATGGAACTTTTAAGAAACCTGTTTGAGGGATACCCCAACCTTTGGGGTGGAGGAGTGGCACATTCCGTGCTTATCCTGTCGCTGGTCATTGCGTTTGGCATTATGCTGGGTAAAATAAAAGTAGCAGGCATCTCTCTGGGAGTTACCTGGATTTTGTTTGTCGGCATTGTCTTCGGACATTTTAATCTGAATCTGAACGAGCATTTATTGCACTTTCTGAAGGAGTTCGGACTTATCTTATTTGTATATTCCATCGGATTGCAAGTGGGGCCCGGATTCTTCTCCGCTTTTAAGAAAGGAGGATTCACCCTCAATATGTTGGCTATGATCGTTGTCTTTGCAGGAGTCATCATTACCCTTGCATTGCATTTTATAACCGGAATACCGATTACCACCATGGTAGGTATTTTATCGGGAGCGGTGACCAACACACCCGGATTGGGTGCTGCGCAACAGGCCAACAGTGACCTGACCGGGATAGATGCACCGGAGATTGCTTTGGGATATGCTGTAGCCTATCCGTTGGGCGTAGTGGGATGCATCATGTCGCTGTTAGGCCTTAAATACCTTTTCCGTATTAATACCAAGCAGGAGGAAGCCGAAGCCGAACAGGGACTGGGACATTTACAAGAGTTGACAGTCCGTCCTGTTTCATTGGAGGTCCGTAATGAAGCTCTTCACGGTAAACGTATTAAGGATATACGTCCATTGGTAAACCGTAATTTTGTGGTATCGCGTATCCGGCATTTGAATGGAAAGAAAGAGTCGGAATTGGTAAATTCCGATACTGAGCTTCATCTGGGTGATGAAATATTGGTTATTGCGACTCCGATAGATATAGAGGCGATCACTGCGTTTTTCGGCAAACCGATCGAAGTGGAATGGGAACAGCTGAACAAAGAACTGATTTCACGCCGAATTCTGATAACCAAGCCCGAACTGAACGGTAAGACATTGGCGCAATTGAAGATTCGTAATAATTTCGGTGCCAGTGTCACCCGCGTCAACCGTTCGGGAGTGGATCTGGTGGCAAGTCCCCAGTTGCAATTACAAATGGGAGACCGTGTGACGATTGTCGGCAGTGAGTTGGCGGTGAGTCATGCAGAAAAGGTATTGGGTAATTCGATGAAACGCCTGAATCATCCGAATCTGATTCCTATTTTTCTGGGTATTGCCTTGGGATGTATCCTGGGTAGCATCCCGTTTATGTTTCCCGGAATTCCCCAACCGGTTAAACTCGGGTTGGCAGGAGGCCCGTTGATTGTATCGATTCTTATCAGCCGTTTCGGCCCGCAGTATAAGCTGATTACTTATACCACTATGAGTGCCAATCTGATGATAAGGGAAATCGGCATCTCGCTGTTTCTTGCTTGTGTCGGTCTCGGAGCCGGTGACGGATTTGTGGAAACCATTATCCATGAAGGCGGTTATGTGTGGATCGCTTACGGTATGATTATAACAGTCGTTCCCCTGCTGCTGGCAGGTTTTATCGGACGTTATGCTTTCAAACTGAACTATTATACGTTGATAGGGGTGTTGGCCGGTTCCACAACGAATCCGCCGGCGTTGGCCTACTCCAATGATCTGACATCGTGTGATGCGCCGGCAGTAGGTTATGCTACAGTCTATCCGCTGACGATGTTCCTGCGTGTGCTTACGGCACAATTATTAATTCTTTCGTTAGGTTGAGTTCTAAATAATAATAAAGATAAGCAATGTGACAAGGAGAGTCTGGTGAAATGAAATGACTTATGTGCTTTCTCTTTCCTTTCTTTTTTGTACTTTTGCGCCCGATTTAAAAAAGTGAGCAATTTTATGACTACAAATGAATCTTTGATTTCCATATCCAAGTTCATTGCCGGATATTCGGCCCATTTGATGGGAGCAGGTGTGCATACTTCCCGTGTGATCCGTAATTCAAAGCGTATCGGAGAAGCCTATGGAGTGGATGTGAAGTTGAGTGTGTTTCACAAAAACATCATTCTGACTATCATCGACAACGAGACGCGTGAAGCTTGCAATGAAGTGATTGATATCCCTCCCCATCCGATCAGTTTTGAACACAACTCAGAGTTGAGTGCCTTGAGCTGGGAGGTTTACGACAAACATCTGTCTTTACACGAATTGTCGGATAAGTTCAACAAAATCATATCGGCACCGAAAATAGATCCGCTATTTGTTCTTTTACTGGTCGGATTTGCCAATGCTTCATTCTGTAAGTTGTTTGGTGGCGATATTATTTCTATGGGCATTGTCTTTTCGGCTACCATCACCGGACTTTTCCTGAAGCAACAGATGCAGAAGAAGAAAATCAATCATTATATTATTTTCATTGTTTCCGCTTTTGTTGCGTCGCTTTGTGCATCGACGGCACTGATTTTTGATACCACTTCGGAGATAGCTCTTGCCACCAGCGTGCTTTATCTGGTTCCGGGTGTACCGTTGATCAACGGTGTGATTGATATTGTAGAGGGATACATCCTTACGGGATTTGCCCGATTGACGGAAGCCGCGCTACTGATTGTCAGCATTGCGATAGGCCTGTCGTTTACATTGTTAATGGTTAAAAACAGTTTGATATGATAGCTTTAGATATTCTTTCCGATGGATTTTTTGCCGCAATAGCGGGTATTGGTTTTGGAGCCATATCCGATCCTCCGTTGCGGGCTTTCAAGATGATTGCGATACTTGCGGCAGCCGGACATGCCTGTCGTTATTGCCTGATGACTTTCCTGGGTGTCGACATTGCCACGGCTTCTTTGTTCGGGGCATTGGTTATCGGCTTTGGTAGTTTGTGGCTCGGGCGGAAGGTGTATTGTCCGATGACTGTGCTTTATATACCGGCATTGCTCCCGATGATTCCGGGTAAGTTTGCCTACAATATGGTGTTCTCGTTGATTATGAGTCTGCAAACAATGAACGAACCGGAGCGTCTGGGCAAATACATGGAGACGTTTTTCTCTAATGGCCTGGTTACCTGTACCGTTATCTTTATGTTGGCAGTAGGAGCTACCTTCCCCATGTTTCTGCTTCCTCACAAAGCTTTTTCCCTGACACGGCATTAATCAATTTATCTATTAAATAAAGAATCTATATTTTATGGAGATTTTCTGGAAAACTATTGCGTATTATAATTCTGCTACATGGATCTATCAGTTGCTGATCATTGTCGCCGGCCTGCTGTTGACAGTGATGCTTATAAAGAATCCCCGTCCGTGGGTAAAGATGGGCATGAAGCTATATATGATTTTTCTGTATTTGTGGATTGCTATCGCATATTATGCCATCTGTTGTGACGAGCGCAGTTATAACGGGGCGCTGGCTATGTTCTGGGTAGTTATGGCCACGATATGGGTATGGGATGCCATCACCGGATATACTACTTTCGAACGTACATATAAATATGATATCCTTTCGTACGTATTGTTGATTTTACCATTTGTATATCCTTTGGTATCCATTGCGAGAGGACTTACTTTTCCAGGCATTACATCGCCGGTAATGCCTTGCTCGGTAACAGTTTTCACGATCGGTCTGCTTTTGTTGTTCTCCCGTAAGGTAAATATGTTTTTGGTGCTGTTCCTGTGCCATTGGTCGCTGATCGGCTTATCGAAGACTTACTTCTTTAATATTCCGGAGGATTTCCTTTTGGCCAGTGCAACGATCCCTGCCCTATATCTCTTTTTCCGGGAGTATTTCCTCAACAACCTGCATGCCGATACAAAGCCTAAAGCAAAGTACATTAATTGGTTGCTTGTCTTCGTATGCGTATCTATCGGAATCTTACTTACCACCACCCTGTTTCTGGAGTTGATGCCGGGCAAGCAGCCGTAGCACTTTTTACCGGTAAAGATGCACCCTCACAGAGAAATATCCGTATCTTTGTAGGATAAAAACCGACAATAATGGAATGTAGGATGATTTCTCAATTTCTGATAGCGGCTCCTTCTTCGGGCAGTGGAAAGACGACGGTCAGTCGTGGATTGATGGCTCTGTTGATTAAGAAGGGACTGAAGGTTCAACCTTTCAAATGCGGTCCCGACTATATCGACACCAAATATCATACGGCAGTTTGCAGACGTCCTTCCATCAATTTGGATACCTTTATGGCTTCGGCCGGACATGTAAAGGAGCTTTATGCCCGTTATGCCACAGGAGCCGATGCCTGCATCACGGAGGGTATGATGGGGATGTATGACGGTTACGACCGTGACCGGGGTTCCTCGGCAGAAGTGGCCGGATTACTGAATTTACCTGTCATATTGGTGGTCGATGCCAAATCGGCCGCTTATTCGGTGGCTCCTTTGCTTTCGGGCTTCATTCACTTTCGGCCCGAGATCAGGATAGCGGGTGTTATATTCAATCGGGTAGGGTCTCCGCGCCATTACGAAATGTTGCAGGAAGTCTGTACCGAGTTGGGAATTACCTGTTTGGGGTATTTGCCCAAACAGGAGAGCTTGGTACAGGAATCACGTTATCTGGGGCTGGATTTCAGCCATTCGAAAGGAACGGACGCACTGGAAGAGCTGACCGGATTAATGGAAAAGTACATCGACTATAACCGTTTGCTTGAGGAAACGAAACTACCTGCTCCGATACCTCCTGTTTCAAATATTTCTCTACAGGAAGATTTAAAGATCTCCGTGGCATGCAATTCGGAATCTTTCTCTTTCATTTATCAGGAACATCTGGATGTGCTTTGCCGCCTGGGAACCGTTATTCTCTTTAATCCGGAGGATAATCGCCCGTTGCCTGAAGGTACGGACTTGCTTTATCTTCCCGGAGGCTATCCGGAAAAGCATTATGAGAAATTGCGTCAGGCTTGGCAAAGGATGCAGTCTATACGTAACTACGCGGAGTCCGGCGGACGGGTACTTGCCGAATGCGGAGGAATGATTTATCTCTCTAAAGGCATTCTCCTTGACCGGTCGGAGCACTCGGACAGTGAGGTCGGGTTGCAGGCAGGGGTACTTCCGTTCTTTATCTCGAATCGTAAGGCTGACAGGCGCTTGACTCTGGGGTACCGGCAGTTCGATTATAACGGCCAACATCTTCGCGGACACGAGTTTCACTATACACAATTCGAGCCGAAACCGGAAGAGTCACTGGAATCTGTCACTCAGGTATACAATGCCAAGAGAATGCCTGTCAGTACACCTGTGTTCCGATATAAAAACGTGATAGCCAGCTATACGCATCTATACTGGGGGGAGATCGATTTACTTAAATTGTTTGAATGATGAAACGAATCTATACACGGACCGGTGACCGGGGAACAACCGGCATTCATGGCGGAGAAAGGGTAGAGAAAGATGATATCCGGATCGAGGCGAACGGGACCATCGATGAATTGAATGCAGTGATCGGCATTATCCGTTCATTGCTCCCTCAGGAGCATGACTGGCAAAAGTTGCTGCACCACCTCCAAAGAGAGTTAATGGTGGTTATGAGTCATGTGGCTACTCCATCCGCCATTCGCGATAAGAATCCCAATGTGCTGTCGCCCGGACTGGCGGCTTTCTGTGAGCAAGAGATGGATACAATGACTGCCGGACTGAAAGAGAACGGTTATTTCCTGTTGCCCGGTGGCACACCTGTCTCTGCTCAGTTACAGTTTGCCCGTACCGTAGCCCGCCGTGCAGAGCGGCGGCTCTGGACCTTGAATCGGCAAGATGCTGTTCCGGAAGAGATTCTGAGCTTTATCAATCGTCTGTCCGATCTGTTTTTTGTAATGGCACGCTTCGACATGCAACAACAGGACTGGCCGGAGGAACGCTGGCAGGCTTTCGCATATAAGACAAAGAAGAAATAAAAACAAGCATCCGTTCCAAATCCTTTCCGGCAGAGGGACAGGGAGGATGATATAAAAACGAAGTGAAAACACTCGGGCAGTAACTGTTTCCCTTCCAAAACAAAGCAAACATGATAATTAGTAAAAATCCTTTGGGCGACATAGCCAAACTAAACAGGATTTGTGCTTCGGCACAGATCGGATGGTGGGAAGTGAACTTCACTACAGGAAAGTGTTTTATTTCGGAAACCCTGCTTAAATCATTGGAAGTCAGTAGTGAATGGTTAGACATTGACGAGTTGATGTCTACCGTACGACAGGATTATCGTAAGCGCATTACGGATGAGTTTACCTCCATACCTCGGAAGGGGGTGTTCGAACAGACCTTTCCTGTGACTTCCGGTCGCGGTAATGTATTCTGGATACATTGTGCGTTGAGCATGGAGGAGGAGAATGAAGAAGGGCAATTGATTGCCACCGGATATGGCCAGCGGATAGAGAGTCCGGAGACACAAGGTTATCAATGTGCATGGAATCAGCGCATCAACAATTTGCTCTATTGCCAGAACTCCATTGCCAACTCGCTCCTGAAACTTTTGAGTAATGATACCGGTGACGAATTGTTTGAAGAAATGCTGGCTGACATTCTGTACTTCTTTAAAGGTGCCCGGGTCTACATCGTGCGCTACAACTGGAAAAACGGAAATCAAAGCTGCCTTTATGAAGTGGCGGCCTGTAACGTGATCACCCTGAAAGAGAAACTACAGAATATCTGTTCGGAAGATGCTCCTTGGTTCTATCAGCAGATACATGCTAATCGTCCCGTTATTTTGAACTCACCCGATGAACTGCCTCCGCTTGCCGTGCGTGATCGCGAAGTACTGGCCGAAAACGGGACAAACTCGATGATGCTGGCACCTCTGATGCGTGAGGAAGGGGTATGGGGATATATGGGTATCGACATCGTAGACGGATACCGGAAGTGGAACAGTGAAGATTATCAATGGTTCTCTTCGCTGGCAAATATCATTAGTATCTGCATGGAGCTGCGCATCATCAAAGAGCGGGTGATGCACAGTGAGAAATTGTTTCACGATATATTCACCAATATTCCGGTGGGTCTCGAACTATATAATAAGGAAGGTATGTTGCTGGACTGCAATAACCGCAACCTCGAGATATTCGGTGTCGGCGATAAGAGCCGGATCGTCGGACTGAACCTGTTTGAAAGTCCCAATATGACCCGGGATATACATGAAAGCCTTCGGGCAGGCCGTCCCGGTACATTTCATCTGAAATACGATTTTGATGAAGAACGCAGGCTTTTTCAGTCGGAGCGAAGAGGAGTGATGGATCTCGACATACGGAGCCTGATGCTTTATGATGCGGAAGACAACCTGTCAAACTACCTGTTGGTCAATATCGATAATACGGAGCGCAACAATGCGCTGAGTAAGGTGCACGACTTTGAGAACTTCTTCTCTATTATCTCTGATTATTCCAAAGTGGGGTATGCCAAAATCAATCTGCTGGATCACACCGGATTCGCCAGTGGTATCGTAATCTGGGAGAAAGCCATGATACACCTTTGGCGGACATTATCGGTATCTTTTCACACATGCATCCTGATGACCGTAAGTCAGTGCTCGATTTTTATGAAAAGGCGAAAGCGGGTACGGAACGCTTCTTTGACGGTGATCTGCGTATTCGTCCGGCAGATGGTTCGGATCGGTGGAACTGGATACACAAGTCTTCTATGGTGACTGCCTATCAGTCACCCAATCCACGGTTGGAACTGGTAGAGGTGAACTATGATATAACAGTCCAGAAAGAGACGGAAGCGGAGCTTCGGGCCGCACGGGACAAGGCGGAAGAGTCCAATCGGCTGAAGTCTGCTTTCCTGGCAAACATCAGTCATGAAATACGTACGCCGCTGAATGCCATTGTAGGCTTCTCCGATCTTCTGATGACGGTTGACGATCCGGCAGAGCAGGAAGAGTTCCGCCGGACCATACAGAAAAACAATACATTGCTTCTGCAATTGTTTTCGGATATCATCGATCTTTCAAAGATCGATGCGGGATCGTTTGAGTATATGCCGAAACCTGTCTGCCTTTATCAGTTCTGTGCCATGATGGTGCAGAAGATGAGGAACAAGGTGCCCGAAGGAGTCGAACTGCAGATTGACGAGGACTCACCGCTCGATGCCTGGTTCAGTGCCGACAGCGGATATCTGAATCAGGTGGTTACCAACTTTATGAGCAATGCGATTAAGTTTACGCATCGAGGCACCATCACTGTCGGCTATCGGATCGACGCCCGGCAGCAACTTGAAATGTTCGTAGAAGATACAGGTATCGGTATTTCCATTGAAAATCAGGAAGCTGTTTTCGACCGCTTTATGAAAGTGGACAGTTTTGTACAAGGTACCGGGTTGGGGCTTCCCCTGTGCAAAAGCATTATCGAGAAGATGGGCGGACACATTGGCGTAATCTCCGAGTTGGGGAAGGGTTCACGCTTCTGGTTCACGCTTCCAGCTTTTTCTTGTATACCCACACGCTGAGCCCGAAATAGACGATCACCTGTATCCACAGTGTAATGTATTCCGGCTGTATGTCTGCCATATCGGCTCCCCTCGAGTTTAGCTTGACGAAAGCAAGCGTGGCGGGTGCGGCCGGGAGGATGTAATGTGCCATGCGCCAATACCATGGCATCAGTTCCAGCGGGTAGGAGACTCCGGACAGGAAAATCAAGCCTACCGAGAAGAAAG
>ERZ791619.741-NODE-741-length-15894-cov-3.18537_pt1 | contig 15894 bp, 13 predicted proteins | sample MGYA00510271_ERZ791619 | MGnify/ENA primary metagenome ERZ791619 (study PRJEB30046, sample SAMN00715209) | human gut metagenome | study: EMG produced TPA metagenomics assembly of the A metagenome-wide association study of gut microbiota in type 2...
TTTGGTGGAGCTAAGCGGGATCGAACCGCTGACCTCTTGCATGCCATGCAAGCGCTCTCCCAGCTGAGCTATACCCCCGAAGGAGTCGAAACTATATACCGATATTTTTTGAAATGCAAGTCTTTTTGCGAAAATTTTTGAAGAAATTTCTCAAAAAATTCTCGAAAAACGAATTTTCTTTTGTAAAATCAAATATTTGCGCACCTAAAAAATTTTTTAATTTTTTTGCCCTTCTTCTCTTTTTCGGCTCCACAGAAGCAAAACCATGTTGATTTGCGTTTTCTTCTGCCCGCCAACAACTCCAAACAAGCTCTTTTGATAGCATTCCGTTGTCGTCCCAACCTACTATTCGTGTGCTTTCATGGCTCTTCGACTGCCTGCTCCCGCTTTTGAAAACAAAATCGTCACGTTCGAAGAACTCGCCGCCCGCCGTGCGCAACTACCCGGCCCCGTCGTCATGACCAACGGCGTCTTCGATATTCTTCATCGTGGCCACGTCACCTATCTTGCACAGGCACGTGATCTGGGAAAGAGTCTGATCGTAGCCGTCAATTCCGATGCATCCGTCAAGATGCTCGGCAAAGGCGATGATCGTCCCATCAACACCGAAGCAGATCGCGCCGCCGTGCTCGCTTCGCTTGAAGCCGTGGATCTCGTCGTCATCTTTAAAGAAAAGGTACCGCTGAAAGTTATTGAAGAGGCACACCCTGACATCTATGTGAAAGGCGGCGATTACCGCATCGAAGACCTTCCCGAAGCTCCTCTTGTCGCTTCCTGGGGTGGGCGCACCGTCACCGTTGAGTTCGAATACCAGCGTTCCACGACAGCACTTTTAGAAAAAGTACGCGGCGCCTGATATTTCCTTCTTCGTCAGACAAACATTTCGAGTAACGCATTCACATGGCTTTCAATAAACACATTAAGCACTTGAACGTTAACGACGTTAACGTTAACATGCTTAACAAGTTTATTTCTATTTCCTGAATTGCCATGCAGTTTTTCGGTCGCACTGAAGAAATCAAACGTCTGCAAAACCAACTGAGCGCCGTGCAGTCGCAGCACGAGTCTCGAATGGTTTGCCTTATGGGCCGTCGACGGGTCGGAAAAACAACGCTACTGCTGAAAGCCTTTGAAAACAAGAGTTGCCTTGTCCTCTATCTATATGTGCCAAACCGCTGCACACTCAACGAACTGGTCCGCGCCTGGCTTGATCAAGTTGTCGAGATCTTTAAGCTTCCTTTTCCGCCAGCTGTCCAAACGCCGACCGATGTTCTTCAGGTCGTCATGCATCTGAGCAAAGACGCCCCCTGTGTCATCATCATTGATGAATGTCAGGAACTCAATCAGATGGATCCCGCTTTTTGGGGAAAACTGCAGGAACTCTGGGACAGATGCCGCCAATCGTCCCGTACGCTGCTCGTCATGAGCGGCTCCATCATTTCCGCTCTGGAAGACATTTTCGGCAACAACAGCAAACCGCTCTACGGACGCTTGAACGATCAGATGATGCTCATGCCGTTTGGTCCCTCAGACATGTGCACCATCATGGGAACTTTGGCTCCTCTGGCATCCGATCTGGATCTGCTGACGGTCTACGCCATGACCGGTGGTGTCGCCAAATACATTGAGCTTCTTGACGAAGCGCAATGCCTGACGCAGGAAAAAGCCGTTTCCTATTTCTTCAGCAACGCCGGTTCTTGGTTGCGCAGTGAAGGTGAGCGCTTCCTTTCCAACGAATTTCGATTCGAAAGTCCCATCTACATGGAGCTACTCAGAAAAATTGCCCGCGGCCGCAGCAAGTGGACAGAGTTGCAGGACGGCATGGATGTCAACATCACGGCTTACCTGCGCCGGCTGGAAACCTTTCGCATCCTGAGGCAGAAACTTCCTTTCGGCGAACAAAAGACAAAAGGCAGCAGCCGTTGGGTCTTGTGCGACCCGTACTTCATCTTCTGGCTACGCTTCGTCGACAGTATTCAAGCCAACACCTTGGAGTCTCTCGGGCAAAGCCGCATCCTTTCGCAAATGTGCTTAAGAGAGCTTCCGACGCTATTGGGCCGCACATTGGAGGAATGGTTTCGGCAAGCCTGGCTGCAGAACGGTCAATGGTTGCACGCCGACGCCTGGTGGGATCGAAAAGGCCAAAACGAAATTGACCTCGTCGCCACTAACCCGCTCACGCAATCCATTGGTTTTGCCGAGGTCAAATTGAATCCGGCCAAGTTCTCCGCCGGACTTTGGGAGCTCAAGATTGGGGCGTTTTTGAAATCTCAGCCGCAGTACCGCGACTGGAACATCACGCGACAAGGCTTGAGTCTTGAGGATTTGCGCAATATCTGATCCGACAGGACGCAGCTCATTCAAGCCGCGTCCGCCTCAAAAGTCTCAGGATCAGATGAAGTCGTAGCCGGCCAAACGGGCGTAGTGCGCTGTGGCCGTCAGGAAGCCCTGCTTGCTGCCGCAGTCAAAACGACGGCCTTCAAAGCGGTGGGCATAAGTCTTGCCTTCGCCGAGCAAAGAGGCGATGGCGTCCGTGAGCTGAATCTCACCGCCCACGCCACGATCCACGTGTTCGAGTGCGGTGAAGATTTCGGGCTCAAGCACGTAGCGGCCAATGACGGCAAGCGTCGAGGGCGCCGCCTCGGGAGCGGGCTTTTCGACCATCGTACGCACGCAGCTCGTCTGCTTGAGTTCGTCATCCACGCCGACGATGCCGTACTTATTGGTTTCCTTGGGTTCCACATTCTGAACGGCCAGCACGCTGCCGCCGCCCATTTCACTGCGAGCACCAATCAACTGGCCCAAAGCAGGCTGCTGAGCGTAGATCAGGTCATCGGCCAAAATCACGCCGAAGGGTTCGTCGCCCACCACGGGACGGGCGCAGAGCACGGCATGCCCCAGACCGAGCGGTTCGGGCTGGCGGATAAAGATGAAGTTGACGCCGCGCGGCGTCACGGAATGCACCAAATCCAAAAGTTCGTACTTGCCCTTGGCCGTAAGATCGGCTTCCAATTCAGGGCTCTTGTCGAAGTGATCTTCAATGGCGCGCTTGTAACGGCCCGTAATGAAAATCATGTCGGTGATACCGGCGGCAGCGGCTTCTTCCACAGCATACTGAATGAGCGGCTTGTCGACCACCGGCAACATTTCCTTGGGCATTGCCTTAGTAGCGGGCAGGAAGCGGGTGCCCAAACCGGCAACCGGGAATACAGCCTTACGAACGGGTTTCATGTCATTTTCCCAAATGAAAAAGCGGTTGTCTGCCGGTGCGGCCGTTTCCGCAAAAATGCAATCGGGACGGCACACTGTCGGACAAATGCCGCAGTTAGAATCTGAGTCGAAATTCTAACCAATGCTGTGATCATGTCTGTGTCCGAGCCAATTTACGCCGTCGGAGACCTTCAGGGCTGTCTGGAGAGCTTCGAAGAACTTATCGATATGTTGGATCCGAATGCTTCCTTCGTGTTCGTGGGAGACATCGTCAACCGAGGCCCCGCCTCGCTCGAAACCCTGCGCCGCGTCAAGGCGCTCGACGAAGCCGGACGATGCCGGGCCGTACTGCTCGGCAATCACGATCTGCATTTACTAGCCGTTGCCGCCGGTGCAGGCAAGCTGCATCGCAGCGACACCATCGGAGAGATTCTTGAGGCGCCGGACTGCAAGGAACTGCTCAAGTGGCTGCGTCACCGTCCGCTTCTTTTCGAAACGCCCGACACGGTGTTCGTTCATGCCGGCATTTCACCCGCCTGGACGCTCGAAGAAGCGCGCACCTATGCCGCGGAAGTCTCCGACGCCCTGCAAAGCAAGGACTGGAAGGCCTACCTGCAGGGCATGTACGGCGACGACACCGATACGGAAAAAAAGGGGGCCGGCCGCATGCGCGCCATCCTCAACGCCTTTACCCGTATGCGCTACGTCAGAACCGATGGTTCACTTGAATTCAAAGCCAAGATGAACCCGAAAGACACGCCCGACCTCATGCCTTGGTTCGATTACCCGCGCCGTTTCGAGAAAACCGTGTGTTTCGGTCATTGGTCGACACTCGGTCTTGTGATGCGCAAGGACACTATCGCCATCGATACGGGTTGCCTGTGGGGCGGACAACTGACCTGCGTACGACTGCCCGATCGGCGCCTTTGGCAGGTTTGCTGCCCGCAGTGGGCCTCCCCGTGCTAAGTACGATTTTTCCTGCCCAACTTTCTGTCTTTTTCGAGAACCTGAATTGATTTGCCATGCGTAACGCCGCCGACAGAACAGACATTAGTCCCATCCGAATCCGCGGAGCCCGTCAGAACAACCTTCGCAACCTGGACCTGGATATTGAACCGGGTACGATGACCGTCATCACCGGCCCGTCGGGGTCTGGCAAAAGCTCGCTTGCCTACGACACGCTCTACGCCGAAGGGCAGCGCCGCTACGTCGAAACGTTCAGCGCTTACGCCCGGCAATTTCTGGAGCGCTGCGATCGTCCTCAGGTCGACAAAATCGACGGCGTACCTCCGTCCATCGCCATCAATCAGTCCAACAGCGTCAAAACGTCGCGCTCGACCGTGGGCACGATGACGGAAATCAACGACTGCCTCAAGCTCATCTTCGCGCGAAGCGCTGCTCTGTTCTGCGGTCAGTGCGGAGAACCGGTCAAGGCGCGCAGCGCAGGCGACATTGCCGAAGAAATCGTGGCGTGGGCCCAAACGCAACCTCAGGCACGTCTGAGCATCTGCTTTGCGGTTCTGGTTCCCAAAAATCTCGAACGGGACGTGGTGCTGGGCGGCCTTTCCGCACAAGGCTTCACGCATATCCTCGAAGAGGAATCAATTGAAAACAAAAGCAAGCGACTGTGGGTAGCGGCCGATCGCGTGCGCGCCTCACGCCTGACGCAATCGCGCGCGGTCGAAGCCGTGGAAAAGTCGCTCCAGCTCGGAAAAGAGCGCGTTCTGTGCGTCTACGCACAGGCCGAAGACGGCACCCTTACCAAGCGCCGTTGGGTGACCGACCTCACCTGCCCGGTGTGTTTGCAGCGTTACGCCGCCCCCACCCCGTCTCGCTTTTCCTTTAATTCGGCCGTCGGCGCATGTCCCACCTGCCGCGGCTTCGGCCGCGTGATCGGCATCGACTACTCGCTGGTGATTCCCGACGAAACGCTCACGCTTGCACAAGGCGCCATCAAGCCCTGGCGTACCGCCACTGGATCGGAATGCCAGCGGGACCTTGAAAAATGGGCACCCAAGCGCGGCGTGCCGCTTGACGTTCCCTGGCAGAAACTCACGGCCGAGCAAAAGAACTGGGTCATCCACGGCGACAAGGAATACAACGGCAAAAACTGGCGCACACATTGGTACGGCATCAAAGCTTATTTCGATATGCTCGAATCGAAAAGCTACAAGATGCACGTGCGCGTGCAGCTTGCCAACTACCGCGGCTACGCGTTGTGCCCTGACTGCCGAGGCGCACGCCTCATCGGTGAAAGTCTGTTGTGGCGTCTGGGGTCGCGCGAGGCGTCCGACGCCGCTGTGTTGCCAAAGAAAGGACTCTACAAGCGCTTCCGCCCGCGCGGTTTGGGTAAAGCGGCTCTCGAAAATTTCGAGTCGCTGCCCGGGCTTGCCATGCCCGATCTGATGAACTTACCGATCGAAGACATCAAGCGCTTTTTCGACGCGCTGCTGCAAGAGACCCGCGACGAAGCGGCGCGATTGGTGGCCGAAGAAATTCGCACGCGGCTCACATACCTCATTGACGTCGGCGTGGGCTACCTGACATTGGGACGCCAAAGCCGCACGCTTTCGGGCGGCGAAGTGCAGCGCGCCAACCTCACAACGGCGCTCGGCACCAACCTCACCGACACACTCTTTGTGCTGGACGAACCGTCCGTAGGTCTGCATCCGCGCGACATGGACCGAGTCAACAGCATCATGACCGGACTCAAGGAGGGCGGCAACACGCTGGTGGTGGTCGAGCACGATCCGCAGGTGATGACTGCCGCCGACCGCATCATCGACATGGGACCGGGAGCCGGCACCAACGGCGGTGCGATCGTCTCCGACGGCACGCCCGATGCGGTTCGAGCTTCTGACTCGCTCACCGGGCTCTACCTCAGAGGCAAACGCTCGACCATGCCCGAAGAACCCAAAAAACGGCCAGAAGCGTTTTCTGGCTTTCTGACCGTGACGGGAGCGCACGCACACAACCTCAAAAACATTACCGTCAATCTGCCGATCGGCGCTTTCACGGCGCTCACCGGCGTTTCGGGATCCGGCAAATCAACGCTTGCCAACGACGTCATTCTCGCTGCGGTCGAATTCCTGAACAAGAACAACAAAGACAATCCGCCGGACGTTTTCGCGTCCGTTGAAAGCACCTGTCCGGTAGGCGAAGCCGTCTACGTGAGCCAATCCGAAATCGGTAAAACGAGCCGCGGAAATCCGGCCTCCTATTGCGGCGTCTTTACCGACATCCGCTACCTTTTTGCCAACACGCAACAGGCTCACGAGCGAGGATATACCGCGGGCACCTTCAGCTTTAACTCGGGAACAGGCCGCTGCCCCACCTGTCAGGGTGCAGGTTTCGAGCGCGTTGAAATGCAGTTTTTAAGCGACGTCCTCTTACGTTGCCCGGACTGCAACGGCACCCGCTACCGCGCTGAAACGCTGGAAGTGAAGCTTAACTATCTCGGCCGCGGCGAAGCCAGCATCGCCGACGTACTCGAGATGACAGTGTGCCAGGCCTACGACTACTTCCTCGGCGAACGTGCGATAGAGCGCGCGCTTCAAAGTCTCATTGATGTCGGTCTCGATTACGTCAAACTCGGTCAGCCGCTTTCCACCCTCTCGGGCGGCGAAGCGCAGCGCCTGAAGCTTGCGCAGATTCTCGCTGAAACTGAATCGGGCTACGCCTCCAAACGGCATCTCTACATATTTGACGAACCCACCACGGGGCTTCACTTCGACGACATCCGCAAACTTCTGAAAGTCTTCCGTCGTCTGGTGCTCAACGGTCAGACCGTGCTGGTGATCGAACATAACCTCGACGTGATTTCCGCCGCCGACTGGGTGATCGACCTCGGTCCCGAAGGCGGCGACGAGGGCGGACAAATCGTGGCGACCGCCACCCCCGAAGATCTTCGCTGCAACTCCCGAAGCTACACGGGACAGGCGCTGGCCGCCTACGACAAAATGATCGGCGAAGAAAGCGTGCCGATGACAGGACTTTTCGCCCAGCCGCACACCCGCGGCCGCACAAGCCCGGGGCGATCGCTGCAAAGCATCTGGCGCGGCGCGCGTCAAGGCGACCTGGGAATTTTCGGAGCACGTGAACACAACCTCAAGAACATTGACGTCGTGCTTCCGAAGCGACGTCTGACCGCCGTGACCGGCGTCTCGGGCTCGGGCAAATCAACGCTTGCCTTCGGCATCGTCTTCTCCGAAGGTCAGCGGCGTTATCTCGAAAGCCTCAACGCCTACGCGCGCTCCATCACACAGCCGCCGCCCAAGGCCGATGTCGAAAGCATCACGGGCATTGCTCCCACGGTGGCAATCGAACAGCGCACAAGCCGAGGAGGCCGCAAGTCAACGGTGGCAACGATCACCGAAATCCAGCATTTCCTGCGCTTACTTTACGTCAAACTCGGCACGCAGTATTGCCCGAAGTGCGGTTCGCTTGTACGCGAACAGACGCAGGAGCAAATCCTCGCGCACGTCATGAAGACCTACCGCGGCCAGCGCGTCACGTTGATGGCACCTGTCGTCGTAGCTCGAAAAGGCACCTACCAGGAAGTCGCACAATGGGCGCACTCAAAGCTCAACGCCCATCAAATCCGCGTTGACGGCAAATGGGAACCCACTTCACCCTTCCCGCTGCTGTCGCGCTACAAAGTGCCGACCGGCACGTTTAAGGTTGAGCCGCAAACCGAGGAAAAGATTCATCAGGCGCTCACTGAAGCGCTCTTCCACGGACACGGGCTGGTGTGCGTGGCAAGCGGCCGCAAGGCGCTCCCAAATTCCGGCGATCTGTCTGAATCCGAAGAAGGCACAGTGGAAATCTTGTCCACCAAACGAGCCTGTCCGGTGTGCGCCGTCAGTTTTCCGGAGCCCGATCCGCGTCTGTTTTCCTACAACAACAAGATGGGCTGGTGTCCGCAATGCACCGGCACGGGCCGCGTCGGCATCAACGCCGAGGAGGATCAGGCTCTTGCCGATGATGAAGAAGCGCTCTCGGCGGCCGTTTGTCCGGCCTGTCACGGCATGCGCTTGAATCCCGTTGCGCTCGCCGTGAAGTTCGACGGCCGCTCGATCGGCGACACCACGGCAATGTCAGTCGACGAAGCGCTCGAAACAATGCGCGCAATCAGGCTCAAGGGGCGAGACAAAGCCATCGGCGGTGACGCCGTCAAGGAAATCATTTCTCGTCTGGAATTCCTGCAGAAGGTGGGTTTGGGCTACCTGAGTCTAGATCGCGATGCGCCCTCATTGTCGGGCGGAGAAGCGCAGCGCATTCGTCTGGCCGCTCAGATCGGCAGCACGCTCCAAGGCGTTTGCTATGTGCTTGACGAACCCACGATCGGCCTGCACGCCCGAGACAACGCGCGTCTTGTGGACATGCTCACGGAACTCAAAAACAAGGGCAACACGGTTATTGTTGTCGAACATGACGAGGAGCTCATCCGACGCGCCGATCATGTGGTCGACATCGGTCCGGGTGCGGGCAGCCGCGGTGGCGAACTCATTGTCGAAGGCTCACTCGAAGATGTCTGCGCCAACGAAAAGAGCGTCACCGGCCGTATGCTGCGTGAGCCGCTCGCGCACACAGGCAAAGCAAAGCATCCGGTCGACGACGCTACACCGCGTCTGACAGTGCGCAACGCCTCGCTTCACAACCTCAAAAACATCACGGTCGAGTTCCCGCTCGGCCGTCTGGTGGCCGTCACAGGTGTCTCGGGATCGGGCAAATCGACGCTCGTGCGCGATGTGTTGCGTACGTCGTTGCAGGCGCGACTGGAATCCTCTTCATCCAAGCTTCGCGGGTGCGATGCGATCGAATGGGACGAAGACGCTCCTTTGGGACGTGTGCTGGAAGTCGATCAAACCCCGATCGGAAAGACGCCGCGATCGTGTCCGGCAACCTACGTGTCGTTCTTCAACCACATCCGAGATCTTTACGCACAGACGCCTGAAGCACAAGCGCGAGGCTACCAGCCGACCCGTTTTTCCTTCAACACGCCCGAAGGCCGCTGCCCGGTCTGCGAAGGTCAAGGACAAGTGAGCGTCGAGATGAGCTTTCTGCCCAACGTCAAGATGCCGTGCGAAGCCTGCGGCGGCATGCGCTTTGACGAAGAAACGCTCTCGGTGAAATGGATGGGCAAGAGCATCGGCGAAGTGCTCAACCTGAGCGTTGACGACGCGCTCGAACTTTTTGCCAATCGTCCCAAGATCGCCAAGCCCCTTGAACTGCTGCGCGCCGTGGGGCTCGGCTACCTTCGCCTCGGCCAGCCTTCGTCAACGCTCTCCGGGGGCGAGGCCCAACGCATCAAGCTTGTCACAGAGCTTTCCAAGGCCTACAGCCAGATGCGCACGCGCCGAACCGCGCACACGTTCTACATCCTTGACGAGCCCACCGTGGGCCTTCACATGGCCGACGTCGAAAAGCTCATCAATGTGCTGCATAAGCTCGTTGAAGCCGGAAACACCGTGGTGGTGATTGAGCACAATCTTGACGTCATTGCGGAAGCCGACTGGGTGATCGATCTCGGTCCGGAAGGCGGCCCCGAAGGCGGCAAGGGAACCGGCGAGGGAGAACCCGCTGCCATTGCCCGGAAGAAAACCCCGACGGGCATTGCTCTCAAAGCGTTTCTTGCCGAACACAAAGCGCGTACCGATCGTAAAGCCAAAACGGCAAAGGATGCATCATGAGCTTGCACGTCTTTAAGGTCGGCGGATGCGTTCGCGACCGCCTCTTGCGGGAACAAGGCCTCGACGCCCCTACGGGCGACATCGACTGGGTGGTGACAGGCGCCACCCCCGAAGCGATGCTCGCACGCGGTTTCATACCGGTGGGCGCCGATTTCCCCGTCTTTTTACATCCGAGTACGCACGAGGAATATGCTCTGGCGCGCACCGAACGCAAAACCGCCAAGGGCTATCACGGTTTTACGTTTTACACGGCGCCGGACGTGACGCTCGAAGAAGACCTGCGTCGACGCGATCTTACGATCAACGCCATGGCCGAAGACAACAAGGGCAACATCATTGATCCGTGGGGCGGTCAGGCCGACATCAAATCCCGCGTGTTAAGACACGTCTCGGAAGCATTTTGCGAAGACCCCGTGCGCATCCTGCGTCTGGCCCGCTTTGCCGCACGGTTTCCCGACTTTGCTGTTGCCCCCGAAACGCTTGCGCTTTGCCGGCAAATGGTGGATTGCGGAGAAGTTGACGCCCTGGTGCCCGAACGCACCTGGCAGGAGTTGCGCAGAGGACTTGCCGAAGTCAATCCGGTGCGCATGATCGAGGTGTTGGAAGAGTGCGGTGTCTGGAATCGAATTTTTGCCGACATCTCCGTCACCGGCCGTGTTCGTGAAGCACTGCTGCGCGCCGCTCAACGCAAGCTCGATACCGCTCAACGCACGGCGCTTCTTTTTGCCGAATTCGACGACCCGGTCAAACTGCGACAGCGTTTGCAGGCGCTTCGCGTTGATGCCGACACGATTTCGCTGTGCGAGATCTTTTGCCGGTTGCACCATACGCTTTTCACTCTGCATGAAGCCGGCGATTACGTCACTTTTCTGGAAGCTGCCGATGTCTTGCGCCGTCCGTCTCGATTCGAGTCTTTTCTGGCAACTTGCGCGGCGTTTGACCCGCAGATCGATTTTGCAGACCTTCGTTTGGCCGCTCGAGCATTTATTGAAACAGATGCGGGAGCCGCTGCGCGTCAAGCACAAGGTAAAAACGTGGCGCAGGCCGTGCGGCAAGCCCGCCTAGCTGCGGTAAAGTCTGCGCTTTGCCATAGCCTCTGAGGAATTTTTCGATGCCCTTTCTTGCTTCACTCGACCATTTGGTTCTGACGGTAGCCGATGTCCAAAAAACGATCGACTTTTACTGCGGCGTTCTGGGCTGTGAAGAAGTTACCTTTGGCGACAACCGCAAGGCCATTCGCTTTGGTGACCAAAAAATCAATCTGCACATCAAGGGAAACGAAGTTGCGCCGCACGCACTTTATCCGACGCCCGGCAGCGCCGATCTATGTTTTTTGAGCACCGTTCCGGTGGCGGCCTTGGCCGGTCACTTCAAGGCTCACGGCATTGCGGTGGAATTGGGACCGGTAGAACGCACCGGTGCCACGGGGAATCTTTTGTCGATTTATGTGCGCGACCCCGACGGCAACCTCATTGAAATTGCCAATCGCAAACGTCCGATTTTCTAGAGAAACTTCCCGATCAGGAAGAACAGAAGAAAGATCAGCAGCGTGCTGGCAAGCGGAATGCTGATGCGGCGACCGAACACCCGGAAATTGATATCTCCGGGCAATCGGCCGAGACCGAACCGCGAAAGCCAAGGCACACAGGTCATCAAGACCATGATGCAAACCAAAATAACTAAAATCCAGCGCATTGGCGCATTGTAAAGCCTCCCGCGGCTTCTTCCCGTCTGCGCCGACTCCTTTGCGAAATCATCCGAATGTCCTCCTTATTTGAAACATTGACTCTGACCTGCCGCCGCATCGTTCTTGAGGATTTGCAAGTCGACATGGAAATCGGCGCGCACGCCGAAGAACACGGCCGCACACAGCCCGTGCTCGTCACCATTGAAGCCTGGGTACCGTTTGAATACAGCACGGCCACGGGCGACAATCTTGACGAGGTCTACAGCTACTCCGTCTTGTCGCAAATCGTGACCGAAACGGTTTCCGAAGGACACATCCGTTTGCAGGAAACCTTCGGCGACCGACTTCTCGATCGCATCCTCGCCGACAAACGCGTTGCCGCCGCACGCGTCAAGACCGCCAAACTGCACGCTTGCGTCGGCGCCAAGGCCGTTGCCGTCGAAACCTTCCGCAGCCGAATCTGAAATCAACGATCATGACCGAACACAACGCCTCCGACATTCCCGTGCGTCCGGTACGCATGACCAAAAGCCGCGCCGAAAAAGCCAAATTCATCGAAATCGCACCCGGCAAGCACATCGAAGCCTCCGTTTCGATGCGAAAACTCGAAAAACGCATCGTGCGCCTGTGCGCAATGGCCTGCACCGACTACGGCATGATCAAAGACGGCGACAAAATCGCCGTTGCCATGAGCGGCGGAAAGGACAGCTACGTGCTGCTTGATGCGCTTTTGAAACTCAAGGCTCGTGCTCCGGTGCACTTTGACATCATCGCTGTGCACGTCAACCAACATATTCCGGGCAGTCCCTCGCACCTGCTCGAAGCCTGGCTCAAGGAAAAGGGCGTGGCTTATCACATCGAAAATCAGGACACCTATTCGATCACGCAAAAGCTCATCCCATCGGGCAAAAACGTCTGTTCGCTGTGCGCCCGCCTGCGCCGCGGCATCCTCTATCGCGTCGCAAAAGAACTCGGCTGCACCAAGATTGCGCTGGGCCATCAGATGGACGACGTTGTCTCCACGTTGCTTCTTAATATGTTCTACGGCGGCCGAATCAAGGCGATGCCCCCGGTGCTCAAAAGCGACGATGGTCACAACACCGTGATTCGCCCGCTCATCTATCTGCGCGAATACGAAATGAGCCGCTGGGCCGAGATCTGCGGCTACCCCCTCTTTCCTAAAGACTTGTGCGGCGTGGGTGAAAACTTAAAGCGAAAAGAGATCAAGGCCTTGATGGCGCAGTGGGACAAGGAATTCGACAGCCGCATCTACAATCTCTTCATGAGCACCACGCGCGTAGCCTCTTCGCAGCTCGCCGACAAGACGCTTTATGACTTCACGCACTTCTGCCGCATTGCCGACTGCGGTGCGCCGGAAGAAGTGGAAGACTGAGAGCGGCATATCCTTTGGGAGGAACTCATGCTAAAGATCACGACGCCCGCTTTCGCGCATGAAGCTGAAATTCCAATGCGCTACACACAGGAGGCCGAAAACCTCTCACCCGAACTCGTTTTCTCTGGCGTTCCCGCCAATGCCCGCTCGCTGGTCCTCCTTTCCGACGATCCCGACGCCCCAGATCCGGCGGCACCCAAACGCATCTGGCTGCATTGGCTTGTCGTGAACATCCCGACCGAGACCGCAGGTTTTGCCGAAGGCATCCGCGACTATCCGCAAGGTTGCCTTGTCGCCGTCAACGACAGCGGCGTACGCGGCTGGTCCGGTCCGCGCCCGCCCATCGGACGCCACCGTTATTTCTTCAAGCTTTACGCTTTGGATACGGTGCTTGACTTGCCGGAGAACTTCACGCGTGCGCAAGCCGAAGCCGCCATGCAAGGACACGTCATTGAAAGCGCCGTCACCATGGGCACCTATCTGCTATCGAGTAATCGCTAACCAGTTTCGTTTTTCTTTTGCGAATTTCTGCGCCAAAATTGTGTGTTGAGCGGAAGCGCGGCGCGTTTGCGTGCGTCGGGCTTGTCTCACACATATTCCATAGGTTACTCACCCCTCGGAGTCAAACCCGATGTCACTGAAGCATATTTTTGCTGCCGCAGCCTGTGCGGCAACCGTCCTTACCTGCGGCCCGGTCTCGGCCGCCGATCCCGTGACCTACACCGTCGGCACGGGCGCAACCTATCGTCCCTTTGAATTCCAGGCTCCGAACAAGGAACTCGTTGGCTTTGACATTGACCTTGTCAAGGCCATCGCCAAGGAACAGGGCTTCAAGGTGGAATTCATCAACACGCTTTTTGGCGTGATTTTTGAATCCGTTCGCAACGGCGACCGCGACATGATCATCAGCGGCATCACCATCACGCCGCAGCGCAAGGAAGCCGTTGACTTCTCCTATCCCTACTTCGCCGCTCACCAGCTTATCCTCACCCAGAAGAATCTGACGGTGAAATCCGTGGCCGACCTCAAGGGCAAGAATGTGGCCGTGGTGGCCAACTCGGCCGGCGACATCGCCTGCAGCAAGGTTTTCGGCAAGGCAAGCAGCAACATCAAGCGCTTTGACAACACCCCGCTCGTGCTCGAAGAACTCTCCGCAGGCGGCGTTGACGCTGCCGTGGGCGACATCGGCGTGTTTGCGTACTACGCCTTGCAGAACCCCGACAAGCAGTTCAACATGGCCCGCGATCCGTCCTTTGAAGACCAGTACTTCGGCATCGCCTTCCGCAAGGGCAACACAGAGCTGCGCGACAAGGTCAACGAAGGTCTGAAGAAGATCATCGCCAACGGCGAATACGCCAAGATCTACGCCAAGTGGTTCGGCGACAAGACTCAGCCGCCGAAGCTTCCGATTCCGTAACAAATCGGCCTGATCCGATCCCATACGAATCCCGACGGGCGCTTTTTGAAAAGAAAGCGCCCGTTTTGCATCAGGAATAACGCCCAGAAGCTCGAATCGGTCAAAAAGGCATAACCCGCATCGGGTAAAATATCCGCCGATTTTTTAAGCGCAATACTTTTTTACAGTGTTGTGCCGTCTCTTCCATTCCCCCACAACAAGGAAATCACGATGAGCGGATTTCGTTTTGATGTTCTAGCCGAATACTGGCCGCTGTTTGCGGAAGGTATCGGCATGACGCTCAAGCTCACCATCGGTTGCGTCATCTGCGGCGTTTTCCTCGGCATGCTGCTCGGCATGGCCCGCATGGCCGAAGCCCGTCACGACCCCTGGAAATCCATTCTTTATTACGGCGTTCGCTGGCCGGTCACCATCTGGGTGAGTTTTTTCCGCGGCACTCCGCTGTTCGTTCAGATCTTTCTGATGTACTTTGCCGTGCTGCCGGTGTTCATTCATCCGGTCGACGGTCTGATTATCTCGGGCAGCCTCGCACGCGAAATTCGCAGCAACTACGGTGCGTTCCTCGCCGGCTTCTTTGCGATCACGCTCAATGCCGGCGCCTACATGAGCGAAGTATTCCGCGCCGGTATTCAGTCGCTCGACAAGGGCCAGAGCGAAGCGGCCCGCTCCGTGGGCATGACCTACTGGCAGTGCATGCGTCACATCATCCTGCCGCAGGCTGCCGGCCTTGGGCAACAACGCCATCGCCATTTTGAAGGACTCCTCTCTGGTGTCGGCCATCGGCCTGACCGAACTCGCCTACGCCGCACGCACCGTCGCGGGCGCCTCGGCGCGCTACTGGGAGCCATATCTCACTATTTCCTTGATGTACTGGGTGGCAACGCTCGGCTTGGCCTGGCTCATCCACATGCTTGAAAAGCGCCTGGGCAAGGGAGACGACAAATGAGCAACAAAGACGTCATGATCAGCATCCGCGGGTTGCACAAGCATTTCGGCGATCTGGAAGTTCTCAAGGGCATCGACCTTGATGTGCACCGCGGCGAAAAAGTGGTGATTCTGGGCCCGTCGGGTTCGGGCAAATCCACGATGCTGCGCTGCATCAACGCACTGGAAGACCCCGACAAGGGCACGATCACGGTCGACGGCATCGAAGTCACGAGCCGCCGCACCAACATCAACAAGCTGCGCGAACATCTCGGCATGGTGTTTCAGCGCTTTAACCTGTGGCCGCACAAGACGGTGCTCGAAAACGTCATGCTCGGCCAGATGGTTGTGAGCGGCAAGGACAAGGAAGCGGCTCGCAAGAAGGCCATCGAAACGCTCACGCGTGTGGGACTCGCAGCCAAGGCCGACGACTATCCCGTGCGTCTGTCGGGCGGTCAGCAACAGCGTGTGGGCATCGCCCGAGCGTTGGCGATGGATCCCAAAGCCATCTTATTTGACGAACCCACCTCGGCGCTTGACCCCGAACTCGTTGGCGAAGTGCTCGCCGTGA
>ERZ791619.775-NODE-775-length-15278-cov-8.70275_pt1 | contig 15278 bp, 15 predicted proteins | sample MGYA00510271_ERZ791619 | MGnify/ENA primary metagenome ERZ791619 (study PRJEB30046, sample SAMN00715209) | human gut metagenome | study: EMG produced TPA metagenomics assembly of the A metagenome-wide association study of gut microbiota in type 2...
TGATAGAACATATAGCAGAGTTGAAAGAAGCCTCAGAACCTATGGCAGAAGAAAGCCCATACGAATCATATGAGGAGTGGCAAGCAGCAGCAGAAAAGGAACTAAAAGGATATCAAAGCTCATTGGCAACAATAGCAGAGAACAAGAAGATATTAGTAGCATTGGAAACTTATATATCTGAGCATCCAGAAGGGGTGTAGAAGTTATAAGAGTTATTTAATGAGGTAAGGAAGGGAGAAATTACTTGAAGTGTAGAGCAAAACTCACTTAGGAAATTTCTCCCTTTTGTTATGTAGGAGGGGTATATGAATAAGGCAAGTGTAAGGAGTAAGAAAAAATTAGAGGGAGTAGATAGTAGGTTAGTACTGTTGGTAGGATATGCTTTGGCAATATCTCCAGTGGATTTTTTTGTAAATGAGGGGGTAAGAAGTGAGAAAAAACAAAAGGAGTACTATAAGCAGGGAAAAAGTAAATGTGATGGGGTAGTAAATAGAAGTAAACATCAAGATGGAAAGGCAATAGATGTGTATTATGTAGGCTGGGAGAGTGATGATAGTTTAACAGATGACAGGTGGTATATTTTAATAGAGAGTTTTAAAAAGGCTGGAAAGATGCTAAATCTTAAGTTAAATTTTGGATATGATTGGGGCTGGGATAATCCCCATATAGAATTGAGGTGAGAGAATGGGAAAAGTATTAGATATGGTAATTAAATTTGTAAAGTATTTTATCTGTAAATGGTTTGCAACAAGAGTGATAGAAAGGATAGTGATACTATTACTAGAGGAGCTAGTAAAAAGAACAGATAGTAAACTAGATGACAGAATCTATCAAGCAGTATTTGAAGAAGTAGAAAAGGAGGTATAGGAAAATAAAGTAACAAAAGTAATAGAAAAAGGGGGCTAAAAATGAAAAAACATAGCTATATAAAGTATATGATGTGGATAGGAAAAAGAGCAAATGAATGGGGGAAAATATGGAGTATATAAAAATAATTAGTGGAGTTTTAGCAATATTTATAGGTTATCACAAATTTATACTCTCTCTGCTAGATAGAAAGATAGATAAAGAGATTTGGGAGAGGGAGAAAAAACTTTTAGAGAGATTGGAGGAGGAGAATAGAAGGAATATGTTAGATGGAATTAAGAGAATAGAGGAGAGGATGGTGAGAATAGAAGAAAAATTGATGAAATAATTCTTTTTTTGGAAAAATGTGGTATTATTAGAGTAGAGCGAAAATATTGTAGGGAGGAGATAACAATGAATACAGAAGCGAATATCTTAACAAAACTAAGCAATTTATCAGAAGAGGATGAATTATTAGCACAAGAGATTGAAAAAAGACTGGGTCCATGGTCAACTCCATTAGATGTGTCAAAGTACTTTAAAAGACATATTACAACAATTTATGACATGATTGACAACAATGAAATATATGGGAAAAAGATGAAGGGAAGAATAAGAATACTTTCTAGAAGTCTGGTATTAGCATTTGAAAAAAAATAAGAACTATCTAGTAAAAACTAAATAGTTCAAATGGAAAAGAGATGATAAGGCGTCGTGCAAGATAACTTATCATCTTTTTTTATTTGAAAAAATACGCCTTTTAACAAAAAAACGTACTAATAATTTTGTAAAATAAAGCATCTTATAATTTAAAGATACCCTTTTTATTAATAAAAGTCAATAGAATTTTAAAATTTATTTTTTTATCAGAGAAAGAAATGAAAAAAATACTTGTAATTGTTAAAAAGAGTATTTTTTATATCTTAAGGAGGAAATTTATTATGAAAAGGGAATTAGAAAAGAGTCTAAAAAGATATCTGAAAAGAAAAGTTAGAATAACTTTAGGATTTGTTACAGCTTTTGCTATTATGGGAAATGTTGGACTTGCAAATAGTACAACTGACTATGAATTAGCAGAAAAATATTTAAATGGAATTGAAAATACAAAGTTAGATGAAAAAAGTTATGAAAATGGAAACTATAAAATTTCAGTGGATAGTAATGGAAAATTAATACTTACAGGTTTTATTTATCAAGATAATGGAAAAGAAGTATTAAATAATATAAAAATATCAAAAGAAACTAAAAAAATATTAGATGATAGTTTAGCTTATTTTGTTGAAAATGGAGTAATCTCAATTAGTGATGCATGGAAAGAAAGTGAAAATTTAGGAGTTGTAAATAATAACTTAAATAATGGACAACAATATGGTGGGGATATTGTAAATAAAGGGATAATGGTTTCACAATCAATAGGGCAACAATCAAATTGGGCAAATTTTAAAAAATTAGAGAACTATGGTTTAATTATAGTTGATAGAGGAAGAGGAGATGGAGGAGCACAAGCATTTACAGGAGGAGATAATTCTACTTTACTAAATTATGGAACTATTTTATCTAATGGAAATGGTCAATTAATGACAGCTAAATCTAAAAATGGTTTAGCATATAATTATGGATATATTTATTCTAAAAGTTATGGACAAGAGATACAAAACAGTACTAATGGACAAGCATATAACTTTGGTATTATAGATAGTGAACTAGTTGGACAGCATATAAAATCAGATGCAACAAATGGAGTAGTTAAAAATAATGGAGAGATTAATGTAGTAAAAAATACAGGTATAGGGCAACATATAGTTGGAGATACAAATATAGGTTATAACTATGGACTTATTAATGCTAATGATGGTACTGGAATAAAAACAGAAACAAATGGACAAGCTTATAATAATGGTGTAATAAAAGTAAATGATGAAACTAAAGCATTTATTGGAGGGAATATTGTCAATAATGGTATTGTAATAGTAAATAAAGAGAGTAGTAGTATAACAGATACAATAACAACAGCAGAAAATAATGGGGTTATATTAGATAAAGATTATAATTTAGTTAGTGGAAAAAATGATAATGTAACTTCAATAAATAATGGAGATACTATAAATAACTCCTCAGCAAGTAGTAATTATTTAAAAGATGGACAAGCAACTATTAGTGAAAGTTTAGTAGATAAAACATTAAATACTGTGGTTACAGAAACTTCAAATTTAAATGGTAGTGTATTTACTTATAATGGAGAAGAGGATTTAAATTTAGTTAATACTGATATTACAGGATATTTTGAAAAAGGTGGAACTCTGCTTGAAGTAGGTGGTGGAGCTGATTTAGTTTTAGCTGGAGATAGTCAAATTACAGCAGTAAAAGGTAATATAACTGATACAGATGTAGTGGCTGTTAAAATAAATGATGGTGGAAATTTAGCTATAGCTGGAACTGCAAATGTAAATGGAAAGATTGAGGGAGTAGAAGGAAGATTAGCTTATTTAGCTGCTAATAGTGGAACTATTGAAAATAGTAAAATAGCAGAAAATATTGAAGTAAAATCAATAACAGTAGAAAATGCTACTGATTATTTAATAAATAATGGTGGAATATCTCAAGAGAATAACTATACAAATCTAACATTTAGAAATACTAAGGTAGAAGATTTTAATATAAATTTTGAAACAACTGCTGAAGGAATAAAGAATAAAATAGTATTAGAAGATAGTGTAGAAATAACTAATGGAATAAATGGACAGAATACTAAAGAGGGAAATGATTTATACTTAGAAATTAATAATATAGATAAAATAGGTGGAGATATTTTACTAGGTGCAGGAAATGATGAGATTTCAATAGAAAAAAATCTTTCATATGAAAATAAGATAGATTTAGGAGCTGGAGAAGATACTCTTGTACTTAAACATGCTAATGAAAGTGATGAGAAACATGAGAAAACAGAAGAGAATACATTTAACTACAATGTAATGAATACAGAAAATATAAACCTTGTAGGTGGACATTGGCACATAGAAGATGCTCACATAGGATTTGATGAAGCTAGTAATAGTGCTAATATAAATATATTAGGAAGAGAAGATGGAACAAAAGATGGGGAATTACATGTAGAGATAAATAGTCTAGGTATTGGACAAGGAGTAGAATCATCATTAGATGGAATAGTAGATGAAGGAACAGATTTAACAATTACTGCTAATGGTGGAATAAAATATGTTGTTGGAGATAACTTCAATGTTTATCAAGATAACTATATTTTTGATACAGACTATAAAATAGGAAGTTATGAAAATAAAGAAGGAGAACTTGTTGAAACAGAGATAAAAGGTGCAGTAATATTTGATGTAACTCATGAAACAAAAGAAGATGGAACAGCAACAGTAAATTTAAGAGTAAAAGATGCTAGTGAATTTGGACTTGAAAAATATACTGCTATCTATGATACAGTTTTAGCTAATTTAACTCAGAATAAGGAATTAACAGATGCAATAAACTATTACAATGATAGTAAATTTATAAATATGATTAAAGGTACAGATAATAAGGCTTCTGCTTTTTATACAACAGGATATGCAGTAATTAAAGATGTAACAGATATGTATATGGATACAGTAGAAAGTTTTGGTAGAAAAGCTGGAGCTGGAGAATGGTTAGCATTTGGTAAATATCTAAGCTCTGATACAGAATTTGATGGTGGTAGTTCATCAAGAGGGTATGATGGAGATATTACAGGAACTGTAGGTATGTTAGAATATGGAGTAAATGATACTACATCTTATGGAGTAGTATTTGGTAAAGGCGATACTAAAGTAGATATTAATGGTGGTGGAAAACTTGATGGAGATAACACATATGTTGGTGGTTATGTAAAACACACAACAGAAGGTGGAATAGAATTACTTGGAAATATTGGATTTACTAAGAGTGATTTAGATGCTAAATTTAATAGCTTTACATCTGTTGGAGATGTAGATTATAGTATGATTTCTGATGGAAGTTCTAATGCTGATGCGATAACTTTATCATTAAAAGCTAAGAAACCATATAGTATAACTGAGACTTTAAGAGTAGAACCAATGTTAGGAGCTAGATACACTCTTATCAACCAAGATACAGTAGAAAGTAGTGACATGAATTTTAGAATAGATGCAAGAGATGTAACTGTATTAGAAGGAATGGCAGGAGCAGATTTAGTAAAAGATTTCTCTGTAGCTAATGGAAAACTTTCACTTAAGACAGGAGTAGAGGTATCACTTCTAAGTGTAAGTGATTCTGATGATGCTAGATATACATTATATGGAAATGAAATAGCATTAGTAAATGAAGAAGAGATAGCAGATAGTAAAGTTTCAGCTCATGTAGGATTTGGTTATGAGCATGAAAATGGAGTAGGAGTAGATGCTAGATACAAATTTATCTGGACAGATAAAGGAGATAGTAATAGAGCAGAAGTAGGATTATCATATAGATTCTAATATATAAAATAGCCTTTTCATAAAATGTAACTCATAAAAATAAGGAATAGATGGTAAGCCATAAAACACTTATCATCTATTTCTTTATATGGAGAAATAGTGGTATTATAATAATGAGAAGAATGGAAAAAACATATATAAGAAAGAGGGAAAAGAAATATGCAATATATAGTTTATTTGATAAGAAGAGATTAACAAAATATTATGATAATATAGAAGAATTAGAAGAAAATGTATATATTGCTAAAGATGAAAAAACTAGGAAATTTGCATTTTTAAGTTCAAGATTTTCTACAAAAACTGAATATAAAGAGATATTTAAGATATTAGATACAGAGATTAATGAGTATCTTTATATAGGAATTGTAGCTGAAGAGGAAAGAACAGATATTTTAACCAAGATAGATAAAATAAATATAAAAGAGTTAAGTGAAAAAGAATATAATAAAATAATTAATTTACTTCCAAAAAATTAAGAAGAAAAAGGATTTTAGCCTAAGATACTGTTTTTAGAAAGGATTTTTTTAGTTATAAAATCTTAAAATAGTAATAGTTCTTTGAGTCTAAATATAAACAATCTATTTTTCCTTATACTATTAGTAATTATTTGACAATTAATAGTAAATAGAGTAAAATTATTTAAGAAAAAGGTATATTATAGGAGGAAAAATGGTAAACAATGATATATTAAGAAGAGTGAGATACGCTTTAAATATAAAAGATAGAACTATGCTAGATATATTTAAATATGGAGAAAATCCAATTACTCATGAAGAATTATTAAATCTTTTAAAAAGAGAGGGAGAAGAGGACTTCTTAAAATGCAGTAACAAAGTATTAGAAGCATTTTTAGATGGATTGATTATTTTAAAAAGAGGAAAACAAGAGCCAAAAGATGGTAAAGAGTATACTCCAGTAAAGATAACTAAAAATAATATAAATAATATAATCTTAAAGAAATTAAAAATAGCACTTTCTTTAAAAAGTGATGATATGTTACAAATATTTAAACTTGCAGGATTAGAACTATCTTCTTCTGAATTAAGTGCAGTATTTAGAAAAGAGGACCATAAGAATTATAGAGAGTGTGGAGATAAATATATTAGAAATTTCTTAAAGGGATTAACTATTTATTATAGAGGATAAGAGGAGGATAAAATGGCAAGAACTTTAATTTTTAACATATTGTTAGTAATAACTTTTGAAGTTTTTATGTTTTTAAATGGACAAAAAAAATATAGGGGATATGTTACTTTAAAGCACTATGTTTTAACTTTAAAGATGCCACTTTATCAAAAGGTTTTGATGGGAAAAATTTTAGTTGTTTCCTTTCTGACAATTTTATTTCAAACATTGTTTTAAAAAAATCGGCTCATATTATAATGAGTCATTTTTTTATTTTTATGAAAAAATATTGTTCAGTATATGTAAAAAACAAAAAAAATACTTGAAATTTTATGTAATATTAGTTACAATAATACAGAGTATATAGTAAAGTATTATTTTACAAAGTTAAGTAAGTTTTAAAAATTAAGTAAGTTTTAAAAGAGATTTTAATAGGAGGACAGATGTCAGACAAAGGATTTATTCTTCAAAGTTCATATGGTTCAGTTTTCTCAGTAGTAGAAGATTTAGAAGAGAAAGTAGTAGAGCAAAACAATGAAAAATTAGTAACAATAGCAGGTAGGGTAAACAACCCAGGAACTATTGAAATTCCAGAAAATTCAACTTTAAGAGATGTAATTGGATTAGTTGGTGGAATTAAAAATAAAAAGAATTTTAAAGCTGCTCAATTTGGACTTCCATTTGGAGGATTTTTAACAGCTGGAAGCTTAGATAAAGTTATAGATTTTTCTCTTTTCCCAGAAGGAGTAGAAAAAAATATAATTATTTTATCAGAAGAGGACTGTATAATTACTTTTGCTAAATTCTATGTAGAGTTTTTAATTGCTAAGGTAAAAAATAGTGAATATGAGCAATATTTCCAAGTAGAAAATGAGATAGAAAGAATTTGGAGAATATTAGATAGAATCTCTAAAGGTAAAGCAACAATGAGAGACGTTTACCTATTAAGATATCTATCAGATATAATCAAGACAAAATTAAACCAAAGACACAACCTAATTTTAGAAAGTATAGAGCAATTCTATGATGAGATAGAGGAGCATATTGAAGAGCATAGATGTCCAGCAGGAGAGTGTATCCATCTATTAAAATTTAGAATTACAGAAAAATGTATTGGATGTACAGCTTGTGCAAGAGTGTGTCCAGTAAAATGTATAGATGGAAAACTAAAAGAGAAGCACACAATAGATACTGACAGATGTACTCACTGTGGACAATGTGTTGCTGCTTGTCCAGTAGGAGCAATATTTGAAGGAGACCATACTTTAAATCTATTAAGAGACTTAGCAACTCCTAGAAAGAAAGTTGTTGTACAAGTAGCTCCAGCAGTAAGAGTAGCTATAGGAGAGGCTTTTGGATTTGAGCCAGGAACAAACGTTGAGAAGAAATTAGTAGGAGCTCTTAAAAAATTAGGAGTAGACTATGTATTTGATACAACTTGGGCAGCTGATATGACAATAATGGAAGAAGCAGCAGAGTTCCAAGAAAGATTAGAGAGATACTATAAAGGGGACGACACAGTAAAACTTCCAATACTAACTTCTTGTTGTCCAGCTTGGGTAAAATTTATCGAGCAAAACTATCCAGATATGATGGATGTACCATCTACAGCTAAATCGCCTATGGAGATATTCTCTACAATAGCGAAAGATATCTGGGCAAAAGAGCAAGGATTTAGAAGAGAAGAGATAGCTTCAGTTGCTATTATGCCTTGTCTTGCTAAAAAATATGAAGCAGCTAGACCAGAGTTCTCAAGAGGAGATAACTATGATACTGACTATGTAATCTCTACTAGAGAGTTAATTAAGATATTTAAAGAATCTGGAATAGATTTAAATAATGTTGAAGAGATGGAATTTGATAATCCATTAGGACAATATTCAGGAGCAGGAATAATCTTCGGAAGAACAGGAGGAGTTATTGAAGCTGCTACTAGAACAACTGTTGAGATGATTACAGGAACTCATTTAGATAACATAGAGTTTAATGAGTTAAGAGGTTGGGATGGATTCAGAGTTGCTGAATTAACAATAGGACATATTGAACTTAGAATTGGAGTTGCTCATGGATTAGAAGAGGCAGCAAAAATGCTAGATAAGATAAGAGCTGGAGAAGAGTTCTTCCATGCTATTGAGATAATGGCATGTAAAGGTGGATGTATCGGTGGTGGAGGACAACCAAAAGCACTGAAAAAACAAATCACTTTAGAGAAGAGAGCAGAAGGATTAAATAATATAGATAGAGGATTAGAGATAAGAAGATCTCATGAAAATCCATATGTAAAAGCTATGTATGAAAAATACTTAGATTATCCATTAAGCCACAAAGCACATGAGCTATTACATACAAAATATTTCCCAAAAATAAAATAATTTAAGATTTATTAGGAGCTATTGAAGAGATAGCTCCTATTTTTTTATTAAAAAATTACTCTAAATAAAAACATATAAAATTTATATATATAATTTTGAAAAAACATTGATAAAAATGATTGACATATTTTGTAAAAAAGTTTATCATATATGGAGATAAGTATTTATAAAAATTATTAGGAGGAGATTTGTGGAGCTGATACTAAATTTTTTTTATGGACTAAATAATTTTCTATGGTCTTATGTATTAATTATTATGCTAGTAGGATTAGGATTATATTTTACTGCTAGAACAGGTTTTGTACAATTTAGAATGTTAAAGGATATGTTTTTATTATTAGGAGAGGGAGCTGTAAAAGGAAAAGAGGGACACAATGGAATATCATCTTTCCAAGCTTTCTGTATTTCAACTGCATCAAGAGTAGGAACAGGAAACTTAGCTGGAGTAGCCATTGCTATTTCAATCGGAGGACCTGGAGCAGTATTTTGGATGTGGGTTATGGCAATTATTGGAGCAAGTTCAAGTTTTATAGAAAGTACACTTGCTCAAATATATAAAGAGAAAGAGGGAGACCACTTCAGAGGAGGACCAGCTTACTATATGGAAAAAGCTCTTGGTCAAAAATGGATGGGAGTACTTTTTTCAATAATTATCTCTATTGTTTTTGGACTTATTTTTAACTCTGTACAAGCTAATACAATAACTTTAGCTTTTGAAAAAGCTTTCTCAATAGATAGAACAATATTAGGAGTTATTTTATCAGTGATGACAGCAGTTATTATTTTTGGTGGAGTAAAGAGAATTGCTCAATTTGTTGAGTATATAGTTCCAATAATGGCTGTAGCTTATGTAATAGTAGCTTTAATAGTAATAGTAAAAAATTTCAACCATATACCTGCTGTATTTTCTCAAATAATAAGTGGAGCTTTTGGATTTAATCAAGCTGTAGGTGGAGGAATAGGAGCAGTAATTATGCAAGGAGTAAAGAGAGGACTTTTCTCTAATGAAGCTGGAATGGGAAGTGCTCCAAATGCTGCTGCAACTGCTAATGTATCTCATCCTGTAAAACAAGGACTTATCCAAACTTTAGGAGTATTTACTGATACATTATTGATATGTTCTGCTACTGCTTTTATTATTCTTATCTCTGGTGAGAGCTTAAAAGGAGTTTCAGATGGAATACAACTTACTCAAGATGCTCTTGTATCTGAAGTGGGAAGTTGGGGAGCAATATTTATAGCTGTGTGTATATTTATGTTTGCTTTTTCTTCTGTAATTGGAAACTACTACTATGGAGAAGCTAATATAGAGTTTTTAAATGGAAATAAAGTATGGCTTAATACTTATAGAGTATGTGTAGTTGGAATGGTAATGTTTGGAAGTTTAGCTAAAATTCAAGTTGTTTGGGATATGGCAGATCTATTTATGGGAATTATGGCTGTAATCAACTTGATAGCTATTGGACTTTTAGGTAAAATTTCAATAGAAGCTTTAAAAGATTATAGAGCTCAAAAAGTTCAAGGATTAGATCCAAAATTTAGAAAATCTTCTATTCCTGGTTTAAAAAATGTAGAGTGTTGGGAAGATTAAGAAAAAATTAATAAAAGAGGCTGTTGTAATTTAAGAATTTGCAATAGCCTCTTTTAATATTTAAATAAAAAATTATTTTGGGATATGAACTGAAGAATCTTGTGTAATAATGATATCCATTTTATTTGTAGGAAGTTTAATATCATTTTCAGCTAAATAATCTTTTAAATTATTCATTACTTCCCAATAAACTTGCCAATAATTTTCATTTTTAGTCCAACCTTTTAGAGCAATATTAATAAATCCCTCTTCATATGACTCCACATGAGAGAATATAGGTGGGTCATTTATTACAAGAGGATTATCTCTAAGAAGTTTTTCTAAAGCTTCTCTTGCTGCTTTTATATTGCAGTCATAAGATACTCTAATAACAAATTTTAATCTTCTAATTGGTATTTTAGTATAGTTAATAATTTTATCAGATATTATTACTCCATTAGGAACTATAATTAAATCGCTGTTATAGGTTCTAATTGATGTGGAGAATACATCAATCTCATATATAAACCCTATCTCTCCATTGATATTAACTTCATCTCCAACTTTATAAGCCTTAAATATAAGAATGATTATTCCAGCTGCTAGATTAGAAAGATTATCTTTTAAAGCTAATCCTATACCTATTCCTAAAGTACCAAAAAGTGCTGCTAAGCTACTTCCCTTTATTCCTAATATTAAAAGACAGATTGTAATTAGAAAAAGATGTATACCAATATTTAAAATAGATTTGATGAAACTTTTTAAAGATTGATTTCTAATAAGTTCCTCTTTATTTTTAGAAAGTAAAGGAGATAATTTTTTTATAATCCTAGTGGCAATATAATAGACTAAAATACAAGCAATTAGTTTTATTATAAAAATAATAAAATCTACAAAAAAATTAAGTAAAAGCTGTTTTTCTAAAATTTTTCTTAAAATCTCTCCAGTAAATAAGTTAATGTGTTCTATCATCAATTCAACTCCTTTTTTAGCTAAGAGTATTATACTAAAAAAATAAATTTTGTAAAGAAAATCTTAAAAAAATAAAATTATATAGAGAGAAATGGAGTAAAATCGAATTTTAATAAGATAACTACGAACAAAAAATTAAAACTTATTTATTAAAAAATGTAGAAAAATTAAGGGGTTTTATTTTCAGTGAGGAACAAATAATAAAAATAATTGTTATCTACACAAAAAAAGATTTTAGTAGTATTATAAATCTATAAATAAGACATCAGGGGGGATCAAAATGAAAAAACTAGCAATGGCATTATTATTACTTTCAACAATGGTTATGGGAAAAGAGATAAAAGAACCTAAAAATATAGAAATAGGAGTTACACAGATAATGGAGCATCCAGCTTTAGACTCTGCAAGAGTAGGATTTGAAAAAGCTCTAAAGGACAATGGATATGGAGATGTAAAAATAGATTATCAAAATGCTCAAGGAGATTTTGGAACAGCACAGATGATAGCTAATTCATTTGCACAAGGTAAAAAGGATTTAATCTATGCTATATCTACACCAAGTGCTCAAGCAGCTTATAATGTAACTAAAAAGATACCAATAGTTGTTACAGCAGTAACAGATGTAAAGGCAGCTGGACTTGTAGGAGATAATATTACAGGAACAAGTGATGCTACATCAATATACAAACAATTAGAAACTATCACTAAGATATTACCAAAGGCTAAAAAAGTTGGAATAATCTATAACACAAGTGAACAAAACTCTCAAGTACAAGTAGCAAGTGCTAAAGAGGAAAGTAAAAAGCTTGGATTAGAAATAATAGAAACAGGAGTAACAAATGTAAATGATATGGCTATGGGGCTTGACTCATTACTTGATAAGGTAGATGTGCTATATACACCAACAGATAACTTAGTAGTTTCAGCTACACCACTTGTATTAGATAAAGCTAATAGAAAAAATGTACCAGTAGTTGGTTGTATTGAAGACCAAGTGGCACAAGGGGCTTTAATAACTGACACTATTGATTATGAAAAGTTAGGATATCAAACTGGAGAGATGGCAATAAGAGTTTTAAAAGGAGAGGAGCCAAAAAATATGCCAGTTGAAACTTTAAAAAATACTCAACTTATAGTAAATAAAAAAGCAGCAGAGAAATATGGAATAGACTTAGGAGCTTTAGAGGGAGCTAAGTTGTATTAAGAGAGGTAAGAGAGATGTTATTAGGAACTATTGAACAGAGTTTTATATTTGCAATAATGGTATTAGGAGTCTATATATCATATAAGATATTGGATTTCCCAGATATGACAGTAGATGGAAGTTTTCCATTAGGGGCAGCTGTAAGTGCTGCACTTATAGTAAAAGGAGTAAATCCACTAATAGCTTTAGTTGTAGCTATGTTAGCTGGAGCAGTAGCTGGACTTATAACAGGTATGATTCATGTAAAATTAAAAGTGACTAATCTACTTGCTGGAATTATAGTAATGACAGGATTATACAGTGTAAATTTAAGAATAATGGGAAAATCAAATATACCACTATTTATGTCAAAACATCTATTCAATGGAACTGTATCAGCAATAGTAGTTGTAGTTATTTTCTTACTAATAGTAAAGTTAGCAATAGATTTTTTACTTAAAACAAAATTTGGATTTGTATTAAAAGCTTTAGGAGATAATGAGAGCTTAGTAACAGCTCTAGGGCTTGATGGAAACAAATTAAAACTTTATGGACTTATGATAGCTAATAGTTTAGTAGCTCTTTCTGGTGGAATACTTGCTCAATATCAAGGGTTTGCTGATGTGGGAATGGGAACAGGAACTATCATTACAGGTCTTGCTTCTATAATAATAGGAGAGGCAGTAATAGGAAAGAAAAAAATTATAAAAGCTACTACAATGGTAATAATAGGAACTGTAATATATAGAGCAATAATAGCTCTATCATTAAAATTGGGAATGAATGCTAGTGATTTAAAACTTATAACATCTATATTGATAGTAATTATTATATATTTAAAACTAAAAAAAGAATCATTGAAAAAAGGAGGAGTTGTAAATGCTTAATATAAATTCTATTGAAAAAAGCTTTGTTACTGAATTAGGGACAGTGAAAAAAGTATTTAGAGGTTTAAATCTTCAAGTGGAGAAAGGAGATTTTATCTCTATAATAGGAAGTAATGGAGCAGGAAAATCAACTCTTCTAGATACAATAACTGGAAATGTAGTAGTAGATAGTGGAAGTATTGATATAGATGGTAGAGATATTACAAAACTACCTAAATATAAAAGAGGAGGTTTCATCTCTAAAGTTTATCAAAATCCATCTATGGGAACAGCTCCATCAATGACAGTATTCGAAAATCTTTCTATGGCAGATAACAAAGGAAAAAGATTTGGATTTACTATGGGACTTAATAAAAAGAGAAAAGAGTATTATAGAGAGCTTTTAAAAGAGCTTGATTTAGGAATAGAAAATCAAATGGATACAGAAGTAGGTTCTCTATCTGGTGGACAAAGACAATGTCTTGCTCTTATAATGGCTACTCTTAATAAACCAGAGATACTACTATTAGATGAGCATACAGCAGCTCTTGACCCTAAGACTTCTAAAATTATAATGGATAAGACAAAAGAGATAGTAGAAAAAAATCAAATCTCTACACTTATGATAACTCATAATTTACAAGATGCTATAAACTATGGAAATAGACTTATAATGTTACACAATGGAGAGGTAATCATTGATATCAAAGGAGAGGAGAAGAAAAAACTTACTCCTGAGAAACTTTTAAAAATCTTTAATAATAGAGAAGCCTATCTAAAAGATAGTGAACTTTTCTCAGCATAGCTATATAAAACATTAAAATAGATGTAATATTAACTTAGGAAAATATTACAAAGGAAGATTGAATTAAAATTAGAAACTAGATTTCTATTAATTCAATCTTTTTTATTTGTGAAAATTATGATATAATAGAAAAATAGTATTGGAATGGGGGAAAAACTATGAAGAAGATAAGGGTAACTGTTCCAGAGGATATATGGCGTCTTATGAAAAATGATACAGAGGAATTTGGTATCAATAATAATAAACTATGTAATTATATTCTAGAAAGATTTAAATATAATAAAAAAATGGAAGTAGAGAAACTTCTTGAAACTCAAGGGCGTCCTCTGAAAAAGATTATACAATTTGATTTAAATGTTTCAAATAGGGAGATATACTATGATGTTTTAAAAGCTAATGAAGTAGATATAGAGGCTGAATATTTTAGAGAGCTATTTGAATTATATACTTCAAAATTTAAATATCAAAGGGAGCTTTTTATATTTGAAGACAGAGTAAAAGCTATATTAGAAGCGATTAAAGAAAAAAAGAAAATAAAGATAAAATATTTAAAGAGAGTTTTTAGTGTAGAGCCATACTTTATTAAAAGAGAGGAAAGAGGAGATGAAAACTTTCTCTTCTGTTATGATGAGGAGAAAAAAGAGTATGCTAACTTTAAATTAAAAGAGTTGGAAATAGTTTCTATTTTAGAAGAAAAGATAAAAGGTAAGGATAAAAAATATATAGAGAATATGAGAAAAAACTTTGACCCTTTCTTAGGAAATGGAAATATTGTTAAAGTAAGACTTACAGAAGAGGGAGAAAGCCTTTTAAAAAGTTTGACTAACTATCGTCCAAAACTTGTAAAGAAAGAGGGACATATCTGTTATTTTGAGGTAGCCAATGAAAATGCTAAACTTTATTTTAGACAGTTTTCTAAAGAGGCAGAAATTTTAGAGCCAAAGCAGTTACGTGAAGAGATAAGAAAAGAGTATTTAGAGATACTTGAGTTATACAAAGATTAATTTTTTATAAAAAGGGCAATTCTTTAAAAAAATTATTAAATTTTTATAAAAAATTTG
>ERZ791619.776-NODE-776-length-15269-cov-3.02156_pt1 | contig 15269 bp, 18 predicted proteins | sample MGYA00510271_ERZ791619 | MGnify/ENA primary metagenome ERZ791619 (study PRJEB30046, sample SAMN00715209) | human gut metagenome | study: EMG produced TPA metagenomics assembly of the A metagenome-wide association study of gut microbiota in type 2...
AAAGCCGCTACGCAGGCTGTGCACTGGCCTGCTTCAGGCAAAACATTGACGGCGCCTACGTTGTCTTGGACGAAGCCACGGTGACGGGACCGAACAAGGAACGTTGGCGCTACTCCGATTTATTGACGGCAAAGGCCCTTTTCAAAGGGCAGACCATCGAAGAAGCAGCTACAAAAGCCGGTGTTGATCCCAAGGGGCTGCAAAGGACGCTGCAGAGAATTGCAGATGATGCCGCAGCGGGAAAAGGGGACACGGAATTCGGACGCAAAGACAAGCTTTTCCGTGCTCTTAAAGGACCTTTTTATGTGTCAACGCCGAGTTGGCCGGTTCGTTTCAAAACGGAAGGCGGATTGGAAGTCAATCCGGACTTTCAGGTATTGAGGGCCACCGACGATACGCCGATCCCCGGGCTTTTTGCCATCGGCGCAACGTGCGGTTCCATTTCGACCCGCTTGTGCGATGTGATTGCCAGCGGATTGATTGTCGGACCGATTGCCGCAGCGGGTGCATGAGGGCAGTACCGTCTGCGGTTAAACCTCAACCATAATCAAGGATTAGCAATGATCAAAGTTCTTTCATTGGTAGCGACGTGTATGGCTGTTATCTCATTTTCCGGCTTTGCCGCCGAGGCACCCTCGACTGCAGCAGCAAATCCCTACGAACAAAACGTTGTGCGACTCTCCAAAATCACGGTTGCGCCCGAATATCTTGATCAATACAAGGCATTTGCCGCCGAAGTGGGTTGTGAATCAATGAAACGCGAACCCGGCGTTCGCGTCCTGTACAGCATGCAGGAAAAAAAGAACCCCACGCGGTTTGCCATTCTCGAAATCTATGCAAATCAAGAGGCTTACCAACATCATATCCAGACGCCTCACTTCAGGAAGTACAAGGAAGGAACATTGCATATGGTGACGTCGTTGGAGCTCATTGACTGCGACGCTCTCGTTCCGGAAGCACTTATAAAGCCCTAGAGGTATTTGATACAGATACAAAAACAGCCTCCACCGGAGGCTGTTTTGCCACTGTATCAATTCAGGCGTTTTTCTCTCAAAATCGTTTGATTTTGATTGGATTGTGGCGGGTTCTACAAATAGTCCTTTTGCCGAGCAAGGCTGATTTCATTCATCTCGAAGGTTTGTGTGGGGCTACCAAATCGACTTAGCATAGATGGTGCCTATCGATTTTTCATTTTCAATCGAGAATTCCTATGGACCATGGTAGCACTACTCCTGCGGCTTTCCGCATGTAGTGCTTTTGCGTTTTTGAGGCCTGCTGTCTAACGCTATTAAGCGGTGTTTCGCGCCAGCTGGCCGAGGCGGCAGATGTTGTATACCAAAGAAGTCAGCGTAATGTTGAACTTGGCGCGGACCATCCCGATCGAACGAACAATACTGCCTCCGAGCGACTCCTCAATGAAGCCAAAGACGTGCTCAATACGGCTGCGTATCGTCGAGATCTGTTTGTTGCTCTTTTTCTGTTTGGCCGTCAGAGGGGCTCCCTTCTTGCCTTTCTCGCAGATTAAAGGGGGCAAGCCAGCATTGAGTAACTTGTCCTCAATCTCCTTGCCCTTGTAGCCGGCATCTGCGAAAAACAGCACGGACTTTCCGCAGTGCTTTGCCCACGGCAGGGATTGTTCCAACACCTTGGCGTTAGCGTCGTGGACTTTAGCCGTGCTTGGAAAAACTTTGACAATGAGCTTGCTCACGGCGCACACCAGAAAGTGTCCCTTGTAGCCATAATGCACTTCCTGACGTTTTTTTGGTCCAGCTGGCGTCGATATCCTTGTGGCGCTTCTTGTTCGGATGATCGTTCCAAAGCGTGTGCCCTTTGCCTTTCTTGATGAGGGCATTCTCTTGACGCGTATTGCGTTGTTTTGGGGCCTCCACAAAGCTTGAGTCCGCAATCACAGCTTCGGTGCCAACCTTGGAGTTGATCGCTTGAAGCTTGTTGACGTAGTCGGAAAAGACCGTTTCCAGCACTTCCGTCTGAGCGAAGATCTCCTTGTATTTCCAGATCGTCTTGTGACTCGGAACGTCGCTCGGGTAGTTGATGCCGAGCCAGTCCTGAAGCACGATGTTCTGCAGCATCTCCTGCTCAAAATCCTTGTCAGCTTTACCGAACAGTCGCTGTGCAACGATGCATTTGAGCATGAAAACCGGATCCATTGGTCGACGCCCGGATCGACAGAGTTTCTTGTCGGATTTGCCGCCGTGTGCAACTCGATAAGTGTTAATGGCGTTTGTAATTTGCGATCGGTAAGACTCAAACGGAAACAGCTTGTGGAGCTGGTTGAGGACACCTGCGCGCTTCTTGGCTCTCTCCAAGAAGGTGCGATCGGTGGCAAAAAGGTCTTGCTGAGCGGCGGGCTTGCGGTACAATCTCTGCATAATGGATTTTTTGGATAGTTTTTTGGTCGCACAAAAATTCTAACCCATTGAATCCATTATTTTTTTACCCTCAGTCAGGGGCACTGGAATTTATAGTTCGCCCCTTGTCTTTCAAAGGCGTTTCTCTCGATTTCCAAATCTTCTTTCACCCAAAGGGCGGCATGCTTCATGGCTTCCTGTCCTGTCAAAAAGCCTTTGCCCAGACTCAACATGGCTTTAAGTGACTGTCTTGACAAAAACGCCATCGGAATGTGTGCTGCAAGCAGCAAACAGGCAAGACCGAAAGCGCCGGAATGGACGCATAACGCCAATCGTTAAGCACTGCTCTGTACCTCCTGCGGTTGGTGCAGTGCGAATAAAGCAAAACCGGAAGCGAGCAAAAGAATATTCAGAAAAATAAGAGCGCCGTAAGCAATGCGCTGACCGGCGTTGTAGCGGCCTTAAGGAGGAACGCTGCCCGGCTTCTGCGGTCGATTCAATATCTTGTCGGGATACCCGCCCAAACATTTGAGCCAAGCCAGAAACGGACGATCGGTTCGGAAAACCTCAAAGAGCATTCTTTGAAAGCGGGATTTTGCAAAAAGGATATAAGCGCTCAAGAGTACGGCAAGCGCAAATCCAAATGCAAAATGGAGCCCGATCGAAAGATGTGTCGGCTCAACGTTGGCTCTGGAAGCGGAACCAATGAGAATGCCCGTAGCGGCGAGAACGGCCCAGAACAGAGCATTGAACAGGTGAGTGAGCTGGTCGCTTATCTCAAAACGACGAATCAGGACGGATCGCATGGCTGAGACCTCTTCTAAAGGAAAGGCGCCTGCGACCTACAAGTGAGACAGACCGCGGCGCATAGTCAGGGAAAAAAAGCCAAAACGTCAAAACTTGAGCTTCGGCGGCATGTTTGGGATCGCGCCACGATCTGCGCACAGATTAGTCGACTTCAATGTAAAGATGCGTTGCGCAACAGTCAGACTTTGGTAGCAAACGAGTCCGTGCCGCTTCAATTCAAGGGGCCTTTGGCCGTGTGACACTCGTCGCAATATCTTTTATTTGTCCGTTTGTCTCAAAACAAAACTCAAATGACAGTGCGGCAGTGGTAACTGCCTAAAGTGCGGGTGTCGGCAGCAAACGCATGCAACTTTGCTGCTCAACGGATTTACGCACTGACAATGGACACTGCACTATTCGATCTTTTTGTCGATTCTTTCTGGCAAATTCTGCTGCCGGGTTTGACCGTGACCATTCCGCTTACGGCGATCGCCTTTTCAGGAGCGCTCGTCATCGCGGTTGTGGTGGCGCTCATCCAGTACGCACACGTGCCTGTACTGAAGGATCTCGCGCGCTTTTATATCTGGGTCACACGCGGCACGCCGCTTCTGGTGCAGCTCTTCGTCGTCTTCTACGGTCTGCCCCACGCAGGAGTGCTGATCAACCCGTTCGTTGCCGCGGTAGTCGTCTTTGCCGTCAACGAGGGTGCCTACTGCGCCGAAACCATCCGTGCGGCACTCGAATCTGTTCCCTCCGGGCAGCTTGAAGCAGGCCTGTGCAGCGGCATGAGCTATCTGCAGACGATCGCCCGAATCGTGTTGGCCCAGGCTTTTCGAACGGCTTTCCCGACGCTTGGCAATTCGCTCATTGCCATGGTGAAGGACACATCGCTTGCGGCTAACATCACCGTCACGGAAATGTTCATGACAACGCAGCGCATCGTGGCACGCACTTACGAACCTTTGCTGCTCTATGTCGAAGTCGGCTTGATTTACCTCATTTTCTGCACGGTCCTCACGCGCCTTCAGAGTTACGGCGAAAAGCGCCTGAGAACCTATGTCTCCCGCTGAGACAAAGGAACATCGCATGCTGTTGAGTGTTGAAAATCTGCGCAAGACCTTTTCAGGCACACCCGTATTGCATGACATTGACCTGGAGATCGAGAAGGGAGACGTGGTCGCGATCATCGGGCCGAGCGGATCGGGAAAGACCACGCTTTTACGTTGCCTGAATTTCTTGGAAAAAGCCGACGGCGGTCGGTTGACCTTTGCGGGCGAAACGTTTGACCTGGCAAAGATCTCCCGCAACAACGTTCTGAGGATCCGCAAGCGCACGGTTTGGAAACTGTTATAATAGATCTGCGTATTTATAATTAAACATATTCAAAATGAGCAGATTTGTAAGCATTGGTGAAGCCTCGAAACGTCTCGGAGTTTCCATTTCAACTCTTCGTCGTTGGGAACACGAAGGACGTTTGGTTCCGGAACGTACCAAAGCCGGGCACCGTCGGTACGATTTGGCGAAGATCGATGATGTTCGCCCGATGCGGTCCGCTTTAGATGCGTTAAAACCGAAAAAGACGATTGCTTATGCGCGGGTTTCGAGTCGCGACCAAAAAGCCGATCTTGAAAAGCAGGCACAAGTGCTGGAAATGTTCTGTGCTCAGAACGGCTGGCAGTACGAGGTGATTACCGATCTCGGCAGCGGAATGAATTACCGCAAGAAAGGCTTGACTCGACTTCTCAATCTGCTAATCTCCGGCGAGGTTGGCCGTTTGGTGATCACCCACAAGGATCGACTATTGCGCTTTGGTGCAGAGCTTGTCTTTTCCGTGTGCGAAATGAAATCGGTCGAAGTCGTCATCATCAATCAAGGCCCCGACAGCTCATTTGAAGAAGATTTGGCCAAGGATGTGCTGGAAATTATCACGGTTTTCAGCGCGCGACTTTACGGCTCTCGCAGCAAAAAAAACCAAAAACTTATTGATGGCATGAAAAGCGCCGTGCAGGCTGCGAAGATTGAAGAATGACGACCTTTCAGCTGGGATTTCGTACAAAGCTTGATCCGAACAAAGCTCAAGCCAACTATTTTGCGCGAGCCTGCGGCGTTGCCCGGTTTTCCTACAACTGGGCGCTTGAGCAATGGCAAAAGCAATATCAAGCGCACAAGAAGGATCCGAGTCTTCCCAAACCCAACGAAGCCGCACTTCGTCGGAAAATCAACAGCATCAAAAAGACTGAATTTCCTTGGATGTTGGAGGTGACCAAGTGCGCCGTGCAGTACGGCATCAAGAACTTGGGAAAAGCCTTCCAGAACTTTTTCAAGAATCCTAAGCACTTCAGCTATCCGCAATTCAAAAAGAAATTCCAACACGACAGCTTTACGCTGTCCAACGACGATTTTAAGGTCGAAGGTTCGCGCATTCGCATCCCGCGTATCGGCTGGGTGCGAATGCACGAGGCTTTGCGCTTTGAAAATGCCAAACTGCTTTTTGCGACAATCAGTCGCGTGGCAGACGACTGGTACATCAGCTTTCAGCTGGAACTGCAGGACTTAAAGCATCTGACACCGGCTAAGAACCACGGCCGTGTCGGGGTTGATCTTGGAGTCAAGCAAATGGTGACGCTATCGGACGGGCATGTTTTCGAAGCACCCAAGCCTTTGGGCAAGTACTTGCAGAAGCTCAAGCGGCTGCAGCGCAAGATGTCGCGCACAAAAGCCAAAGGAAGCAACCGGGCAAAACTCGGTATGGTCATTGCAAGACTGCACCGTCGGATTGCCGACATTCGAAATGACGCACTGCACAAGGTAACGAACTTCATTGCGTCAAACTACTCCACGGTCGTGATTGAAGATCTCAATGTGAAGGGCATGCTTAAGAACCACAAGCTGGCCCGCTGCATTGCAGACGTCGGCTTTGGAGAATTTCGTCGGCAGTTGAGCTACAAGATGCAGTTGCGCGGCGGCGAGCTGATTGTCGCAGACCGATGGTATCCGAGTTCGAAGACGTGCCGCTTCTGTCACCGCAAGAACGAAGACTTGACGCTGTCGGATCGAGAATGGGTCTGCCCGCACTGCGGCAGCAAGATCGAGGATCGAGATCTGAACGCAGCCCTGAATTTGTGTGAATACAGAGAAAGCTGGGGATCTGATGATGCTTGGGCATCGAAGGATCCGTCCGAGAGTTCACCGGACTTAGCCCCGCCAGTGGTAGTCTGCCGGCAAGACGAGCTGGTCGGCGGCATTGATTCCTTGCGGAACAATGCCTCAGCCGATGAGGGAGCATCAATGCTGAAGGGTCATCCTGAAGTAAATGCTTCCGTAGACTGGGGAAGAAAACCAACCATTGAGCCCTCTAGATTACAGTTGGGTAGAAATAGTTAGGTTTTCAGTGACGGTTTCGTGTTTCAAAACTACAACCTCTTTCTGAACAAAAAGGCGCTTGAAAACATCACCGAAGGACTGATCGTCGGAAGGGGAATCAAAAAGGAACTGGCGCAGGCCAAGGCGCATGAGCTGCTGGCTCGCTTTTCCCTGACACACCGCGAAAACGCCTATCCGAGTGAGCTCTCGGGAGGTCAACAACAGCGCGTGGCCATCGCACGAGCGCTCGCAGGCGATCCGGACATCATTTACTTCGATGAGCCCACATCCGCTCTTGACCCGGAACTTACGCGCGATGTTCTTTCGATTCTGAGGGAGCTTGCTCAACAGGGACTCACGATGGTCGTCGTCACGCACGAACTCTCCTTTGCCAAAGGCGTCGCCAACAAAGTTGTCTTTATGGAAGCCGGGCATGTGGTGGAAGCAGGAGACGCACAGACGATCTTTGGGAACCCGAAAGAACTCCGAACAAAAGAATTTTTGGAAACGCTTGCCTGAGCACCAAGCAAACAATCGATTTGGAAAAGGGAAAAACGTATGACAAGAAACCTCAAAACACTGACGATGCTCGCATCCGCCGTTTTATTGACGGCGACACTAACAGGGTGCGGAGAAGACGCTAAGCCTGAGCCTGCGGCAAAAACAGCTCAAGCACAAACGCAGGATCTACTGGAAACGATCAAATCACGCGGCTCGATCACAATTGCCATGGAAGGAACTTGGTCTCCGTGGACCTATCACGATAAAGACGGCAAACTCACAGGTTTTGACGTGGCCATCGGCGAGAGAATCGCCCAAAAGATCGGCGTCAAGGCTCAGTTTGTCGAAGGCAAATGGGACGGACTGCTCGCGGGGCTTGACGCGGGACGTTATGACCTGATGATCAACGGCGTGGGCATCACCAAGGAACGCAGTCAGGCATACAGCTTCTCGGATCCTTACGCCTATGACCGCGTCGCGGTGATTGTCAACGACGATCGCGCCGACATCAAGACTATTCAGGATCTCAAAGGCAAAACAACGGCCAACACCATTTCAAGCACCTATGCTCTGGCTGCTGAAGAAGCGGGAGCCAAGGTGATCGGTGTGGACGATCTCAACCAGACGTTTGAGCTTTTACGCTCCAGGCGCATCGACGCGACGCTCAACTCGGAAGTGACATACCTGGACTACACCAAGGCTCATCCGGATGCCAAGATCAAAATTGCGCTCTATACGCCGCTGGCTGGCGAAATCGGCATTCCTCTGAAGAAATCGCCGCAGACTGAGTCGCTCAGAAAGGTTGTCAACGACACCATCGCAGAACTGCGAACCTCAGGTGAACTGGGCAAGATTTCGGTGCAATTCTTCGGAATTGACATCACGAAGCAACCGTGACAGCAAAACGGCTTCTATACGGCTAAAACACGCGCTATGTTCGGATTCCGTGTAAATATTTACGGGATCCGAAGGAAAACCGTGTAAATCTTTGATGCAAATCAAACTCGATACACTAAGATCTACCTTCTGTGAAAGTGGTCCTTTTATACGAAGTATTGCCAAAGCGTCTTGGCAAAAAGAGCAAGCAGCACGACGAGAATGATGGGCCGAACGATTGCAGTGCCGTTTTTAACGACAAGCGTTGCACCCAGATAATGCCCGGCAATTCCGAAGAGCCCGGCAATCAATCCGAGATGCCAGTCGACTTGTCCTGCCAGAGCGAAAGTCACCAGCGCTGCACCGGCTCCGGCAATGTTAACGACCTTTGTTTGACCGGAAGCTTCGCGCACATCCAAGCCGCCGAATGTGGAAAAAGACACGAGAAGGAACGTCCCCGAACCCGGCCCATAGAACCCATCGTAAGCGTTGCAGACGAACGCGCAGGAAGAGAGGATGCCAACGCGCTTTGCGTAAGGCATGTCAACGTGTTCTGATTCGTGCTTGCGCTTGCGAAGGACGATCGCGGCCACGATCGGAAGAAGCGCAAGCAGAATGATCTCAAAGACTTCCGGCGGAAGGTTGAGAGCAATGGACGCGCCCGCGTAACTGCCGACGAAGGAAACCAAAACGGGAAGAGGGGCTAGCTTCCAATCCACAAAACCGCTGCGGGCGAGCTTGAAGATTGACGCGGCCTTGCCCATGCAGCTTGAGAGTTTGTTGGTACCGATTGCCATATGCGGCGGGATGCCTGCCAGTAGATAGGCAGGCACGGCAATCAGAGCGCCGCCGCCACCGACGGCGTCAACAAAGCCGCCAAGAAAGACCAGCGGACAAACAACCAACAGAGTATTGAAATCCATTTCGATACAGAACGAAACGTGTAACGAAATCAGTCTAACACCGGGATAATCTGCAGGCTAGCGCTGTGATAGGCTTGTCCGAGAAGATATTTCTGCCAGATGTCTGTTTTGCCATGCCGCGCTTTTCGCCGGAAGCGATGCGCGCCAACTACCGCATTGTGGCGGCGTTGCAGGCCTACCCGCGGCATGACCGCCGCTCAGGTGGCTCTGGCCTGGCTTCTGCAGAAGGAAGACTGGATAGTTCCGATTCCGGGAACCACCAAACTTTCGCATCTGGAAGAAAACCTGCGCTCGCTTGACTTCAAACCGGATAAATCCGAGTGGGAAGAACTTGAAAAAACAGTGGCTGCCATTCCAATCGTAGGATCTCGCTATAACACAGAACAACAAAAGCACGTTCAGTGACAATTTTGAAGAGCGTCGATAGGTGTTTCCAAATCAAATACCTCGGCGATCTTTTTGTCTATCGTTTCTCCATGGCATCCATAACTGTACGAAACTCAAAGAAAGGCAAAGTTAGGTAAAGCTCGAAGTTATTGTCGCAATGTGAGGTGATAATTGTTCTCAGCAAATACTTTCGGGATTTCACCATGCACTTTTTCTTCGAACTCTTGCTTCTGGCAGGTCTCGTTGCTCTGTTGATTCAGCTGCCCGCCAAATTTCTCGCAATCGCCCTGGCCATCGGCGCCATTGTTTGGTTTTTGTTTCCGGGAGGCATGCCCGGCGGATTTCACTTCGGAATCGGCTGCGACTGGCTAACGCGATTCGGCGATGTCATGCACCACGGTTTCGGGCACTTCGGTTTTCCGTTCCACGGCTTTGGTGGTTTACTGACGGTTGCACTATTGATTGCGGTTGTCTGGCTTGCCTGGAAGGCATTCGGGCAAAATAAGAGTACGGACAAGACGAACGAAAACGTCTGATGCAGTATTGACGCGGCGAGTCCAACTTGCCGCGTTTTTCGTCGAGGGTCAAAAATATGAAGAAGCTTTCGTTAGCAATGATCGGTTGCGTCGTGTTGGCCGGATGTACGGCACCTCAACAAACTACACCGCCCGTCATGGAGAAATCGGCACTGATGCCGATCGTGCAGACGGTTGTTCCCGAAGAACCGATCCTTAAGGCCAATGAAACGGTCACGGCATACACGCTCTTTGACAAGGCGATTCGCATCGGCTCGGTCGACGCCCGGTTTTCGGACTTCTACGTGCTCTTCAGTCCCGACGGAAAGCTCGCGCACCTGTATTCAGACGCCGGAAAGAAGCATGAGACATTGCAGCGTCGGTCACTGCCCAAAGGCGGCTACGTTTGGAATGTGGAAGACGACGACACCAAGAATCTGCGTCACAAAGACGGTGTTTGGACCATTGAAAAGCGCATGAAACTCATTGCCTCGCAGTCCAAATCTGACGTGGACGCGTCGCTCGGTCCGTGGGAAGAGGAATACTTCGAAGGCGTGCTGCCTGCGGCTTCCTGCCCCGGCATCCGCTATCAACTCACGGTGCGCCACCGCTCTTATAGCGGCGACGGAGCGTATCACCTTGCGATGACCTACCTGGAAGCGGAAAAGGGTAAGGACGTGACGTTTGAGTCAATCGGCAAACGCCTCACCCAGCGCGGTACGACGGAAGATGAGGACGCCACGGTGTGGCAACTTGTGGGAGACGACGGCAAACCCGAAGCCAATTTCCTTTATGACCCGATGAATCAGACGCTCACGATGCTCACCAAAGACTTCAAGCGCATCGAGTCAAAGCTCAACTACACGCTCAAGCGTACGAATAAGAAGCAATGATCGCCTACGAAACGCCTGATTTCGCATGCTTCAAGGTGTACGCTCAATACGGCATGGGCAATGCGGTTGAAGATTACGGTAGCGAAGAAAACGAATCCTCGAGCGATCGTTTCTATGCCATCGGTGCAACTTACAATAACGGTCCGTTCGCCGCTTACTTGGCCGTTGATTCCATCAACTACGCTACTGCCAGCAACGGTACGGCTCCTGTTACTAACCCTGACTCTATCGACGACAGTCTGACCGTTACCTTGGGCGGTAGCTATGACTTCGAAGTCGTCAAAATCTACCTCGGCGGCCAGTACTTTGACGAAATGAAGCTTTCCTCCCTCGGCGGTGTCATGGCCGACCTTGATTCCGTTGGTTGGAGAACTGAGAAGGTTAAGGGCTATGGCATCACCTTGTCCGGCGACGCTCCTCTCTGGGGTGGCAAGGCGCTCTTTGGTCTCGGCTATGTTGACGCTGAATCTGCCGACAGCTTCGAAGATGCCCAGACTGGCAACCAGAGCTTCGACTTCAAGCGTTATGTTGTGAGCGTTGGCTATGACTATCCGTTCAGCAAGCGCACGGACGTTTATGCTGTTGCGTCCTACATGCAGGATCAGTGGGAAACCACGACCGCTAGCGGTACCACCGGAGTTGATGCAGATCCCTCTGCATACTCCGTGATCGTCGGTCTGCGTCACCGCTTCTAATCTGATCCTCTTTATATAAAGAGAGACATAGATTAGCTCAAACCCGCTTCGACTTCGGTTGAGGCGGGTTTTCTGCTGTTCGGCGCCAATTCAAGACCGTAACAAAACACCATCTTGTTGCCTGAGTGTTTTTACCTATTTTTTCTCCGTCAAAAATTCAAACTCAGGCGTAGACTCAAATTGATTGAGACCCATAAGAATCGCTTAAGGCTTCCCCAAAAAAACTGCACGATTCTTGTTCGCCTCAGACATTTCGATTCGTTTGCTCAACTTCAGATAGGAGAGAGGAAAGATGAGTATTCGCAAGGTTTGTGCGGCGTGTCTGACTGCGATGTTTGCTGCCGGCGCAGCAACGGCTCTGCAAGCAGCCGAACCGGCCAAGACGGCTCCGTCGACGTTCAAGCCCGGTACCTACACGGCTACCGTCAACGGCCACAATGCTCCGGTCACGGTGAAGGTCACGGTCAGCAAGAACCGCATCGAAAAGATCGACACCTCCAAGAATCTTGAAACGATTGGTGTTGGCCAGGTTGCTCTGAAACTGATGACCGACAAGATCATCAAGTACCAGTCGCTGGGTGTGGATGCGATTACCGGCGCTTCGATTTCGAGCTTTGCCGTTTTGAGCGGTGTTGAAAAGTGCTTGGAACAGGCCGGCGGCGATATGGACAAGCTCGGCGAGCAGGTTGAAAAGCATCCTGCCGGCACGAAGACCTATGACGCCGATGTCGTCGTGATCGGCGGCGGCGGTTCCGGTCTGGCAACCGCCATTGCCGCTTATCAGGCCGGTGCCAAGAAAGTGATCGTCATTGAAAAACTCGGCTATCTCGGCGGTTCGACCAACGTTTCCGAAGGTGCTCTGAACGCCGTTGACCCGAAGCGTCAAGGCAAGCAGGGCATTGAAGACAGCTTCGAGAAGTTCTATGACCAGACGATGAAGGGCGGCCACAACAAGGGCAATCCGGAACTCGTGAAGTATTTGACACAGAACTCCATGAAGTCGGTCGAATGGCTCGAAAGCATGGGCGTGAAGTTTAAGGACGAGATCGGCACGGCCACTCCGTCCGGCAACACCTACATCCGCAGCTTCGAACAGGTCATCAAGGACACGAACGGCGCAATTCAAGTTCTGACGGATACGGCCGCCACCGACCTTCTGCAGGATAAGGGTCGCATCACGGGCGTGACCGCCAAGCACTTCGACCAGAAGGTAATCCTCAACGCCAAGGACGGCGTCGTGATCGCCACGGGCGGTTTCGGTGCCAACATCAAGTTCCGCCAGGAAGTCAACACGGGCGTTTGGAAGAGCTGCACCAACATCCAGAAGGCCGCTCAGGGCGACGGTCTGATCATCGCCAAGAAGCACGGCGCCGACTTGATCAATCTGGACGACATCCAGATTCATCCGTGCGGCACGCCGGGTACCGGCCTGATGGAAAACATCCGTACGTCCGGCCGCAACCGCATCTTTGTGAACGTTGAGGGCGACCGCTTCGTCAATGAAGGCGCAGCACGCGACGTTCTCGCTGGAGCCATCTTTGCTCAGCCCAAGAGCACATACTACGTCGTTGTGAACAAGGTTCGCTATCCGAGCCGCGACTGGGTTGACGCCAACGGCGCCACGATCCGCGACATGGTTGCTCTCGGCTCTGTTGTAGAAGCCAACACGCTTGAAGAACTTGCCAAGAAGACCGGCATGAATCCCGCCAAGTTGAAGGCCAGCGTCGACAACTACAACAAGATCGTCAAGGGCGAGATGAAGGATCCGCTGGGCTTCCAGGCCAACAACAAGGCTGACACAACCTTGACGGAAGGTCCCTGGTATGCCTGCAAGAAGGTGCCGACCGTTCACCACACGATGGGCGGCATCAAGATCAACGTCAACGCTCAGGTCATTGACGTCAACGGCAAGGTCATTCCGGGTCTGTACGCTGCCGGTGAAGTCACGGGCGGCATTCACGGCTCCAACCGTCTTGGCGGCAACGCCATTGCCGACATCATGACGTTCGGCCGCGCGGCAGGTACCAATGTCGTGAAGATGAAGTAACGCAAAATCGGCACTCGCTCGCCGTTACGGCGAGCGTTCCGAAAACCGGCAAGAACTCAAAGAGAAATTTCCTCGAGAGTTCGAGCCGGTTTCTTTTTCGCTCTTATCGCTGGTCATAAGGCAAACGGTCTAGGGCATTTGCCTCAAGACAAGTGAAATAGCCGTTCCTAAAATCGTCAAGATAGGCTATGAGCCGAGAATAAGCATCAAGCGAACACATAGAACAATGAAAGCTTGAAAAGACAACGGGAGATAAAAATATGAAAGCGCTTGCCGCCTTAAGCCAATTTGTCAATAAAACATTTGCACTGTGGGTGCTTGTCTTTGCGGCAATCGCCTACGCCGCACCCGATCCATTTAAACCGCTGGCCGGTTGGATTTCTCCGCTTTTGGGTTTGGTGATGTTCGGCATGGGTCTGACCCTTTCGGTCAATGACTTCAAACTGGTGCTCTCAAAACCCATGGATGTGTTGATCGGCATCCTCGCCCAGTTCATCATCATGCCGACGCTTGCTTATCTGCTTTGCATCGTGCTGCAGCTGCCGGCCGAAATCGCCGTAGGCGTGATCCTCGTTGGCTGCTGCCCGGGCGGAACCTCTTCCAACGTCATGACCTTCCTGGCGCGCGGCGATACGGCGCTGTCGGTTACCATCACCAGCTGCACGACGCTTCTGGCGCCCATCGTAACCCCGGCTCTGATTTGGCTCTTTGCACATCAGTGGATTGAAATCGACCCGCTGGGCATGTTCTGGTCAATCTGCCAGATCGTTCTGATTCCGATTGCCATCGGCGTGGCGATTCATACGATTCTCGGACAGGACCGCGTGGCCGTGGCCGCAACCTGCCTGCCGCTCATTTCCGTGGTGTCGATTGTTCTGATTGTGATGGCCGTCGTTGCCGTCAGCCAGCCCAATATCGCCAAGAGCGGTCCGCTGGTGTTTGCCGTGGTTGTTCTTCACAACGGTCTGGGCTACGTAGTGGGTTATCTCGCCGCCAAGCTCTTTAAGATGAATCTGGCCAAGAGAAAATGCTTGGCCATCGAAGTCGGCATGCAGAACTCGGGCCTTGGCGTGGCGCTTGCGACCGTACACTTTGCCACGATGCCGCTAGCCGCTCTGCCTTCGGCCATCTTCAGCTTCTGGCACAACATTTCCGGCCCGATCGTCGCAACGATTTTCCACCGTTGGACGGAAGAGAACACGAAGTCGTAGTGCTCTGAGCACCACCGGAAGTTAAAAAAATGCCGGCGAGCTTTTTAGCTTTGCCGGCATTTTCTATTGTCAGTGCGATTGAGCGGTCGCCGTTTTGGGCGGAATCATACCGCCTCGGAATAACCCCAGGAGTGTACCGACGGCTGCCGCGAACCAGACGGTCAGGAGCAGAGCCATCAGACAATAGGCAATCATGCCGAGAAGTTCTAGGTTCGCAAGGCTCGAAAGTCGAATGCTCAACACGGTCATCGCGCCGATCGGAAAGACGAACGCCCACCAGGAAAGCGCAAAGGGCAATTTGCCTTGCAGCGCGTTGCGAACGGTCATGGCCAAAGCCAAAAGAAGCCACCAAAGCGAGGCCCCCATAAAGCCCATCGCGACCAACAAGCCGTAGCTCATCGCGGCTTCGTTGCCTGCGGCGTGCAAAAGCGACAAAAGACTCAGCGGAATCACACCGAGAGGAGCCAGATGCACCCACAGCGTCGGAGTCATCTTGCCTTCGATGGCGGGCATCAGGAAATGGCGTGCCATAGTGATGGCCACCAGTGCGATGTACATGAAGAACCCTGCACCCATGCCGAGCATGTTGACGCCGAAATATACCTCGCGCATCAGGCCTTGCGCCTGAGCCGCCAGGCCGGCACCGGCCACCGGAATCACCACGAGACCCACCGCCGGGATGAAATGCGCGGGCGTGACCATC
>ERZ791619.800-NODE-800-length-15010-cov-5.33882_pt1 | contig 15010 bp, 13 predicted proteins | sample MGYA00510271_ERZ791619 | MGnify/ENA primary metagenome ERZ791619 (study PRJEB30046, sample SAMN00715209) | human gut metagenome | study: EMG produced TPA metagenomics assembly of the A metagenome-wide association study of gut microbiota in type 2...
GGTCTGCTGATGCAGATCATTCCGATCATTCTGATTTTTGTTGTGTTCTGGTTCTTCCTGATCCGTCCGCAGCAAAAGCGCCAGAAGGAACATCAGAAGATGTGCGAAGCGCTCACCAAGGGCGATGAAATCGTGACGATCGGCGGCCTGGCCGGCCGCATCGCTGAAGTGAGCGAACAGTACGTCGTGATCGAAATCAGCCGCGTGGAAGACAATCCCGTGACGATCACGATGCAGCGCGGCGCTGTGCAGACGGTTCTGCCGCGCGGCACGCTGAAGTCGATCGACAAGTAAAGACGGCTTTCATGCAGCGGGCGGGCTGTATCCGACTTGAAGGATATGGCTGACGCCCGCTTTGCCGTTTAGTTGATGCACCGCAATCGGTTTATGGCCTTTTGCGGTTCTTGCGCAAACAATGGAACTGTTTGATCAAAACGGCCGTTTTTTGCGGACACGAAACTCTCAGCGGAAGAGTTTTGTAGGCTGAAGGGGAATTTCTCTTTTCGCCAATTCCATTTTCGCAACGAAAGGCGTCCGAGTCCGTGTTTGCCGTTTTGTGCGGAATCGGGCATCGGACTGACCCGGAGTTTTTGTTATGAATCGATACGCTCTTTGGAAGTACATCGTCATCGGAGTGGTTCTGCTCATTGCGGCGCTGTACACCTTGCCGAATTTTTACGGCGAATCGCCCGCAGTGCAGGTGAGTTCCGGCAAGTCGACGGTGAAGATCGACGAGACGGTGCTCGCTCGTGTGGAAAAAGCGCTTGCGGATGCACAGCTGAAGCCCAACGGCGTTTTCTATGAGCAGGGTGCTCAGCAAAACACCGTGCGCGTGCGCTTTGATCCGACGGAAGCCGAAAAGCAGCTGCAGGCTCGTGAAGTGCTCGAACGCGCTCTTAACCCCGACCGTACGGATCCTTCCTACATCGTCGCTCCCAACCTGGTGCCCAATACGCCCGAGTGGCTCCTGAAGATCAATGCACTGCCGATGTATCTCGGCCTTGACCTTCGCGGCGGCGTTCACTTCCTGCTGCAGGTCGACATGCACTCGGCCATTGAGAAGCGCGCCGAATCGACGGCAGCCGATCTGCGTACGCAGTTCCGCGACAAGCGTATCCGTCACGCTGGCATTTCGCGTCAGGGCAATACGGTTGTGATCGCCTTCAACGACGAGCAGGAGCGCGCCCGCGCCAATGACCTTCTTCGTTCCACTCAGCCTGATTTGGTGGTGACGGAAGGTACGCGCGCAGGCAAGTTCACCCTTTCGGCCGAACTGTCGCAAAAGGCGATTCAAAACGTTCAGGAATATGCCTTAAAGCAAAATATCTCGACGCTGCACAACCGTATTAACGAACTGGGCGTTGCAGAACCCGTGATCGCTCAGCAGGGTGCCGATCGTATCGTGGTGCAGCTGCCGGGTGTTCAGGATACGGCCAAGGCCAAGGACATTTTGGGTCGTACGGCAACGCTTGAAGTGCGCATGGTCGACGATTCGCCTGAAGCGCTCACTCAGATGGCGCAGGGCAATGTTCCCTTCGGCGACGAAAAGTATTTTGACCGTGAAGGTCGTCCGATTCTCGTGAAGCGCCGTGTGGTGCTCACCGGTGAGAACCTGAACGACGCACAGCCTGGCTTTGACTCCCAGACGCAGGAACCCACGGTGAACCTGACGCTTGACAACAAGGGCGCACGCATCTTCCGCGATGTGACGCGTGACAACGTGGGCAAGCGCATGGCCATCATCCTGTTTGAAAAGGGCAAGGGTGAAGTGGTGACGGCTCCTGTCATCCGTCAGGAAATTGCCGGTGGTCGCGTGCAGATTTCAGGCCGCATGACCACGATTGAAGCGACCGACACCGCTCTCTTGCTGCGTGCCGGTTCTCTGGCGGCTCCCATGGAAATCGTGGAAGAACGCCTGATCGGTCCGTCTCTGGGGGCCGACAACATTGAAGCAGGCTTCCGTTCGACACTCTACGGCTTCGGTTTCGTGGCGGTCTTCATGATCCTCTACTACCAGGTCTTCGGCATCGTGACGGCCATCAGTCTGATGTGCAACGTGATGTGCCTGGTGGCGCTGCTCTCCATGTTGCAGGCGACGCTGACTCTTCCCGGTATCGCCGCTATCGCGCTGACACTAGGTATGGCTGTTGACTCGAACGTGCTCATTAACGAACGTATTCGTGAAGAACTTCGAATAGGACGAACGCCGCAGTTGGCCATCAGTGAAGGTTACGGTATGGCGTTTGCGACGATTGTCGACTCCAACGTCACCAGCTTGATCGCCGGTATTGCTTTGCTGATTTTCGGTTCCGGTCCGGTGCGAGGCTTTGCCGTGGTGCACTGCTTGGGCATCATGACGTCGCTCTTTACCTCCGTGATTGTCTCGCGCAGCATGGTGAACTTCATCTACGGTCGTCAGAAGAAGTTGACGCGCGTGCATATCGGTCAGATCTGGCGCCCGGATACGGCGCAGACGCAGTCGAAGTAAAGAATTAAGAGGGGAAAATCATGGAGTTTTTCCGAATTCACAAGACGATCCCGTTCATGCACTACTCGCACATTCTGAACGCGATCTCTTTGGTTTCATTCATTATTGCCGTGTTCTGGATCTTCTATCACGGCTTGGCGCTGTCCATTGAATTTACGGGCGGCACGCAGGTTGTGGTGCAGTATCCGGAGGCTGTTCAGACGGAACAGATCCGTGAGCAGATCCAGAGCAAGCTCGGTGTTGAAGCTGCCGTGCAGAACTACGGTACGGCACGTGACATCATGATTCGTCTTCCGATGAAGGAAGGCGAAACATCTGGTCAGATGGCCGGCGAACTTCTGAAGGCGCTTCAGGAAACCGCTCCCGGTGTCAAGATGCTCAACAACGAGTTCGTGGGACCACAGGTGGGTGAAGAATTGGCGACCGACGGTCTGACCGCTCTGTTGCTCGTTGTGGCCGGCATCATCATCTATCTCTCGATGCGATTCGAGTGGAAGTTTGCTATCGCTGCCATCATCGCCAATCTCCACGACATCGTGATCGTGGTGGGCATCTTTGCCGTGATGAACTGGGAGTTTTCGCTGCCGGTTCTGGCGGCTGTGCTCGCCGTGCTGGGTTATTCCGTGAACGAATCAGTGATTATTTTCGACCGTGTTCGCGAGCACTTCCGCAAGATGCGCCGCACGGATACGGTTGAGGTGATCAACTCGGCCATTACCGCCACGATTTCGCGTACGGTGATCACGCACGGCTCGACCTTGGCGATGACGCTTGCGATGTTCTTCTTCGGCGGTCCGGCGTTGCACTACTTCGCGTTGGCGCTCACGATCGGTATTCTTCTTGGCGTGTACTCGTCGGTGTTCGTGGCAGCTGCTATTGCCATGTACCTCGGTGTGAAGCGAGAAGACCTTGTGAAGCCCATCAAGAAGGATGAGGTGCAGGAGATGGTGCCGTAAAAGGTACTCAATTCTGAGCAAGCATAGGGAACCCCGTTGGTGATTGATGCATCAGCGGGGTTTTAAAGTAGTGTAACTAACATGAGATGTTGTTAGAAAGCAAAAATACAATAGCAGACTGGAGTGGTGGACAAAATTACAATGTTAGAAGTTACAGCTATCACAATCATGGGTAAAGGTTTCAGACTCTCATGTAGAGCGACATCAGTTTACCTCTAGACGGCGATCGGACAATGAAAAGCTTGTCTGAGAGCCCTATCGATGGTCGATGTTGTACTAGAGTGGATGAAGATTCACTCAGATGTTTACTGTGGAAACTCGCACCACGACAAGATTGTAAGGTTATTTTCAAAGCTTACGCCAGGAACCGACGTTGATATTTGTCACAGGGTGGTGGAACAGTAGGAATTAGCGTTCGGATGGGAGTGATACGATAGCTAAGAGGGACAAAGCATGGTGCTTAAAAATACGTTTAAGTTGATAAATATTGGCTTATGTTTTTGGAATAGATGCAGGTTGAGGGTTAGACGGGGGTGAATTTTATTAAGCCTATTGAATCTTAGGAAAGAGTTATTTATTGTGCCAGGACGCATAGTTTTAAGAATAGAATCGTTACTCTATATTGTATTTCCAATTGGACTCAATTGATAATTACGGAATGTCTCATTATATTTATAAGATAATGATTCGAAAAATTAGCGGATTCGAAGTTTGCTGATAATGAAATATATATGGCTCAAAACTATACATACATAGATTTATTCGCAGGAACTTCTGCGCTCTCAGAGGGATTTTTGCGGTGCGGATTTGTACCAGTTGCGCATGTGGAGATGAATTCCGATGCATGCCTTACAATTAAGACACGATTGGCTTATCATTATCTTAAGGACAACAATAATTATAATGTGTATATAAAGTATCTCAAGGGGGAGATAAGCAGAGATGAACTGTATAAACTAGTACCTGATGATATTATTTCAACTGTAATTAATAAAGAAATCTCCGACGAAACAATAGGTTCAATTTTTGGTTCAATAGATTCTATTCTTATGAGCCGTCGGAGAAAAAAGGTAGATTTTATAGTTGGTGGCCCTCCTTGCCAGGCGTTTTCAATGTTAAATCGTCATAATGCAAATATTGCAGATGATAAGCGTTGCTTGTTGTACTTACAGTATGGTAAATTCTTAGAAAAATATAAACCTATGGGGTTTGTATTTGAGAATGTATTAGGTTTATTGAGCTCTAAGAAAAATCATTTTGAGAATATAAAAGCACATTTTAGAGAGCTAGGATATAAAGTTCATTATGTTGTCTTGAATGCATCAGACTTTGGTGTAATGCAGAATAGGCAAAGGATTATTATATTTGGTTGGAGAAAGTCGACTGATCATGGTTGTCCTTTGGTTGAAAAGATCAGAAATGATTGGTGCTGTAGAGATGTATTTGCAGATCTTCCATTAATTAATGCTGGAGAAAGTTCAAGAAAGTATAAGTCGCCACCGACAGATTATCTTCGGCTATTCGGTCTTCGTAAAGACAGCGACATCTTAACGCTGCATACGGCCCGTCCCGTTAATCACGTTGACGCTAAGAAGTACCTTATGGCAGTTAAAATGTGGTTGAACGACGGCATTCGAGTTAAAAATTCTGACTTTCCAAACAATATTAGGACAATACAAAACATAACTTCATTTTTGGATAGATATAAAGTTGTCGATTTGAATGGGAAATGTCATACCGTGATAGCTCATATATCAAAGGATGGTCATTATTATATATACCCATCAGCTAAAACTATTCGATCTATTTCGATTCGGGAGGCAGCCAGAATTCAATCGTTCCCTGATGATTTTTTCTTTGAAGGATCTCGTTCCTCGATATTCAAGCAAATTGGTAATGCTGTTCCGCCTTTGATGGCTTATTCCATAGCGAGAGCTATATCAAAAACATTATGTCTGAAAGTAAGATAATCGAGTCCCCATTTAAACCAAGAGCCCGAATGCTTTTACAGCTCGGAGATCAACTTATAAAAAATGAAAGTATTGCTTTAGTTGAACTCGTAAAAAATGCTTATGATGCAGATGCATCAAGGGTGGCTATCGTTATGAATAATATTCACGATATAAATCGAGGTGAAATTATTATTACAGACGATGGTTGGGGTATGGATTTAGAGACAATCACAAGTTGTTGGTTGGAGCCCGGAAGTGATTCTAAATCACGAATTGTTGAAAACGGAAAACGTTCACCAAAGGGGCGTCTTCCCATAGGAGAAAAAGGAATTGGTCGTTTTGGTGTTCACAAGTTGGGACGCAAAATCGAGTTAGTTACAAAAAGAAAAAACGAAAAGGAATTTGTTGTACGAATTGATTGGAATAATTTTTCTCAATCTAAATATTTAAATGATGTGCCAGTTATAGTCATGCAGCGGGATATGCCTGAGATTTTTCTCGATAACAAGCATGGAACGCAAATCAAGATAACAAATTTAAATAAATCTTGGACAAGAGGAGAGGTTCGAGGAATAAAGAGAACCATAAACTCCTTAAGCAGTCCGTTCGAGTCTAATGACAGTTTTGAGGCTGACCTTATTTGCAATAAACATGAGGATTGGCTAGCAGGAATGATAGATTGGAAAGATATAAAGAGATATGCAATCTATCACTTTAAGGCAATATTGGAGAATGGGGGTATAAAGCATTTTGGATATGATTTTATGCCTTGGGATGCAATGTCCAAATTGTCACCGTACTCGATATCTTGGGATAGTAATGACCCAAAGCGAGAGCTGAATATAAAAGGTAAATTTATTGAAAGCTTCAAAAATTTTACAAAAAATGATAGATTTTTTTCTCTCAATGAGAATGGAGTAGAAATCGGCCCCATTATATTTGAAGGCTATATTTTTGACAGAGATGCTTTTGTCATGAAATTGGGACTGTCTGATAAGCAAGGTTTAAAAGAGTATCTCGATACAAATGGAGGAATAAGGGTATATCGTGATGGGCTTCGGGTGTATGATTATGGCGAAGTTGGTAATGATTGGCTAAGTCTTGATGTTCGAAGAATAAATCAACCGGGAAAAAAACTTAGCAATAATATCATTCTAGGAGCTCTTTCTTTAGAAAGAGCAATGAGCAAAAGTCTAATTGAGAAAACGAACAGAGAAGGGTTTGTTGAGAATAGGGCCTATTGTTTATTTAGGGATGCTGTAATTCATGTTCTAAATATTGTTGAAACCTTAAGATTTGAAGATAAGAGTAGAATTCGTGAAATATATGGCCCGACGCCTAAATCTGAACCAGTGCTTCAGATAATTGGGGATCTTAAAAAGTTTGTTGATAGCAAAATTAAAGAAAATGTAGTGAGGGCTAGGATTAATAAATATTTGGTAAAAATAGAAGAAGATTATAGATTGGTATGTGATAATTTATTGAAAGCTGCCGGGGCGGGACTTAACCTCAGTGTTATCGTGCATGAGGTTGAAAAAATAATTACTGAAGTGGCACTTGTTCTAAAATCAGAAAAGGCTTCTAATCGTGCTATCAATCTCGTCGAGCATTTGTCCTCTCTGATAGACGGTTATGCGGATATTATTAGAAAATCTGATAAGAAAAATGAGAACATAATTTATGTGATAGATAGTGCGCTTTTCAATACAGAATATCGGTTAAAGGCTCATAGAATAACGGTAGATTGCCAATATAAGAAATTTGCTGGAACAAAGTTGATAAAGATTTCTAGAAGTTTGATTGTTGGTGCAATAATGAATGTTATTGATAATGCAATTTATTGGTTAGAAAAAAGGGGGAGGGCCGACAAGAGATTTTTTGTTGATATAACAGAAGATGATGTGTATTTGAATGTTATTTTTGCAGATAACGGTGTTGGTTTTCTTTTGCCTACACATACGGTAACCGAGCCATTTGTTTCAGCAAAGCCGGACGGTATAGGTTTGGGGCTTCATATTGCAAATGAGGTTCTCAATGCACAACAGGGAATATTAAAATTTCCTGAATTTGGCGATTTGTCAATTCCGAATGATTATAAAGATGGTGCGATTATCGTTTTTTGCTTTAAAAAATAGTGGTTTAAAAAATGGAAATATTGCCCTTGAATGGTAGAATAGTAATAGTGGATGATAGTATTGAGCAAGCTCTTCCGTTGATGGTAGAGTTGGGGAAGAGGCGTCTATCATACTCGTATTATGATGGGCATTCTGAGAATCTCCCTCCCGAGGGGGTGAGTGATGGCGTTAGGCTCGTTTTTTTAGATATTAACTTAATTGATAATTCTGTTCATTCGCTGAAGGAGTTATATTCAATAGTGTATGGTGTAATGGATAGATTAATTGGGAGGAGTAATTTACCTTATATGCTCGTTTGCTGGAGTCGAAATGAAGAAGAATATAATCGTATTATTGAAAAACTCAACGAGGATTTACAGGAACGACGTCCGGTATGTTCAATACCATTGCAGAAATCACAGTTTTTTAGGTTAGACGGTGGGCGGTCGGATAACTTTGAAGAGAGTGTAGATAAGTTATTTATTACCATTTCACAGGCTATAAAACCGCATATATCGTTTAGTAATATATTGTTTTGGGAAAATCATATTCATACTGCAGTTAACAAAGCGCTTGAGGATGCGCTTTCGGGGATAAGGAACACAAATTGGGATAATGCGGCGGATTGGATTTTTACGAAATGGGGACAAGCATATTCTGGTAAGAATTTCGCAAAGTTGTCTGAATCTAATAAATTGAGATCGGCATTTCATACGTTGAATCTGTTTTTGCACGAAACGATTGAGGAAGGTATTGATGCTGATGTTGATAATGGCTTAAGCTTTAAGATGGATGATGGCGAAAAAGATATAAGCACGTCATGCTTTAACGAGCGATTGATTTTTTCTATTTGTCAAACTCATCCTAATGAGCCTGGCAGGATAGTGATAACATCATCAACTTACTCAGATTTTGAAGAGTCTTTATGTTTCTGTTTTAAAAGGAATCAAAATTTGCTGTCAGATGAAGAAAAGGGTGAAATAGCTAAGGCAAAGAATGAAAAATCTGCTTTGAAAGATTTTTATAAAAGAAAAAGACAAGAAATAAGAAAGACTTGGATTACGTTTAAGTTGGTTATTAATGCTCCTTGCGATTATGCTCAAGATAAGGTGGTGAGGACTAAAATTATCCCTGGTGTGTTTATTAAATCTGAATTTAAGGCATGGTTTAGTGGTCAGGGTGATTCTATATTCGTTTCGCCGAATTTTTTTTTATAGGGATAAGAATGCCAACTATTTCTTTATATTAGATTTTAGGTATTTGACTTCTGAGGAATTTGATGAAGGTGAGAGTAAATTAAAATTAAAACAAGTAGTTTTGGCTGAAATTTTGTCTAAGCTTTCGAGATATATAAATCGGCAAGGGCTGCTAACAATTGAGTAAAATGTTCATAAATAAATGTTGCCATTCAAATTGATAGTATTTTGAAACCGTAGACAGCATTGACGAGAAGGATCACAAAGCAAACACCGTTATGGCTCTGCTTGCAGAGGGCGCTGTTGCGGCAGCCCAAAAGCATCCTGATAATGTACTGTTGCAAGCTATTGCCTGTGTTGTTCAAACACAAGCGGCTCCGGTGAAAAAGGACAAGCCCGTCCCTGTTGCCGTCAACGGCAAGAAAACGGCCGGCAGACAAGCGCTCAAAGCAAAGTAATGGCTCGAGCACCAATATCGGCAAGAATATACTGCCGAGGGAGTTTGCCCGCATTGCGGCACCGTATACGCGGATCGACCTGCAGCTGTGCCGGTGCCGTGTTCGCATGCTGCCGGCTGCCAGGCCTCAGCAGAGTTGGTGATTGAGTACGCCAACATGACAGCGTGCGGCGTTCCTATGCATCGCAGTGATGTCATTTGCGGCTCCGACACGTTGAGCAGCTGGCAACGGAAAACTTCGGTCGACCGGTTCAAATGTGGGCCACGGATGGCATCGGCTGCATCTTGACCAAGCAAATCAAAGCCGTTGCCCGACAGGCCGAATACGTAGGCGCCGATGAAACCAAATTCCCAGTGCAGGAAAAGGAGTCTGAATCGGGCACAGCTCATTTGCTGGTTTGCTCGACCGGTCTGGAACAAGAACGTCCATTCGCTGTCTACGAATATCTGCCGAGTCGACAGGGACAATCGTTAGCCGCGCACCTGAAGAACTGGCAGTTTCGAGGTCAGACGCATGACGGCTACGAGGGCTATACGTCCGCTTTCCGCGAGCAAGGCCTGGATTCTCGAGACATCGTGACGCAGGTCTGCTTGGTGCATGCCAGAAGACGCATCTGCAACGCCGTCAACATTGATCACTTCGCAGACATTGCCTCGCAAGACGACGGAGCCTTGTTAGCGGCAAGTCGTTTTGAAGAACATTCACGGCAGTACTTGCTGTGCATGGCGTTGGCGGCCTTAAGCAAACTCTATGGCTGGGAAGAAACGAAAACTCGCCAAAAGGGAGAAAGCCGTGAGCAACAGTTCGAACGCATCTTGCGCTACCGCCGAGAGCACTGTACTGCGTTGATGGACAGCGTCGATGAGATCATGATGGCGCTCGCGGAAAAGTACGCTGTCGAGAGAAACGGGCGCTGGTATTTGGCTCGGGAAGGAAGCGCGATCGGCAAGGTTGTCATCTTCTGGCTCAACAACCGAAATGAATTGCGCAGCTTCCTGCATGATCCTCGCATCTGTCCTGATAACAACCAGGTAGAACGAAGCGGCAGAGCAGTGGCAGTCTATCGCAACGCAGCCTTCTTCAAAAGGAGCATCGAGGGCGCCAAGGGGGTCTGTAACCTGCTGACACTACGAGAAACCGCCAAGCTCAACGGCATCAAGGATGTACCGAAGTGGCTCAAAGCAGTACACCGTGCTTTCTACGAGCATATTGAACGCCATGTGTGGACGACGCGCTATGAGAGGTTGAAGACTGGCGAACATTTACGCTTGCGCATCCCGAACATAATGCCGGAGCTTATTGCCTCCTTTGACTGGACGCCATGGCTGCCGTGGAACTATGTCAAGGCACTGCCGCAGGAAGAGCGCGGCCTGGCAATCTGAGGCTTTTCATCTCCACGGATATGTGACCAGGGCATCTGCTCAAGTAGATGCCCAATCTTGTTTTGCGCCGAAATTTTGCGTTTGCTTTACCGAGATCAAACGAAACAACGCTTAGGGCTGCTTACGTTTGGTCCAAGTTTTCGTCCGCATCCCCTGTGTGAGAAATCTTGATCATTCGCACGATGCTTTTCAAACATTCGGACGCCTGTAAGTGATAGACCAAGTCCTGTGTTTAACCAACCGGAGGACTTATGAATAACTTTCCAGTTTCTCTTCTACGGTAGCAGCTCGACGGCCTTTCAATCCGCGTCACTGCTCAGAAGTAGAGGATTTCCAAATCCTCTGTGAATCTCCTTTCTCAAACGGCGCTATCGCACGGAGGCGGTGCCAAAGTGGCTGAGTTGCTCCAATTGCCCGACACGCAGCTATTGGAGACTGTTTACCCGCCGACCACCAAGGCATACCAAGAACCAGACTGGGGAGAAGTTCATAAAAAGGTGGCTCGTCGGAATGTCACACATCAAATTGATATACGACGCCTATAAGTCGCAACTTGCCAGACGTGCATACACCTACACTTCCTTTTGTCGCCGCTACTCTGAGTGGTGGCAAGCTAACGGCCTTGGCATACCCAACGGCAACGTACAAGTCATCCCCAGTGAGCGCATGGAGATTGACTTCGCTGGAGACAACCACAAGTGGTTTGATTCGAACTGTAACGAACAACGTGCGCGGTTGTTTATCGCGGTGTTGCGGAACAGCAACCTCACCTACGCTGAGGCCTTTCCCAATGAGAAGCAACAGAGCTGGATTTCCGGCATCGTTCACGCACTCGAATACTTCGGCGGATGCCGCAGGTCCTCGTCATGGACAAAGCAAAGGCACTCGTCAAGCACTCGAGCTGGTACGAGGGCGAAGTGCAGCAGACGGTGGGCTCCCTGTGCAACTACTACGATATCGAGCCGTGGGCGTGTCAGCCCCGTCGTCCCAAGCAGAAAAACCGAGTCGAGGCCGGTGCAGGGCTCGCACAGCGACGGATCATTGCCGCAATGGAGCTGGAGCGCACCCCGATGGCGAGCGATCTCGATCACCTCAACGAACAGGTAAAAGCGAAACTCGAAGAGCTTAACAATGCGCCGTTTTCTGCCACAGGAAGGTTCGACTCCCGAAGGCAAATGTTTGAAGATGAAGAACGCAAGTACCTTGGCCGCCTGCCGCTCCAAGCCTTCTGTCCGTTGGATATCCGCGTCCTCGTCGTTGATCGTGGCCATTGCGTTCGCATCTCAGGGGATGGTCATCGCTACAGCACGCCGCCGGAGTACACCGGCAAGCGCGTTTCCGTGACGATCACCGATGACAAAATATACATCTATGATCTGGATTCGTGGGTCAAAATCGCCGAACACAAGCGATACAAGAATGTACAGGGCAACAAGACCCACCAATTGACGGAACACCTGGCTGACGCGGAAAAGAAATACCGACGCCAACCTCGCGAATGGGTTGCCGAGTTTGTCAAGGCAGGATTGCCGGAAGACTTTGCCTATCGTCTGGTGCGGCATCTAAAAAAGGAAAAACCAACTTTCCTTGCGGCTGAACTTGCAATGCCTTGATGAGGCTCTTCAAGCTTTACCCAGTCTCCGGCATATACCAGGCTCTGAGTACTCGCCTCGAGTACCGCAACGTCACCTATCAAGAAACGCGCAAAAGATGTGAGCAGATCATTTGGGCCAAAGAAAACAACCAGGTGCCCAACATTGGCGACGATCAAAGGGTCGCGGACGACTATTTGTCTCCGACTCACGCCAATATCCGAAACAACTACCGATGCGGGGTGAATGATGAGTGTCGATCGGTAATGGATCTCAAAGATGTTTACCTTGAGCTGTGCGCCGGCGGCATTCTGATGAGAGCTCTGGAACTTGTCAAGCTTCCGAATTATCAAAGCTTAGATCCGGTGGAGTTCTTATACGAATGTCTCATGAGCGAAGTTGCTCAATGCTGTGAACCGAGCTTTCTATGAGCACGAGGAAGATCAGGTTTGGGCAGTACGCAACGAGAGGCTGAAGACCAGCGAGCAGCTACACTTGTCCATCCCGAACACTACGTCGGCACTCGTTGCATCCTTTGGTTGGATGTCGTGACTGCTGTGGAACCACACCAAGACATTGGCGCCGGAAGAATGCTGCACGGCAAACCGAACCTTTTAATCTACACCGAGATGAGATCGGGGCATATGCTCGAGTTTGCGCTCGACCTTGTCTTTCGCCAAAAATTTACGATTGCTTTACCGACAGCAACCGAAAGAACGCTTTGGGCTGCTTACTAGGAATCATCGACCGAATAAATGGATTTTTTTTCAATAGCTCTTTGAAGACGAGCTTGCTTGCCATTGATGATAAAGACGTTGTCATAAACGGATGTTTCCGAAAAACTAAGGTATGGGTAGAAAGCCAGATTTCGATGGTCGTAATTGTCAGTACCCATTCAACCCTGTCGAAAAAAACTATGAAGCGCTTGTGTATTTCTTAAGTATTTTGTACTTGAATGTTCTAAGTCTTTTTTCAAATGAGTACATAAATCTCGTTAAGCGCGGTGCATAACAAAAAAGAAAATACCGCTTAAGTGTTTTTCTTGTAATGTAATTTAGTTTGTATGCGACAATAGCATCTTTTTTATACAAAGATATGTCATATGGAAGATCGTCGTTTTTTATCAAATTCAAAGTGACCTCTAAAAATTTACTGAAAACAATCATCTTTACGTCTTGTGATAAATGTCTTGATAAATCAAAACATAATTTTCTGCCATTGGCTAATCGTTTATTAAAATTTTTTTGATGTGTTAAAGATTCGGGTGCGCATCTGTAGTAATAGAGAATTTTAGGAATATATACAAACTTTGGTGCTGACTTGGCAACTTTCAGACAGAAGATTTCATCTTCAACAACATTTTTGTCTTCTGTAAATCTTATGTCTCGAATTGCTTCAACTTTGTACAGTTGTTTCCAAACCATCCCTCCGCAACTGTACGTTGATTTCCATTCTCCATAAGAAAAAATCATTTTTATGAAGTCTTTTTCAGAAAGAAATTTTTCGGGATAAAAATTTTTCTCCTCGCAGGTTTCATTGGTGCTAGCATATCCACAAATTGAAACATCAGCGTGATTTTTTGTCAGACTACAAATATGAGCACTCAAAAAGCAGGGGTCAATATAATCATCGCTGTCAATAAAAGAGATATAGCTGACCTCTTTATCTTTAAGTGCAAGATTTAATCCTACATTTCTAGCTGCTGCTTGGCCTTGGTTGTTTTGATCTATAACTATGATTCGGCTATCTCTTTTCTTATAAAGGTCCAATATTGTGCTTGTGCTGTCAGTAGATCCATCATTTATTATGATTGTTATGAAGTTGCTGTAGTTTTGATTCAAAATGGAATCTAAGCACTGACAAATATATTTTTCCGCGTTGAAAGTGGGGATGATAAATGCGGCTTTCTCTTGGCAGTTCATAGCTTCTTTGTATCTCAGGAAAAAAATTAAATATTTGATATATGGATGTGATGAATAAATTTTGATATGTAATGTGTTATTTGTGAGAAAAAGTGTAAACGAATGAGATGTTATTATAAATGATAGTGATATTTCAAAATCAACGCCCTCTTGAAGAGCGTTTTATGATTCGCGCCAATTAATTTAACGCTTTGAGTGTTGTTGTTTGGTGTAGGTAGATTACACGAACAGAATATTTTTTACAAAAAGCAACGAGCAACGATCTGCTCCTTGTTTGAGCTTTTTAAACTTAGTGTTGATGGTAAGTAATTTATTTGATGGCAGATCATATACATTAACAAATGAAATGAACAGATAGCATCAGGTAAACTTATATATTCTTTTTGAACTTTTTCGTTCCTTTTTTCTCAATAACTCAACCCGGACACCGATATAACTACTAGGCCAGAAGATCACCGCCAATCTGATCGCATTTTTTCCCGAGCCAGATGCCTGCGCCTATTCTTCCTGACAGCGAACTTTTTCGCAAGATTCAGCATGATCTCGTCGACACTGTCCATCAACGTGGCGCAAGACTGTCGGCAATAGTGCTCAATATGTTCGAATTGCAGAGCCCGAGTTTCCCTGTTTTGCTAAGGTTTTGTTGCTATCTTAGATAGGGAACTTGCTCAAATGTACAGCAGGTATTGTGGCGAATACTCTTCAAAACGGTTTGCCGCCAACGTCGTTGCTTTGGTTTGCGTGGCAATGTCCGCGAGGAAATTAACTTTGACGGCGTTGCAGATGCGCCTTCTGGCGTGCTCAAGATAGATCAGTATCGTGATATCTCGCCCGAAACTCACGTCCGTTTCCGAGTCTGAAATCGGATATGAGTTACGGGGATGTTCCGCCATAGAGAACGCGTACCCCGAATAGGATGGTGGTTTGACAACCTTTTTATCGCTCGCCGC
>ERZ791619.822-NODE-822-length-14619-cov-4.15346_pt1 | contig 14619 bp, 16 predicted proteins | sample MGYA00510271_ERZ791619 | MGnify/ENA primary metagenome ERZ791619 (study PRJEB30046, sample SAMN00715209) | human gut metagenome | study: EMG produced TPA metagenomics assembly of the A metagenome-wide association study of gut microbiota in type 2...
TTTAATTTTATACAATTATAAAATGTGAATAACTTTTGAGACAAATTTGAGACAAAAAACATAAAAAAATCATGTATAATGTTAATGTCTAGAAAAATATAAATAAAGGAGTTTAAAAATGCCAAAAGATATACACATGTTAGTAAGTATGATTAATATGAAATTAAGAGACGATGATATGCAATTATCACATGTTCTTTCTGTTTATGATTTGGATGAAACTGAGTTTATGAAAAGATTAGATGAAAACGAATATTTTTATGATGAAAGTACAAATCAAATTAAAACAAAATAATTGTTTTATCGAAGAATAGTGATATAATTATGAATACTTAAACGGAGGGAATTTAAATGTTAAAATTAGAAGATTTTAAAGCGGCTAAAAAAAGAGTTGATGAAGTTATCTTACCAACTCATTTAATACATAGTGATGCCTTTTCTGAAGAATGTGGAAATGATGTCTACATCAAACCTGAAAACTTACAAAAAACAGGAGCTTTCAAAATTAGAGGGGCTTACAATAAAATTATGAAATTAGATGATGAAGCAAAGAAAAAAGGGTTAATTGCTTCTTCAGCTGGAAATCATGCACAAGGTGTTGCTTATGCAGCAAAAAAATTAGGGGTCAAAGCAACAATTTGTATGCCAGCACATACACCATTAATTAAAGTTGATGCTACAAAAGCACATGGAGCGGATGTTGTATTATATGGTGAAGCTTATGATGAAGCTTATGAAAAAGCTGTAGAATTACAAAAAAGTGAAGGATACACTTTTGTTCATCCTTTTGATGATGAAGATGTTATGGAAGGGCAAGGAACAATTGCTTTAGAAATTATGGAAGAACTTCCAGATGTTGATTATATTTTAGTACCAATTGGTGGTGGTGGATTAATTTCAGGTATTGCTTGTGCAGCAAAGCAAATCAATCCATCTGTTAAAATCGTTGGTGTTGAACCAGAAGGTGCAGCGAGTGCCCTTGCCGCAGTTGAAGATGATCAACTTGTTAAATTAAGTGAAGTAAGTACAATCGCTGATGGTACAGCAGTTAAACAAATTGGAGAAACTCCATTTGAATATATTAAAAAATATGTTGATGAAATCGTAACTGTAAGTGATTATGAATTGATGGAAGCCTTCTTATTACTTGTTGAAAAACATAAATTAATTGCTGAAGGATCAGGTATTTTATCATTAGCAGCTTTAAAGAAATTACATTGTAAACGTAAAAAAGTTGTTTCACTTATTTCAGGTGGAAATATGGATGTTATGACAATTTCTTCGATGATCAATAAGGGACTTATTTCAAGAGGAAGAATTTTAACATTCTCTGTACAATTACAAGATATTCCAGGACAATTAGAAGTTGTTTCTCATTTACTTAATGAATGTAATGCAAATGTTATTGGAGTTGAACATAACCAATTTAAAAACTTTGCTCGTTTCTCTGAAGTAGAATTAAGAGTGACTTGTGAAACAAATGGTGAAGCTCATATTCAAGCGATTGCTGATAAATTTAAAGAAAATGGTTATATTATTCAAAAAATTAACTAATCTTATAAACCGCTTAGGCGGTTTTTTATTTTCAATGAGGTGAAGATCATGATTTATAAATATTTTAAAGAGTGTAAAAAATTAATTGTATTGATTACTTTATTAGGCATGCTTATTGGTATGCTTTTTTTTATAACTAAAGATACACCACCAACACTGGTACTAAAAAAGAAAAAAATCAATATTGAATATGGACAAACTTATTATGCTAATTTTAAAGGCTTAGTGGATACAACAGGAATGAGTAAAGAGGAGATTTGTTATTTAAAAAAGAATGTAAGTATAACAGATAATCTTCAAAATGAAGATCAAAAAAGTTATCCAGCAGTAGGAAAATATAAGATTTTTATAAAATATAATAATAAGCTTTCAACGATTCAAATTATTTGTAAAGATACATTAGCACCTGTACTGGCATTTCCTAAAAATGTAGATGTTATAAAAGAAAGTGATTTAGAAAGTATTGATTTTAAATCATTGATCATAGCTACCGATTTATCACCATTAAAAGAAATTCAAATAGATACAAGTCAAATCGATATTCATAGAATAGGTGAATATCAAGTAAAAGTATTTGTAGAAGATATTTATAAAAATAGAAGAGAAAAAGAATTTAAGGTCAATGTTATAGAAAATAAACAAGAAACAACTAATTCTCAAAATAATCAAGAAAATAATGTGAATAAGATTGAAAGTGAAAATAATAAACCGAATGAGGACATTACAATCTCTCAATCAAATGAAAAAAATAATGTAAAGGATCATTTAGATAATGATCATCAACAAACAAAGCCCCAACAAACGGTTTATTGGTATGAATGTTATCTTTGTGGATTATATGTTGATTCAAATGTTTCTTTAGAAGATGCTAAAAAGAAGTTTGATCAAACAAAGTGTACAGATGCTATTGAATTTTCAGGAATAGAGTGGAGACATAGTAGATTTCATTATGGAATTAATCATTCTTAGAAAATTGAAGGAGGAGTAAAAGTGAATTGTGTTTATAAGTGGATTTTAGGTCCGTAGGCAATCAGAGATTGTCTTTTTTTATTAGAAATTATTTATGATGGAGGAATATGAAATGAAACAGAAAAAAATATTTGATAAAGTTATGAAAATATTTGCAGTTATGGTGTTTATTTTGTCTATGTGTTTTTCACAAAAATATGCAAATAATGTCGAAGCATGGGATAATAGTACACCTCATGAATTTACACGTATTAAACAAATTGATTATCCATGGTGGTGGTCTTCTAAAATAAGTAGTGCGAAAAAATGGTCCACTTATATGTGTAAGTATGATAATAAATATGCTTATTGTTTAGAAGCAAGTAAAAAATCACCATCAGCTGGAAAATACCCAGCTCAAGTGATTGAAAATAATGAGGCTGTAAGAAAAATTCTTTATTATGGATTTGGAGGACCAGGCTATGATCAAGCAATTAAAGAAATGTATACAGTTGAATTAAATTCTTGTGTTCCTGATGATTTTGGAGAAAAGCATGGTAACTTTGATGATGGTGCTTATTTGTTTACCCATATTTGGCTTTCTTATGCTTATGGCGGAGATTTAATGGGGTTAAACTTAAAAGATTTCAATGCTAAATGGCCAAATGCAGATGGTAATAGTGGTTATGGAGATAATATTTTATGGGGCTATAACTGGCTTATGAATCAACCTGATATTGGTTATGCTTATTTTAGCCCAAGTCAAGATGGTGGAGTTACAGCCTCTTTTAAGGCTGAATTTGATAAGGTAAATAAACTTCAAAAAACAAATACTGTTAAATTAGAAGGAACAAGTCATTCTACCATTCAAGTTCCTTTACAAAATAATGTTACACTATATAACGTAACAAAAGGAACGATGCAAACAGGGGGAACGGTAACTGTAAATGGTGGAGAAAGTTTCTATTTAACAGCACCATGCAAAAATAGTCCAGAAAATTATAAGTCAGGAAATATTGCGGGAAAAGGTTGTGAAATGTTTACTGCATTAGCTATTAAAGATGGTGCAGAAGGGACACAAACAGAAGGTTCATGGAATTTAGATCCTGATGGAAATAAATTAAAATATGAAGTTGAATGGTTGGATTTTGGAGCGTTACGCCTTTCTAAGGTAGATAATACTTCTGAATTTCAAAAAAATTCTAAATTTAGATTAATTTCAACTTCTTATACAGGATATGATGAAACTTTTGAAGTCACAAAAGATGAAAATGGAGATTATGAATTATTTATTGATTATTTACCTGTAGGAACTTATTCACTTACTGAGATTGAATGTGAAGATCACTTTGCACCTGTTGTTGCTAAATGGCAAGTGACAATTGTAAAAGATAAGACAACAAAGAAAATTGTTGTAAATACATTAAGACCAACAGGAACATTAAAACTTCAAAAGAAACTTGAAGATGCATGTCAAGGAGCTGTTGATCTTGCAGATAAAGATATTAAAAAAACAAAATATAAAGTTGTAGCAATGAATGATATTGTTGATACAGTATCTTTGAAAAAATTATATTCTAAAGGGGAAATAATTACTTTAGGAAGTGGAAAATGTATTGTTGATACAAATGATGGTCAAATGATTACTTATTCAAATGGTGTACAAGTTTCAAAAGGGATAATGAATGAAGAAGGAATTATTTCTGTAGATGAAAATGGTCAATTAGAAATGACAGGAATTCCTCTTGGAAAATATCAAGTTGTTGAAGTTTCATGCCCTCAAGGTTATGTTTTAGATTCTACACCTTATGATTTTGAAATTACACAAAAAGATCATACAACAACAATTTATACAAACTCTCATGAACAAACAAATCAAATTACTAAGACAACATTTACTAAAACCGATGTTACTGGTGATCAAGAAGTTAGTGGTGCTAAAATGTCTATTATGGATTTAGAGGGAAAAGTTATTGATGAATGGATTTCATCTAATAAGGCCCATGAAATAGATGGATTAGAAAGTGGAAAAACTTATTATTTAAATGAGGATACAAGTCCAGCAGGATATGTAAAAGCAACGAAAATTGAATTTAAAGTCAATGAAGATGGAAAAATTCAAAAAGTAAATATGAAAGATAAAGTTGTAACAATTTCTAAAGTAACTTTAGGTGGTGAAGAAATTCAAGGAGCTTTATTACAAGTAATAGATGAGGAAGGGAATACAGTTGATCAATGGTATAGTGATGGAAATGAACATCCTGTAAGTGGGTTAGAAGAAGGAAAAACGTATACTTTACATGAAGATTTAGCACCTTTAGGATTTAATTTAGTAAATGATATATCTTTTACAGTTTCTTATGAAAAAGAAAATCAAAAAATAGAAATGATTGATACTTTTGTTAAAGTTTATAAACAAAAAGAAGATGGCAATTTGTTAAAAGGGGCACAGCTTACAGTTGTTTCTTCAAAAACAAAAAATAGAATTGATCAATGGATTACAGGACAACATATTTTTGATATTAATGATGTTATGAAGAAAAAATTGTTAAAAGGGGATATGTGTCAAGGTAAAAATGAAGAAGGTATTGAATATAAAGTTGTTCCCCAATTAAAATCAAATGATTATTTTTTAATGTTGAAAGATGGAGAAGATGTGACATATTATTGTATAGATATTCAAGGAGATGAGACAGCCCACTTAATACAAGGACTTAATAGTGGGGAAAAATATATTTTAAGAGAAACATTGACACCTTGTGGATATGCAACAGCTAAAGAACAAATTTTTGAAATAAGAGAAAAGAATATTGTTTTAAAAGTTGTTGATGAAGATATTAAAGTGGATATTTCTAAAAAAGACATAACAAATAAAAAAGAATTGTCTGGAGCTCATTTACAAGTGAAAAATGAAGATGGAGAAGTTCTTGATTCTTGGATTTCAACTGATCAAGAACACCGCATTTGTCATTTGGAAGTTGGTAAAAAATATATTTTAGAAGAAACAATGGCACCTTATGGTTATGAAAAGAGTGAAAAAGTCGAATTTGTGATTAAAGATACTGGAGAAATACAAAAAGTCATCATGTATGATCAACCAATTATTCAAGCAATTAAAACAGGTGATAGTTCAAAGTTGAATTATTTTATAATGCTTGGTGCTTTAAGTGGAATTTGTATTTTTTTATGTAGAAAAAGGGATGTTAAATCCCCTAAATCTAAATGATTTCATCAATAAGACCATATTCTAAAGCTTCTAATGGATCTAAGTAGTAATCACGATCACAATCATGAATGATTTTTTCTAATGATTGTTTAGAATTTTCACTTAAAATAAGTGAAAGTTTTTTCTTTTGTTTGCATATTCTTTTAGCGTTTATTTCAATATCACTTGCTTGTCCTTCTAAAGAGGCAAGAGGTTGATGTATCATTATTTCACTATTTTTTAATGCACATCTTTTTCCTTTGGAACCTGCACTTAAAAGAATAGAAGCCATACTTGCTGCCATGCCGCAACAAATTGTGCTGACATCACATGAAACAAAGTTCATTGTATCAAAAATTGCTAGTCCTGCAGAAACACTACCGCCAGGTGAATTGATATACATGTAAATATCATTTTTATTATCTTGTGCTTCTAAATAAAGTAATTGACCAATAATTGAACTTGCCATGGCATCGTCGATAGTCCCTGTAAGTAGAATAATTCTTTCTTCTAAAAGTTTGGAATAGATATCGTAGGCATATTGATGATTTTTATCTTTTTCTATAACGGTTGGTATTAGATGCATAAAATAACCTCCATATGTAATTATAGAAATTAATAATAAAAATTATTCTTTGCACTGATGAAATAAGTAAAAATTTTTTAAAAAAATAGTAAAAAATAGTGTAAGCGCTAACGATATGATGAAATGGGAATTATTAGAAAAATGAAGGAAAAATTAATGCATCTTATACAAGAAATCAACGTTGTAATAGTTGCTTTTGTGAAGTTTTTGACTTATAATAATGGCATAAAAGCTATTTACAAGGAGGAATATTAATAAAATGGCAGTAAAAGTAGCAATTAACGGATTTGGACGTATCGGACGTCTAGCATTCAGACAAATGTTTAATGCAGAAGGATATGAAGTTGTAGCAATCAACGATTTAACTAATCCTAAAATGTTAGCACACTTATTAAAATATGATTCAGCACAAGGTAAATATGCATTAGCTGATACAGTAGAAGCTGGTGAAGATTCAATCACAGTTGATGGAAAAGAAATCAAAATCTACGCTAAAGCTAACGCAGCTGAATTACCATGGGGAGAAATCGGTGTAGACGTAGTATTAGAATGTACTGGATTCTATGTATCTAAAGCTAAATCTCAAGCTCATATCGATGCTGGAGCTAAAAAAGTTGTTATCTCAGCACCTGCTGGAAATGACTTACCAACAATCGTATTCGGTGTAAACGAAGGTACTTTAAAAGCTTCTGACACTATCATCTCAGCAGCTTCATGTACAACTAACTGTTTAGCACCAATGGCTAACGCTTTAAATAATTTAGCACCAATCAAATCTGGTATCATGTTAACAGTACATGCTTACACTGGAGATCAAATGGTATTAGATGGACCTCATAGAAAAGGTGACTTAAGAAGAGCTCGTGCAGCTGCAGTTAACATCGTTCCTAACTCAACAGGTGCTGCAAAAGCAATCGGATTAGTAATCCCAGAATTAAATGGTAAATTAATTGGTTCTGCACAACGTGTACCAGTTCCAACTGGATCTACAACTATCTTAACTTCAGTTGTTGAAGGTGAAGTTACAGTTGAAGAAGTAAATGCAGCTATGAAAGCAGCAACTACTCCATCATTCGGATATACTGAAGAACCATTAGTATCTTCTGATATCGTAGGAATCACTTACGGATCATTATTCGATGCAACTCAAACTATGGTTAAACCATTAGACAACGGAACTACTGAAGTTCAAACAGTTGCTTGGTATGACAACGAAAACTCATATACTTCTAACATGGTTAGAACTATTAAATATTTTGCTGAATTAGCTTAATCTAGCGAAAAATATGCTAAATAAAAAAGGGTTTCAAGATAGAAGAAGCCCTTTTTTTTACGCCAAAACCCGCATGAAATCAATGTTTTTTTTGATTTGCGGGTTTTTATTTTTTGTAAGTAAAATAATGCTCAAAAATGCCCTAAAAATGGGCTATACCAAAAAAATACCAAAAAAATTCGAAAAAAGTGCAAAATTCCCACTAAAAAAGCATCAAAAAATCATTAATTTTTGATGCTTAAAATAAGTGTCTATTCAGGGTTATTTTTATAACATTCGACAAGTGGATAAAGGATATTCACAATCGAATTATAGGTTTTTTTATCGATAAGATTTTTTGTATTAATTGCGTAATCAAAAACCTTGGATAGTTTTTCTATTCTTTGATGATCTTTGTTATAATCTCCTTTAGTAACTAATTGAATATTCTCTTCAAATAAATCAATGAGTGTACTAGAATTATCTTCATCATCCAAATCAAAGAGCTTCAATACATATATTAAATCATTTTGATTTTTAATGTGCTTAACTATTTCAATATTTGCTTTATAAATAGCAATTTTAATTTGTTTTAATAATTCTTCACTAATTGATAGATCTCTATCAAAGTCTATTCTCCAACAAAAATATTGTAAATTACCAATCAAGAAGTAATCTTCCATGATCATCACATCGGCATCTTCTCCGGTAAGTACTTCAACAGGTAATTGAAAATAAAACAAAGAGAAAGCAGGGATGAAAGATGAAAGAAATAGAATATATTCAAGTTGGAGATTATCAATTACCGAACTTAAAAGTAGAAGAAATGCATTTAAATCGCTTTGGAAGAGCAAAAATAGATTATTTAAAGAAGCATGATTATCTACTATATTTCAAATTATTATCAAAAAATGAATTAAATGATTATCTATTAAAAGTACAAAAAGAAGCTGATGATTTATATGACAGATTGGTTGAAGAATATAAGACCAAGTGGAATGTTACTGAAGAACTTAAATAAAACGATCAAATGAAGTGGGTTCAAATGATGAATAATATTAAGAGCTGTGTGGATGAAATTGTATATAAGACACTTTTAAATTAATAATGTAAGCTATTTTCAATTATGAAAGTAGCTTTTTTAGATAGGTGTAACTATTTAATTTTTTATTTTCGTGCCATAAAACTGACTTCCATGCCAGAAAGATACCGATTTAAAAGAAAATAAATAAAATAATAAGTGTAGAGAGGAAATATAAAAAATATTTCAAAAAGTACTTGAGTATAAAGTGACTTTATAGTCTATGTTGAAGGTGTCAAAGGAGGAAATGACTTATGGAAAAGAGTAAAAAGACATTAAAAATGATTGGAATTTGTATTATTGGACTTGTAATTGTGGTGGCTGTAAATATATTGAAAAAACCAGAAGATCCATTTAAAAATGATGATCGTGTTAAACTTGGATATCAACATGTTGAAGAAAGCGATATATTGAATAGTAAAGATTATGATTCATATTATGTTTATTTCTATGAAACAGGAAATGAAAAATGTAAAGATACAAATGAAGCAGTTAAATCTTATGTTAGAGGAAAATCAAGCATTTATGTATTCAATATGGAAGAAGCGAAAGATATCAAAACAGGAAAAGATTTTGATTATAAAAATGTGACAAACTATAAAGATATCACAATAAAACAAGTACCAATGTTGATTCATGTAGAAAACAAAAAGATTGATCATGTTTATTACAAAGCAAGTGATATTAAAAAAGCACTTGATTAATAAAAATTGTTATGGAAAAACGCTCGCATATTATTCAATGCATTCGCAATTTTAAGAATATTGAAAATCAAGTGAATTTAGACATTAATAGAATTGCACGTAATAACTTTCAATTAATAAGACCTAAAGTAACCTGTGTTATTATTAATGATAATAATAATCAATTAATAAGCAGTATAAAAAAAGAAATGAAAATATTTGATGAGATTATTGTAGCTAATATTCAAAAAGAATTGTTTACAAATAAAATAAATTGTTTCTTGAGTAAGAATAAGATTCAATGTTATCAATATGATAATAAACAAGAAATTCAAAATGATATTTTACAGTATGTTCATTGTTCTTGGTGTGTTTTCTTAGAAGTGAATGAAAATTTTGATAAGAAAAATAAAGATATTTTATATAATATTTTCTCCCTATTTAATGAAGCGATTGAAAAGGAAAATATAATGTTTACATTTTATAATTTGAAGAATAATGAATACTATCATGCACATGCGATTTATAGTCAACATAATCATGAATCAAACATTAACGTAGAATTGAATATTTAATTAATAGAATGATCCACTCATTAAATAGACATGGGTGGATCATTGTTTTATACTTAATATAAGAGGATGTAAGAGAGGTAGATAAATGCAATGTTTAGTTGTTGATGATGATAGAAAGTTTAGTTATAAATTAAGTGGTTATATTGATAGTTTTTTAAAAGGAATTTTTAAAAATTATCAAGTGTTAGAAATAAATGAAAAGTTTGATGATTTTTCTCAATATCAGAATATTGATTTGTTATTTATTGATATCGATTTAAAGGACTTAAATGGTATCAACATTATAAAAAGATTACAAATGAACAATGTTGATTATCCGATTATTTATGTATCATCAAGACAAGAACTTGTTTTTTCTTCTCTTTCAACACAACCGTTTTATTTTGTAAGAAAACAAAATTTAGAAAATGATTTAAAAGAATTATTTAAGCTATTAAATATTTATTATAAAAAGACAATGAAGATGATCACATTTGATTATTATGGACGAAAGACAAGTATCTTTTTAAAAGACATCCATTATATTACTTCTTTTGGACATGATATCAGTATTGTATGTGATCAAGAAACGTATACTTATCGCTCTAGTTTAAAAGATGCTTTAAAACTGATAGATAGTCCAATTATTGTACAAGTTCACAGAAGCTATGCAGTATCTATGATGTACATTAAAGAAGTAGATAAAAATAATATTATATTAAAAGATGAAACATGTATTACACTTGGAAAAAAATATGTAGATGAATTCATGTTTCAATATAGGGAGTATTTGATATCATGAGTTTATTTGATTTAGTTATAAATATTATTGAAAGTTCTATTATGTGTTATTTTATCTATAAATATTTTGATTTTAAACAGATGGAAAAACTATGGCTTTTTATTCTTGCTGTTTTTGCAACAATAACGGCAGGAAATTATTTTATTAGTGAAAGTTGGTTGGCAATTGTTTTATTGGCTGGAGTACTTATTTTGTTTTTGAAAGTTTTCAATAAAAAAATGAGTATAGAGAATATTATTGTTTGTTTATCAGTTTTGATAATGGACTTGGTTTGCAATATGATTACTTTAATATTAGGAAGTTCACTGGATTTTATAATATCTGATCCAGCAGCAAAGCTAAAGATTCTAATGATTGTTTCTAAAACAATGTATTTATTGTTTTCTTTGTATATTTTGAATAGAAAAATGAAATATAATTCTAATTTGGATACTAAAAGATGGACGAGTATTATAAGCGTTTTCTTGATTCTATTATTAGAACTTTATATTCTTGCTAATGATTATACGATTAACAATATAAATCCAACAGATACTTTATTCTGCATGTTCTTAACTGCTATAGTTACTTTGGTTATATTTAACATTTATGGGAAACTTTTAAAAGAAAATGAAGAATCGACACGTATTCGTTTAAAAAATGAAGAAATAAGATATAAGAAAGAAAATGAAAAAGTGCTTTCTAAAATGTCTGAAGATATTTATCAATTAGAACATAATTTAAGATATATCTTAATGCAGGTAAAACTAAATGAACAAAATAAAAAATATGATGAAAATATTGAATTGATAGATCAGTATATTCGTAACTTTGGAAAATTTAAAGCCATTATTAATACTGATAATCCTTATTTTGATTATTTTATGAATCAAAAAATTAATGATTTAAGTAATAATGGAATAGATGTTCATACATCTATTAATATTTCACATTCAGATTATTATTTAGATAGAGAATATGTAGAATACCTCATAAAAGTTATTAATTTATTTAAATTAGAAGCTACCCAAATAACAATCAATATCTATGAAAAGCAAGAATTTAATATTATCGAAGTTCTGACTTCGAAAAATATGAAACTAACATTTGACAATTCTCTTAAACAATTAGCACAGCATTTAGATGCTCAATATAAAGTGACACAAGATAATGAGTTATGTGTTTTTAAAAGTATTCAATCAATGAAGTAGGTTAAAATAGCCTACTTTTTTATTTTTGTGCCATAAAAGTCACTTCCATGCCAGAAAGATACCGATTTAAAAGAAAATAAATAAAATAATAAGTGTAGAGAGGAAATATAAAAAATATTTCAAAAAGTACTTGAGTATAAAGTGACTTTATAGTCTATGTTGAAGGTGTCAAAGGAGGAAATGACTTATGGAAAAGAGTAAAAAGACATTAAAAATGATTGGAATTTGTATTATTGGACTTGTAATTGTGGTGGCTGTAAATATATTGAAAAAACCAGAAGATCCATTTAAAAATGATGATCGTGTTAAACTTGGATATCAACATGTTGAAGAAAGCGATATATTGAATAGTAAAGATTATGATTCATATTATGTTTATTTCTATGAAACAGGAAATGAAAAATGTAAAGATACAAATGAAGTGGTCAAATCTTATGTTAGAGGAAAATCAAGCATTTATGTATTCAATATGGAAGAAGCAAAAGATATCAAAACAGGAAAAGATCTTGATTATAAAAATGTGACAAACTATAAAGATATTACAATAAAACAAGTACCAATGTTGATTCATGTAGAAAACAAAAAGATTGATCATGTTTATTACAAAGCAAGTGATATTAAAAAAGCATTAGAATAGTAGGTGAAAGTTATGTTGAAGTTTGCATTAGAAATGTTGTGGACAGAAAGAAAAAAAGCATATGGCTTGATTGTTTCTATTGTCACAACACTTAGTATTTGTTTATTGTTTTTACATTTTATTATTAATCCATATCTCGCTAAAAAGGTGACATATGATGATATTCTTGATTTTAGTGAACCTTATTGCATTATGTTGATGGGATTGTTTATTTTAATGGTTTGTGTTTCATTGATTTGTTATTCATGTAACTATTATATGAAACTTCATGCTAGAGAAATAGGAATGCTTAAAATGGCAGGATTTAATCAAGGTAAAGTAGTGCTTTATCAATTGATTCAAATGATTATGCTCATAGTTGTTTCAGTAATAATCACTTGTTGTTTATCACTAGTGACAACACCCATCTTTTTAACGATTGTTTATCGTTATTGTCATATTCATCAAAGTATTTTCTATTTTAACTTTAAATTATTTAAGATGTTAGGAATTTTAGTTATTTGTATTTTAGTTGTTTTAATTGGAATGCAAGTGAACTATATCAACAATAATTCTTTATCATCGCTCATTAAAGATAAATATATTACAACACAAAAAGAAGATCATCGTGTATTTGTCATACCTGATTATATCTACATTTTAGGTTATTTTTTAGGACTTTATGCGATGTATGTAGGAGAAGAATTAGATGCAGGATTTGCGATTGCTTCTTGTATTGGGGCTATTAGTGCTTATGGTTTGTTCTATTACTTTATACCTCATACTTTAAATGAAATGGTTGATTCATTGAATCTAAAAGGCGAAGATACGATTGTTTTAGGTGATTTAGCTCTATTTATGCAACAAAGCAAACTATTAATTGTCTTTATTATGTTAGCTGTAATTTTAATACCAACATTTATTTTCTCATCAATTCATATGAAGATGTTGCATATTGCCTTACACATAGGAGCTGTTTTAATTAATTTTGTTTTATGTTTAAGTGTTGTTAGTCGTTTTGATATTGATGCTTTAGAAAAGAAAGAACATTTTAAAAACTTATGTAAGATGGGACTTACAAATAAAGAAGTAAAAAATATTTCTTATAAAGAAGGAAATGGCTTTTACTTTGTTTTATGGATCTTTGCTGGTATTTATATTTTAAGTATTGCGTGTACGTTTTTAATTCGTGCATCGATTGATTTAGGACTTGTTGGTATTGTTTTACTTGAATTTATTGTTCCTTATGGAATGGCTGAGTTCATTGTTTATTTAAAGAAAAGAGGTCAAAATTATGAGTTACATGGAAATTAGAAATTTAAAGAAAGTTTATAATCCTTATGGCATTCATCCTAAGGTGGCTTTAAATGGATTGGATTTTGAAGTAGAAAAAGGAGATTTTATTTGTATTATGGGAGCCTCTGGTTCAGGAAAAACAACACTTGTTAATATCTTGTCAACGATTGATGAAGCAACTCATGGACAAATTTTTCTTAATCAAAAAGATTTACTTCTTTTATCAGAAAAAGAAAAAGCAAATCTAAGGAAAGAAGAAATTGGATTTATTTTTCAAAATTATAATCTTATTGAATCATTAACAATCAAAAATAATATTTTATTTTCACCTAGACTCAATAAAGTCAATCAACAAACACAACTAGAAAGGCTTCATGAACTTACAAAAATGTTAAATATTGAAGAAATCATTGATAAATACCCATCTCAATGTTCAGGAGGACAACAACAAAGAGCAGCAATTGCGAGGGCACTGATCAATGAACCAAAGATCATCTTTGCGGATGAACCAACAGGAAATCTTGATAGTTTAAATGCTAGAGAACTGATGGAATATTTCGTTAAAATCAATGAAGAAAAACATACAACGATTATTATGGTTACTCATGATAGCTTTGTTGCTTCTTATTCAAAGAAAGTTTATTATATGAAAGATGGTCAGTTAGATTTATCAATTGATCGTCTTAATAAAACACAAGATGATTATTATAAAGATATTGTTAAAGTAACAACACAAATGCATTTATAGAAAACAGGAGCAATCCTGTTTTTTTGGACTAAACGTCCATTGAAATAGTAAAAAGAGAAAGATAAAATAAGTATAAGAAATGAGACATTTGTGAGACAAATTTG
>ERZ791619.825-NODE-825-length-14582-cov-4.08329_pt1 | contig 14582 bp, 10 predicted proteins | sample MGYA00510271_ERZ791619 | MGnify/ENA primary metagenome ERZ791619 (study PRJEB30046, sample SAMN00715209) | human gut metagenome | study: EMG produced TPA metagenomics assembly of the A metagenome-wide association study of gut microbiota in type 2...
AAATATTAATAACTTACCATACTATATGTATAACATTATCCAATTAAACGACAAAGATCTGTCGGAACTTCAAGTTATTGCCAAAGAGTTAGGCATAAAAAAAACAGACTCATTAAAAAAGGAAGACCTTGTTTACAAAATACTCGATGAACAAGCAATCGCCGGAGCCACAAAGAAAGTTGCCGCAGACAAGCTTAAAGAAGAACGCAAAGAAGAACAAAAGAAAAAGCGTTCACGCGTAGCGCCTGCCAAGAAAGATAACAAAGTAGTTTCCGCAACCAAGGAAGGAGAAGCTGAGAAAGCCAAAGAAGCTGCTCCTGCCAAGCCACAACAGCCTTCTAAAAAAGAGGAAAGTGCAAATAAAGAAAAAGAGACTCCTGCTGTTGAAGTTAAAGCAGAAAATACCGCAGCTCCTAAACGTAAAGTAGGCCGTCCGCGTAAAAATGCCGATGCAGCAGAGCAAAAAGAAGTTGAAAGCGTGAAAACTGCAACTCCGGCAACTCCTAAAGTAACGGAAGATAAAGTAGTTACTGAGAAAGCTCCTGAAGTAATAGAAAAAGCAGTCCCGGCACAAGCTCCCGAAAAGAAAACAAAAGCCAACAAACCTGCTGAAGAGAAGAAAGTAGTAGTGAAACCGCAACCGCAAAAGAAAGCCGAACCCGTTATAGACGAAGAAAGCAATATCTTATCCGGTGCCGACGACGATGATTTTATTCCTATCGAAGATCTGCCTTCAGAAAAGATAGAACTTCCCACCGAACTTTTTGGAAAATTCGAAGCCACCAAAACTGAACCGGCACAAACTGCTACCGAACAACAAGCACCACAGCCACAACAACAGGCTCATCAGCAACAACAGCAACAACGTCCACGCATTGTCCGTCCGCGTGACAACAATAATGGCAATAATAATGCTAGCAATAGTAACAATAACGCCAATAATAATAACAATAATAACTTCCAACGTAACAATAACCAAAATCAGAACCAGCAGCGTGTACCGATGCCGCGTCCTGCCCAGCCAAACAACGCGAACGAAAATCTTCCGGTACCACAACAGCAGCAGGAACGTAAAGTTATTGAGCGTGAAAAGCCTTACGAATTCGATGACATCCTTAATGGAGTAGGCGTACTGGAAATTATGCAGGATGGATACGGATTCCTCCGTTCTTCCGATTATAATTACCTTTCTTCTCCTGACGATATCTATGTATCACAGTCGCAAATCAAGTTATTTGGCCTGAAAACCGGTGACGTGGTAGAAGGAGTTATCCGCCCGCCCAAAGAAGGAGAGAAATATTTCCCGTTAGTAAAGGTATCGAAGATTAACGGACGTGACGCCGCTTTCGTTCGCGACCGTGTTCCTTTCGAACACCTGACGCCGCTTTTCCCGGATGAAAAGTTCAAACTCTGCAAAGGCGGTTATTCGGATTCCATGTCTGCCCGCGTAGTAGATCTTTTCGCTCCAATCGGTAAAGGTCAACGTGCTTTAATCGTAGCCCAGCCTAAAACCGGTAAGACAATTTTAATGAAAGACATTGCAAATGCCATTGCAGCCAATCATCCGGAAGTATACATGATTATGTTGCTTATCGACGAACGTCCGGAAGAAGTAACAGATATGGCGCGCAGCGTCAATGCCGAAGTTATCGCTTCTACCTTTGATGAACCGGCAGAGCGCCACGTGAAAATCGCAGGTATCGTATTGGAAAAAGCAAAAAGACTGGTAGAATGCGGCCACGACGTAGTTATATTCCTTGATTCTATTACTCGTCTGGCACGTGCATACAACACAGTATCTCCTGCATCGGGTAAAGTACTTTCCGGTGGTGTGGATGCAAACGCACTTCATAAGCCGAAACGTTTCTTTGGTGCTGCCCGTAACATCGAGAATGGTGGTTCACTGACAATCATCGCAACTGCATTGATTGATACCGGTTCTAAAATGGACGAAGTTATCTTCGAAGAATTCAAAGGTACAGGTAACATGGAGTTGCAACTCGACCGCAACCTGTCCAACAAACGTATCTTCCCGGCAGTCAACATTACCGCATCCAGTACTCGTCGTGACGATCTGTTACTTGATAAGACAACTCTCGACCGTATGTGGATTCTCCGTAAATATCTTGCCGACATGAATCCGATCGAAGCAATGGACTTCGTAAAAGACCGTCTGGAAAAAACCAGAGACAACGATGAATTCCTGATGAGCATGAACAGCTAATTAGCAGTAAACCATAAATAATGAACGGTGAACAGAATGCGTTATAATCGCAGTTTGTTCACCGTTTATAGTTTTATCACCCGTCATTTATTCCAATTTTGTACAAAAAACTTTCACTTGCGTCCAAAACAAGTATTCCCCCCTTTTTTGCTTTCCCTTTTTTCCTACTTTTGCTTCAAAATCAAGTATCACTTAATTCTAACCAAGAATGAAAACAATTTATCCTTTCATGGGATTGGCTCTTTGCGGCATAGCAGCCCAAGCACAAGAAAAGCCTAATTTTCTGATTATCCAATGCGACCATCTTACACAACGCGTCGTTGGCGCCTACGGTCATACACAAGGTTGCACCCTTCCTATTGACGAAGTAGCTTCAAGAGGAGTTATCTTTTCCAATGCTTATGTAGGCTGCCCCCTCAGCCAACCGTCACGCGCCGCTTTATGGAGTGGCATGATGCCTCATCAAACTAACGTACGCTCCAACTCCAGCGAACCGATCAATACACCTATACCGGAAAACGTTCCGACATTAGGAAGCCTTTTTTCGGAAAACGGTTACGAAGCTGTACACTTCGGAAAAACGCACGATATGGGTTCATTAAGAGGATTCAAACATAAAGAGCCGGTAGCAAAGCCATTTACCGACCCGGAATTTCCGGTCAATAATGATAGTTTTCTGGACGTAGGAACCTGCGAGGACGTTGTTTCCTATTTAAGCAATCCTTCGGAAAAACCTTTCATATGCATTGCCGATTTTCAGAATCCCCATAATATCTGCGGATTCGTAGGAGAAAATGAAGGAGTACATACTGACCGACCTGTCAGCGGCACACTTCCGGAACTGCCCGACAATTTCGATGTAGAAGACTGGAACAACATACCTACCCCGGTGCAATACATCTGTTGCAGCCACCGGCGTATGACGCAAGCCTCCCATTGGAGTGAGGAAAATTACCGCCATTACATCGCCGCTTTCCAGCACTATACAAAAATGGTATCCAAACAAGTAGAAAGTGTTTTGAAAGCATTATACTCCACCCCCGCAGGAAAGAACACAATCGTTGTTATCCTTGCCGACCATGGTGACGGAATGACTTCACACCGTATGGTGACCAAGCACATCAGTTTCTATGATGAAATGACAAACGTACCATTTATCTTTGCAGGTCCCGGTATCAAGCATCAGAAAAAACCGGTAGACCACTTGCTCACGCAGCCTACACTAGACTTATTGCCAACCCTCTGTGACCTAGCCGGCATTCCTGTTCCCGCAGAAAAGGCAGGAATCAGCCTCGCACCGACATTAAAAGGAGAAAAACAAAAGAAGACTCATCCATATGTTGTATCCGAATGGCATAGTGAATATGAATACACAGTTACTCCCGGACGTATGGTACGTGGCCCCAGATACAAGTACACCCATTATTTGGAAGGCAACGGAGAAGAACTCTATGACATGAAGAATGACCCGGGTGAACGTAAGAACCTCGCCAAGAATCCCAAATATGCCAAGGTTCTTGCAGAACATCGTGCCATGCTCGACGACTACATCACCCGGTCAAAAGATAATTACCGCAGTCTGAAAGTAGACGCCGACCCGAGATGCAGAAATCATACTCCCGGCTACCCCAACCACGAAGGCCCTAGCGCACGTGATATTATCAAAAGAAAATAAATTAGAAAAAAAGAGCGAAGATTCTTGTCAGTCTTCGCTCTTTTTGTTTCTTTTGCATAAAACCTTGCAAACAAACATCCGGTGAATAGAAACTTACACCACATAATTACTACAATTATAACGGTATTCATATCGGTAACATTGTACGCTGCACATACTAATGCAGAACGTCTGTCTTTATTACAGCCGCTTATTCAGTATGACCTTGCTTTTAACACCGGCGTCACCACAGACAGTATTATCTTATGGGAGAAGCTGTTAACACCTGAACTTGAAAAGCAGCAACGATACGACATCTTATTCCAGCTCAAAGCAATGGCGGTTCAGTCATCAATAACAGAAGGAAATATCAGCCTGGCTATTGACAACGCCAATTCAATGTATAAGAAAGCTAAAGAGATAGACTACCCGCTAGGAACAGCTCTTGCACTACGTGCAATCGGAAATACATATTTAAGCTCATCAACACCACAAGTTGCCATAGGTTCTTATGAAGAAGCAATAGAGATTATGCAACAGATACCCGAAGCCGACATCTATTTAAAAAACGCATTATCTCAAATGATACTTATTAAGCTCAATAACCGGCAAATGGCAGGAATTGAGAAAGATATCAACTACCTGGAAGCTCTTTGCGACAAAAGGCCCGATTCACCTTGCTATTTTTATCTTCCCTGTTGCCGTGCGTTTTATGAGATACAGTCAGACAAACTCCCTTCGGCATTGGAACATCTGCAAAAAATGGAGCGAATCTATGCCAAACATCCGTATCCATATTTTCTTCTGTTAATCAAATACTTATATGCTTCCTACCATATCGCCGCAAAAGAATATACCCAGGCATTGCAATCGTATGATGAATTACTGCCATACGTCAAAGAATCCGGTTCGTACAAAGACATACAGATATCACAAGAACGGGCAAAAGTTCTTTCATTAATGGGACGTATCGAAGAAGCATGTGAGGAATATGAAGTGATTAACGCACGCAAAGACTCACTTGACGCCAATAGCTATCTGCGCCAGATCAATGAATTGCATACTCTCTATCAGATTGACAAGAATGAATTAAACAACATAAACAGGCAAAAGAAAATCTTATACTGGAGCTGGTTTATTATCCTGTCTGTCCTCTCCTTTATTATATTCTTCATCTTCCGCATCAAAAGGAACAACAAACGTCTGATCCAATCGCAACAAGAACAAGAAAAAGTAAAGAAACAGGCAGAAAATTCGATTCGCACTAAAAGCCTTTTCCTCTCTAACATGAGTCATGAGATTCGTACTCCACTCAACGCCTTATCCGGCTTCTCCACCATTCTGACGGAAGAATCCATTGATGAAGAAACGAGAAAACAGTGCAATGATATTATCCAGCAAAATTCGGAACTGTTGCTAAAGTTGATTAATGACGTGATTGACTTATCCAGCCTTGAAATTGGAAAGATGACATTCAAGTTCAAAATATGCGATGCAGTAGGACTATGCAGAAACGTCATTGATATGGTGGAAAAGATAAAGCAGACCCATGCAGACGTCCGCTTCTCCACTCCTCTCGATTCCTTGGAACTACTGACAGATAGTGCCCGCCTGCAACAAGTACTGATCAACCTGCTTATCAATGCAACTAAATTCACCTCACAAGGCTCTATCACTCTGCAACTTGAGCAACAAACGGAAGATACGGCACTTTTCTCTGTCACCGATACCGGCACAGGAATCCCTAAAGAAAAACAGAAAAAGATATTCAACCGTTTCGAGAAGCTCAATGAAAATGCCCAAGGTACGGGGCTCGGACTATCGATTTGCCAACTCATCATCGAACAACTGGGAGGTAGTATCTGGATCGACCCCGATTACGAAGAAGGTTCACGTTTCTTGTTTACACATCCTATTGACAAAAGCGACCAAGGAAAGGAGGAAACAAGATGAAACGATTAATACTACTGCACATAGTCTGTTGCTGCTTTCTTGTCGGAAAAGCCGATTATGAAATGAACACGGACAGTTTGATACAGGTGTTTCAAAACCTGCCTCATGACTCAACCCGTCTTGTAGCTTTAAACAACATTATAAGAATAGAACAGAATAATCCTAAATGCATCCTGTTCTCGGACACTTTAATGAAAGAAGCATTGTTTCAGAAGGATGATAAATACGCAGGACTGGCAGCCTATTATCACCTATTGCACTATTATAACCACAACAAAACAGACAGCGTAGCGAAATGGATTACACAAATGGAACCACACGTCCACAAATCCGATATATGGGATTATTTCTTCGACGCCAAACGTTTCCAGATCGACTTGTACACTTACAACGAAGAATACGAGCGTGCCATTAGCGAGGCAAACAAGATGAAGCAACAAGCTTTCGAAAAAAACAATCATCGGGGACTGGTAGCCGCTCATCAGTGTCTGAGCAATGCCTACATCGGCAGTCAACGTTGGGAGGAAGGCATCAAAGCACTGGAAGAAGCCTACAAGCTACTTGCTCCGGACGCTAATCCGGTAGTTCGCATCTCGGTACTGTCGCAATTGGTATCTGTCACCAAAGAAATGAAGAATAACAGCAAGCTGTTTAAATACCTGCAAGAACTCGAAAGCACACTCTATAAACATATCAAGGAAAATCCTTCTCTTAAAGACGGTTTCTCTGACGTATTTCTGTTCAACGAATTGTTCTATGCTTATTATTACCTGAATACCCAACAGCCGCAAAGAGCCTATGAACATCTGGTGAAAGCTAAGGAATATCAGAACGAAAACAACTATTTCATGTATCAGGTACTTTATTTCGACACCTACGCCAGATATTACAAATATATCGGTGAATATCAAAAAGCCTCAGATTATATCGACACCACATTAGTCATGCTGAAAGACAACTATGCCAGCGACTATGCCGAACAGTTATTGGTGAAAGCTAAAATATGGGTAAAGGCCGGCGATAGCGAAAAGGCCGTTCCACTATATCAGAAGGCACTTGCCATTAAAGATTCCGCCTCCATGTCGCTTGCAAACAATCAAATGGAACAAATAAAGAGCAGTTATCAACTGGATAAAATCAATATGGAACAACAACGGCACAACAACCGGATTCGCCTCATCTTTCTGGCTGTGATTATCGTTGTTTTATTTGTATTATTCATTTTCATGTTCCGTCTGGCTATGGTACGAAAGGCATTGAAACGTTCGGAAAACGAAATCCGCAAAGCCGCCGCAACCGTTCGGGAAACGAATGAAATAAAGAACCGCTTTCTTTCGAACATGAGTTATAACATCCGCACTCCGCTCAATAACGTAGTAGGATTCTCGCAACTCATAGCGTGCGAACCGAATATTGATGAAGGAACAAGGAAGGAATATTCGAACATAATCCACCAAAGCTCTGAAAAGTTAATGAGACTTGTCAACGATGTGCTCGACTTATCACGCCTGGAAGCTCAAATGATGAAATTCCAGATACAAGTTTACGATGCTGTCGAACTATGCAACGAAGCATGTTATATGGCACGTATGAAGAATGAAACGACAGGCATCCAAGTCCGATTCTACACAGAAACGAAGTCACAGCCCGTCCGCACAGATACCGCCCGCCTGACACAGATGATACTTAGCACACTGGTTTACCCGCATGAATACCAGCAAGACCAAAAACAGGAACGCGTCATCCGTTTCATACTCAGCCGGAAAGATGAAATGCTTCATTTCCAAATCATTAATTCGCCGTTGGCAGATACTACCTTTGTCTCACAGGAAACTGTCATCCGGCACGAAATCAACCAATTATTGCTGACACATTTCGGAGGAACCTATCAAATCAATACCCAAACCCCGGAGGGTCCGGAAATTGTTTTCACCTACCCGATCGCTTCCGATTCGGAATAAAGCGCTATCTTTGCAAAATGTAAACTTAAACGCTTAATATGTATACCAACAAACAGATTTGGAGTGTCAGTTACCCGATACTACTCAGCTTGCTGGCACAAAATGTCATCAATGTCACCGATACGGCGTTCCTGGGTCACGTAAGTGAAGTTGCCTTGGGAGCTTCTGCTATGGGCGGACTATTCTATATATGTGTATTCACCATCGCATTCGGATTCAGTACCGGTTCGCAAATCGTCATTGCGAGACGTAACGGCGAGGGACGCTACACAGATGTAGGTCCGGTGATGATTCAGGGAGTCATGTTCCTATTTGTAATGGCATTACTACTCTTCGGTTTCACCAAGGCTTTCGGCGGCAACATCATGCGGTTGCTGGTTTCCTCGGAATCAATCTACAAAGGGACAATGGAGTTTCTGGACTGGCGTATCTACGGATTCTTCTTCTCATTCATCAATGTTATGTTCCGGGCACTGTATATCGGAATCACACGTACTAAAGTGCTGACCATTAACGCAGTCGTCATGGCATTGACCAATGTCGTGCTGGACTACGCACTGATCTTCGGGAAATTCGGTCTGCCCGAAATGGGTATCAAGGGAGCCGCCATTGCTTCCGTACTGGCCGAAGCCTCCTCTATCCTATTCTTCCTCATCTACACATATGTCACTATCGACTTAAAGAAATACGGACTGAACCGTCTGCGTTCGTTCGACCCTGCACTGTTGATGCGGATTCTCAGCATTTCCTGCTTCACCATGCTCCAATACTTCCTGTCAATGGCTACATGGTTCGTATTCTTTGTTGCCGTAGAACGGCTGGGACAACGGGAACTGGCGATTGCCAACATAGTCCGGAGTATCTACGTCGTATTGCTGATTCCGGTCAATTCACTGGCAACCACCACAAACAGTCTTGTCAGTAATGCTATCGGTGCGGGAGGTATCAAGCACGTAATGCCGCTTATTAATAAAATTGCGAGATTCTCGTTCTTTATTATGCTGGGGCTGGTAGCAGTCACAGCACTATTCCCGCAACTACTGCTGTCCGTCTATACCAGTGAGGCAGCACTGATTGCAGAATCCGTCCCTTCAGTCTATGTGATTTGTATCGCCATGCTCATCGCATCGGTAGCCAATGTTGTGTTCAACGGTATTTCGGGCACAGGAAACACACAAGCCGCCTTACTGCTCGAAACAATTACAATTATCATTTACGGCTCGTATATCATTTTCATCGGGATGTGGCTCAAAGCACCGATTGAAATCTGCTTTACCATTGAGATTGTGTACTATACCTTGTTATTGATAACGAGTTATATTTATCTCAAAAAAGCAAAATGGCAGAATAAAAAGATATAAATACAAGAGATTTTTGTACATTTGCAAGCTCAAATAAAGAGTAGACGGAAAAGTCCCTCTTTCGCCCAAGTAAATTGTAATTAGTAATTCGTAATTAAATAACTATGTTCGATAATTTAAGTGAAAGACTAGAACGGTCATTCAAGATTCTGAAAGGTGAAGGCAAAATCACCGAAATTAACGTGGCGGAAACGCTGAAAGATGTACGCAAGGCACTTCTTGATGCCGACGTAAACTACAAGGTAGCAAAGAATTTCACAGATACCGTGAAAGAAAAAGCTCTTGGACAGAACGTACTTACAGCAGTGAAACCAAGCCAGTTGATGGTGAAAATCGTGCACGACGAACTGACCCAGTTAATGGGTGGCGAGACTGTCGAAGTTGATATTGATGCCCGCCCGGCAGTAATCCTGATGTCAGGTTTGCAAGGTTCCGGTAAGACTACCTTCTCCGGTAAGCTGGCCCGGATGCTGAAAACCAAGAAGAACCGCAAGCCATTACTGGTAGCTTGTGACGTTTACCGTCCGGCAGCTATCGAACAGTTGCGTGTGTTGGCAGAGCAAATTGACGTACCGATGTACTGCGAACTGGAAAGCAAGAACCCGGTAGAAATCGCGCAACACGCTATCCAGGAAGCTAAAGCCAAAGGATACGACCTCGTAATCGTCGATACAGCCGGACGTCTGGCAGTAGACGAACAGATGATGAACGAGATTGCCGCTATCAAGGAAGCAATCAATCCGAACGAAATTCTGTTTGTGGTTGATTCCATGACCGGACAGGACGCTGTGAATACGGCCAAAGAATTTAATGAACGTCTGGACTTCAACGGTGTGGTACTGACCAAGCTCGACGGTGATACCCGTGGCGCTTTCTATCCGTTCGGTAGTCAACAAGCCGATTAAGTTTGTAGGTACAGGCGAAAAGTTGGACGCGATCGACCAGTTCCACCCTGCCCGTATGGCAGACCGTATCCTCGGTATGGGTGACATCGTTTCGTTGGTAGAACGTGCGCAGGAACAATACGACGAAGAAGAAGCTAAACGTTTACAGAAGAAGATTGCCAAGAATCAATTCGACTTCAACGACTTCCTCAGCCAGATTGCACAAATCAAGAAAATGGGTAATTTGAAAGACCTTGCTTCCATGATTCCGGGAGTAGGAAAAGCAATCAAAGACATTGATATCGACGACAATGCTTTCAAGAGTATCGAAGCTATCATCTACTCCATGACTCCGGCAGAGCGTTCCAACCCGGAAATCCTGAACGGTTCACGCCGCACACGTATCGCGAAAGGTAGCGGTACAACGATTCAGGAAGTAAACCGCCTGTTGAAACAATTCGACCAGACTCGTAAAATGATGAAAATGGTAACCAGCAGCAAAATGGGTAAGATGATGCCTAAGATGAAGAAATAAAAGATTTCGTTTCAAATTCTAATAAAGAAAGGAAGCCGGAAGCTTCCTTTCTTTATTTTTTTAAACCCCTCCTCTCCTTTCCTACATCTACTTTATGTGATTTTCTCCTTATAATCACATCAGCTCTGTCATTCAATTGTAATGATTACAATTTTACATAGATTTTATATGTATATTCATTTTTATTTGTTTACTTTGCAAAAAATAACAGAACAAAAGCACGAATATGCACTACGTCTACGTAATGGTATATATTTCACTGGCAGTTGCGATGCAACTACTTACGGGAAATTTTCCGGTTTCCTTTTTTGCCTTTCCGCTCAATCTTATTTTTGCAGCGCTATGGCTTTTCTTGTTATGGATGTTGTATAAGGAATATAAAATTGCAAAATTTACCCGATTCCTCTATTCTTCCCAAGCAAGTATCCTATCTATCGGATTACTCATCTGCGGTTGCCTGATAATAGGTCTTTTCCCTCAACTATCCGATGCGGAAGCAAAAATGCGTGAAGGGCTTCCAGCCTTTTTAGGTTGCTATAACTTTATGACTTCCTGGATATTCATCGCCATACTTCTGTTCTTATTAAGTAACCTGGCAATGATTACCATTCACGCCTATCATTACCGCAAACAGGCACGTTGGAGATTCATCCTGAATCACGCGGGGCTATGGCTGGCTCTATTTGCCGGTTTTCTAGGAAGCAGTGACACACAGACTTTACGTATACCTATATATAAAGGTGAGCCATCACGCGAAGCATTCGACATGAACGGTGCATCGCATTATTTGGATTATGAAATCGAACTCAACTCTTTTGCCGTAGAATACTACCCGAACGGGCGTCCTTCCCGCTTTGCCGCCAATGTACGTCTGGGAAATGAAAAAGCATTACTTGAGGTCAATCACCCATACGCCTATCGGTTGGGAGAAGATATTTACCTCACCGGCTATGACGTAACGAAAGGCAACGAGAGTGAGTACTGCATCTTGCAGGTAGTAAAGCAACCCTGGAAATATATAATAGTAGCAGGTATCCTGATGATGCTTGCGGGAGCTATTCTTCTATTCATTAACGGACCTAAAACAGATGATAAACTGGGATAATTTCTATGTATTTGCAGCAGTATCTATCTGCTTATGGCTGATAGGAGCAGTATTTGCCCTTCGCTCGTCAACGAGAAGTAAGACAGCAATCGGTTTTACGTCAGGCGGAATTATCGTTCTGACCGTATTCATTACCGGATTATGGCTCTTCCTGCAACGTCCTCCGTTACGCACTATGGGGGAAACCCGTTTGTGGTACTCTTTCTTCATGGGCATAGCCGGACTACTGACTTATATCAGATGGCAGTATCGTTGGATTCTTTCTTTCTCGGCACTGCTCGCCACAGTCTTTGTCATTATCAATCTGATGAAACCCGAGATACACGACCAGTCACTAATGCCGGCTCTGCAAAGCATATGGTTCATTCCCCATGTCACCGTATATATGTTCTCTTACTCTGTATTGGGCTGTGCTTTTATAATCGCATTGACCGGGTTGTTCCGCCATAAGGAAGAATACTTGCACACAGCCGACAATTTGGTTTATGCGGGAATAGCATTCCTCTCCATTGGTATGCTGCTAGGTTCCCTTTGGGCAAAAGAAGCATGGGGAAACTATTGGAGCTGGGATCCGAAAGAGACTTGGGCAGTCATCACTTGGGCAGGGTATTTACTTTACGTACACCTCCGTCTTTTTCGGAAAACGGGACGGAAAACGCTTTATGTGTTGCTCATCATGTCCTTCCTGGCTTTGCAGATGTGCTGGTACGGAGTAAATTATTTACCGGCGGCTCAACAAAGCGTACACTTATATAATCGTAATAACTAATCTAAAAAAACAAATGTGAAATGAAGAAAAGTACAAAACTAATTGTGGCACTGTTGGTAGTGGTAGCGGCATTAGCAGTCACTTATCGACTTATGCACCGCGTACCTTCTGCCGATCTGGAAGCAAATGCGCAGATGCAGCAGATTATTACGGATGCAGGATGTTTGAGATGTCATACCTCAACACCGGACCTACCGTTCTATGCAAGCATGCCTGTGGCCGGAAAAATTGTAATGGAAGACGTCAGCAAGGCATACCGTGCCTTCGACATGACCCAAATGGAGGCAGATCTGGAAGCAGGACAGCCCCTCAATCCGGCAGACCTGGCCAAAATAGAAAAAGTGATCCTCGACGGAAAAATGCCCCAGGCAAAATATTACCTTGTGCATTGGGGGGCTTCCTTCAATGACGCAAAAAAGGAAGTCGCACTGAACTGGGTAAAAAGTCACCGTATGGGAATGTATACGGACATTACAGTAGCACCGGAATTTGCCAACGAACCCATTCGTCCCATTGCCGATTCTATCGCAGTGGATGTACGCAAAGTCGTTCTGGGTAATTTGTTGTATCATGACACACGTTTATCTGCTGACAATACCGTATCATGTGCCAGTTGCCACGGGTTGGATACAGGCGGCGTGGACAACAAACAATATTCCGAAGGTGTAGGCGGACAGTTTGGTGGCGTCAATGCCCCGACAGTATACAACGCCGCATACAATTTCGTTCAATTCTGGGATGGCCGTGCCGGAACTCTTGCCGAACAAGCTGCCGGTCCTCCGTTGAATCCGGTGGAAATGGCTTGCGAATCATTCGATCAGATTATCGATAAACTGGCTGAAGACAAAGATTTCGTATCCGCATTCAACGAAGTGTATGCCGACGGATTGAGCGAGAAGAATATCACAGACGCCATTCAGGAGTTTGAAAAGACTTTGTTGACTCCCAACTCACGCTTCGACCGCTATCTGAAAGGACAAAAAGATGCAATCACCGAAAACGAAATCGCCGGATACGAACTTTTCAAGAAGTATGATTGCGCAACCTGCCATGTAGGAGAAATCCTGGGAGGGAAATCTTATGAACTGATAGGTGTACAGCACGATTACTTTGCCGATCGACAGGCAGAAATGACTGAAGAAGACAACGGCCGCTTCAAACAGACTCAAATAGAACGTGACCGCCACCGCTTCAAAGTGCCCGGTCTGAGGAATATCGAACTGACCGCTCCATATTTCCACGACGGCAGCATGGCTACTATGGATGACGCAGTCCGTGCAATGGCTAAATACCAGTTGGGCATCGATTTGCCACAACAGGAAGTAGATAAGATTGTAGCCTTCCTCCGCACACTGACCGGAGAGTACAAAGGACAGCTATTAACGAATAAGAATATGGAAATCTAATCAGGAAAAAAGTCCTTTTTAGCCTGTTTCCGAACAGAGGCTCTATTTGCATCAAACGGAGGCTCTATTTGGGGTAAACAGAGGCTCTGTTTCACCTAAATAGAGCCTCTGCTTTTTTTGTATCCCGACAAAAACAACAATCCTTTTGGAGAGTTCAGTTATTTATTTTACTTTTGCCTATCACCAATAAATACTCTGAAAATATGACTCTGATAGACGGAAAAGCCATTTCCGAACAAGTGAAACAAGAGATTGCAGCCGAAGTAGCCGAAATTGTGGCTCAGGGCGGTAAACGTCCCCACCTGGCAGCTATCCTTGTGGGACACGACGGTGGCAGCGAAACTTATGTAGCCGCCAAAGTAAAAGCCTGCGAAGTTTGTGGGTTCAAATCTTCCCTCATCCGCTACGAAAGCGACGTGACCGAAGAAGAACTGCTCGCCAAAGTACGTGAACTGAATGAAGACAGTGACGTAGACGGATTCATCGTCCAACTCCCGTTACCGAAACATATCTCCGAACAGAAAGTTATCGAAACGATTGATTACCGTAAGGACGTAGACGGATTCCACCCTATTAATGTAGGACGTATGTCTATCGGACTTCCGTGTTATGTATCTGCCACTCCCAACGGTATCCTCGAACTACTGAAGCGTTACAAAATTGAGACTTCGGGCAAGAAATGTGTCGTACTCGGCCGAAGCAATATCGTCGGCAAGCCTATGGCTGCCCT
>ERZ791619.829-NODE-829-length-14520-cov-2.56087_pt1 | contig 14520 bp, 10 predicted proteins | sample MGYA00510271_ERZ791619 | MGnify/ENA primary metagenome ERZ791619 (study PRJEB30046, sample SAMN00715209) | human gut metagenome | study: EMG produced TPA metagenomics assembly of the A metagenome-wide association study of gut microbiota in type 2...
GCAGTTTTACGGTTATCAGATTGATACGATAGAACAGGTCTTCACGAAAAGTGTGTTCGCTCACCATCTTACTCAGGTCGGCATTCGTAGCCGAAACCACCCGGATATCCGTCTTACGCGGGCGACTGTCTCCCAACACCTCAAAGGTCTGGTCCTGCAATACCCGCAGCAGCTTTACCTGGCACGACGGATCGAGATCCCCGATTTCATCCAAAAAAATAGTTCCTTTGTTCGCCATTTCAAAACGCCCCATACGGTCGGCAGTGGCATCTGTAAACGCACCTTTTTTATGACCGAACATTTCACTTTCGAAAAGGCTCTGTGAAATTCCTCCCAGATTGACTTTTACAAAAGGCTGGCGGACGCGTTGGCTATTGATATGGATGGCTTCGGCTATCAGTTCTTTACCCGTTCCGCTTTCACCCGTGATCAATACGGGAGCATTGGTAGGAGCAATACGTGCTACCGTATTCAATACCTCCATCAACCCACGGCTTTTGCCTATGATATGGCTCCGGTTGAGTGTTCCGCTTTGCTCCTGTGGAGTGTCTTTGGGAGTGGCAGTCAGTTCGAGTGCCGTCTCGATGCGCTGCAACAGAGCAGCGTTATTCCAGGGTTTCGTGATAAAGTCGAATGCACCGGCCTGCATCCCTTGTACAGCCAACTGTATACTGCCCCAGGCAGTCATCAGAATGACCGGGACATCGGGACGAAAAACCTTTACTTGTTTTAAAAGCGTCAATCCTTCTTCACCGGAAGTGGAAAGTGTAAAATTCATATCCATCAGGATCAGAGAAGGAGCTTCCGAACGAACTACTTCCATCGCCTCACGCGGGCCGGTCACTGCAATTACCTGATAACCGGCGCGTTTCAGCATAAAACTCAGGGAAGAGCGGACCCCGCTATCATCATCTATAATTAAAAGCATAGGCATCAATTTTTGAGTTGCAAAACTACTCTTTTTTGGTTTAAAACCAAAGGTACGTTGGTTTAAAAGGTAAGACCTCTTGGTTTAAAACCAAAGAGGCGTTGGTCTGAAACCAACAGCCCTCCTGTTTAAAAAGAACAAACACACAATTATTTTTTTATAATATCTTCAAAATCAGCTTCCAGGGGAGTATTGTTTTGGAAATCCCACAACGTCAGGCTACGGAGTTGATAATAGTAATACCAATACCAGTACAGTTCGTTGATATGTTTTTGGCGGGCATCGTCTTTCGAGTTCTGGGCGTCGTTCAGATCGAGTGTATTGATCTTACCGATCAGGAATGTTTCGACACTCGTCTTATAGCGCTGTTGCGCAATCTTATCGGCCTCATTGGCTATGGAAAGCTGCTGTGCCTGATTGTTGAAATGCTCGACCAGCAGGAAGATGTCCTGATCGAAATCCATCTGTTCCTTCTTTATCTTGGACAGGGTAACGTCCCGGTTACTCTTGGCTACCCTCACTTTTCCACGGCGTTTGCCCCAGTCGAGGATTGGAATTTTAACACCGACCTCAACCACCTGATTGTCTAGCAAATTGTGATAGGCAGGAGATAAGTCTTTATTCAGTCCCGTATAACCTACATTGGCAAAAAGATCGACGCTCCTGAGATTTCCCCGGGCTGTTGCAACTTCATATTCGGCCTCTAACTGACGACGACGAATATTGTGGGCAAACGAATTGCGTTCCAGTGCTTTGTTCAGCACTTGGTTGTATTCCATCTTTAGGTTGGGAGCCGATTCCGGTATCACAGGTTCCAGTATCAGGTCGTTTCCTATGGCCAGGAAAGAGCGCAAACGGAACATATGGGCATTGAGATTGCTTTCTGCATCCGTCACGGCAGCCCCGGCTTTCAGGGCGGCAAGCTTCAGTTGCAGAAGTTCATTTTCTGAGATTTGACCCATTTTTCGTTTAGCCCCAGCCACCTCGTACAAACGGTCGGCATTCACCTGATTCTGTCGGGCAGTGCCCAGTGTCTCCTTTGCCGACAGCAAATTGAAGAAGTAAGTGATCGCATTCATGGTCACCGTCTCCGTCGCAGTAATAAAAGCGGCTTTCGCCTCTTCGTAACGCACCGGTTCGATACGGCGGTTCCACTTCAGGTTGTTTACTCCGAAAATGGGCTGAGTCAGTTGAAGGGCGATAGGGACAGACATGAACTGCCGGCTTCCTCCGGAACCTAACTGTTTCATAAAGTCGAGTGAAGAGGACAATGAAACTTTACCTCCCGTAAACCAGATGTTCTGGTCGATAGACAAAGCACCGTTCAATCCTAACTTATTACTGCGGACAAACGAGTAAGAGCCGTCTTCATTCTGATAACTGTTATACTGCTTGCTGTAACTGGGCAATGTACCGCTGAAATTTACTTCCGGAAGAAGATCGGCGCGAAACGTGCGGTACTCCCAATAAGCTGTCTTCAGCTCATTCAGAGCTACTGCTGCATCTACAGACTGTGTTCGTGCCAGTGCAATGGCTTCATTCAAGGTGATTTCCTGCGTTTCCTGCGCACTCAGCGCCAACGAGCAAAATGCAAAAGCAGAAAGTAGAAAGTATCGTTTCATATAATATTCGTTTATTTACCGGCTGAAAAGCAAACCCCGTGCCAAAAGTGAATACCGGGAAAACGGGAACACGAAACAAGGAGCAATGAGTAAGGGAGGTTGAGGGAGTAAAAGGGAAAATAAACGGGAAAAGAGAAAGGGTATAGGGAAAGAAACGATGGATGCAAAATAGGAAAAACGATAATGGAGCAGCCTCTTTCGGACGGGTAACCACGCTGTAAATGAACAGAAAAGAGAGGGATACACCCTCCGGTGAAAGGTAGCGGCTACTGATCTTTTAGCATCAGGAACATCCACCGTCCGTTCCCTCCGTTCACCGCTCTTCATTCATCGTTCATCGCTTATCGTTCACCACTCATCATTCACTGTTTATCGTTCACCGCTTATCGTCCATCGTTCTTTCTGCTGTCCGAAAATGAACAGTTTGTTCGGAGACGGACGTCCTCCGGTATCATTATTCGCAAATATCCGGAAGGCGGACAGTGAAACGGGTTCCGTGCCCTTCTTCTGAAGTGACGGTAATCGTCCCGTTCAGACGTCCTACGATAGTCTGGCAAATACTCAGTCCGAGCCCCGCACCCTGAGTAAAGCTATCTACCTTATAGAAACGTTCAAAGATATGCCTCAATCCATCTTCCGAAATACCTTTTCCGGTGTCTTCGACAAAAAGAGAAGTGTAGCCGGGTTCTTCTTCGGTATATCCGAATGTAATCGAACCTTGGGTCGTAAACTTAACGGCATTGTTGATCAAGTTGTTTACCACTTGTTGGAGGCGGACATTATCCGTCACCAGATACTTTTTGCTATTCTCCGGCAACTTCAGCACCAGCTGCACTCCCGGAGGCATATTCAAACGCTGTGAATCGTATACATTCTTCATCAATAACGGAAGATTGTGACCGGCAAACTGAAAATCCATTGTGCCGGATTCTATACGGGACAAATCGAGAATATCATTGATAAGTGCCAGCAACAGTCCGCAATTCTTATTGATAGTCTCTATAAATAGCTTAACCTCTTCTTCGGTAAACCCGCTGGTATCGCTCAACAAATCAGAGAAACCTACAATCGCATTCAGCGGCGTACGTATCTCATGACTCATATTGGCAAGGAAAGCCGATTTCAATTTATCCGCCTGAAGTGCTTTATCACGCGCTGCGGTTAATTCCTCTTCGGTTGTCTTATAGCGTTGTATACTCTGGCATACTCCCAAAATACTGTAGGGCGTATCTGTTGTCAATCCTGCAAGCACCGACGTCCGATATTCCCACCACTCATAATTACCGTCACCACTAAGCTGACGGAAACTCATACGCGTACTCTGACTGAGGCCCGCCAGTGCCCGGTTGAAAATCTCATATGCCGATTCCTGATCGTCCGGATGAATCATCCGGTCCATCTCGCCACGTGAAATGGTAGTCTTATTTTCCGCAAAACCAAAACGTGTCAGAAAGCCCGCAGGGAAAGTAAACAGGCCGGTGCGGATATTATATTGCCAAGGGTAGATAGAACTCTCGTCTACCGCCATACTGAAAAAACGCTTCTGCATCTCTTCATCCGATATATTACGGGCAGAGAGAGCCATTCCCGTAATTTTTCCATGTGCACGGATAGGAACAACCTCTCCTGAAACCGGGAAATAACTTCCACTGTGCACCTCTTGCATAAATGAATTTTCCGGAATGACTACGCTGCTTTCTTCAGTCACCACTTGCTTGAGCATAGGACGGAGAATCTCTTTACCATTATTGTAGATCTTAAAAATACTGCCTGCCGGCAAGCCTTCGTAAGGTCGAGCGGCTTCATCTTTGGGCAAATGCAGCATCTTCAATAAAGAACGATTGGTAAAATGAATACGGAAATCGGTGTCGTAAGTGATCACACCATCACGGATGGAATGAAACACATTATCAAATTCATCACGTTGGGCCACCAACCGGTTTTGTATCAGCAGGCGGGTCTGGGCATGGATGCGACGGCGGGATTCACGACGGTTTATACGATACAACCACACTATCAGGAACACCAGTAAAGCCAATATCGAACTATACAACAAGATGTACAGCATACGATATTTCTCCATGTATGGCTCGTTAATAATGGTTCCGCCGATAGCACTCGCCTGCTTGGGATCTACCTTAAAAAACACAAGCTGCTTGAAATCGTACATAAACTTCAAAGGAGATTCAATGATTCCCACTTCCGAGGGAGATTTGCCACGCAGCACATCGGCGGCCGTCCGCCCTACTTCATGCGCCGAAGCATACGAATCGGCATCATACGCGCCAAAGGCACCATTAGTCAACGCAAGGTTCTCGCACGAAAAGAAAGGCGCTTTTGAGTTACGACCGATAAAGGACATAAAAGACGACCACTTAGGAGCGATGATCAATGTCTTATGTGTATTGCGGGGATAGCAGGTAGAAGCAATAATTTTATTGGTTGTATCGGTCTGCGAATTATAAAAGGTCACCGTATATTCCGGATGCTCCTCCACAAAGCCTTCCCATTCGTTCATAAAATCATCTTTCCCTTTCGAACTCAGCAGGCTGTTGTCGGAGATACAGACCACCTCCGTCCGGGTAGGAAAAAGGCGACTCGCCTGCCTCAGTAATTCTCCGAAATCGGGATTCGCCGTATATCCACACACATTGGGTAACGAATCGATCAGGCTGCCTTCCGGATATTTTATATTAAAAAAGACAACGGGCAACTGCAAGGCTAACGAGTCTCCGCATGTCAGTAAAGTATGAAAAGCCTCATCACTGACGGTAACAATCAAGTCTGTTCCCCTTTCACGGGCCCGTTCGCAAAAACGACGCATAATCAGCTTTTCGGATTGATAAGTCCAGAAATTGGCATCCAGAAATTCGGTTGTAATATTCACTTTCAATCCCGATTCACCGAAACCGTCCTTCAACCCCCGGACCAAGTCATTATGCCAAGGTGTTTCCGGAGCATACGACTGAACGAAGAGAACATTATAAATACGTTCCGCAGCAGTGGAAAATCCCGGGAGTAATAAGAAGATAGATATAAGAAATATAGTATATAATCGTTTGTTCATAGCAAAAATCTGCGTTGTATCAGGATTGTGAACGCAAATATACGTTATAATCTTGAAAACAACGCAGATAGATGATAAAATATTGCGATAAGCTTTTATTCTTCGTGCAATGCCTCCGCCGGCTGGATTTTCATAGACTGACGGGCCGGGAACCAGATACCTGCCAGGATCATCAGTGCCATCAACAGTAACGTGATGCCTTCGCACAACATAAAGCGACCGACAGAAAAAGTAGAAAAGTACCACGAAGGTGTCAGTTCACTCTTTGCGATATAGAAATCGACACCAATAGCCAACGGAGTAACCAGAAGAAGCATCAGCCAACCTTCGCTCAGCAAACGAAAGAATACGCTTTGCTTACTCCCTCCTACTGCCATCATCAGCGCCATCTCACCTTTACGCTGCTGGGTGCGGAACCAGAATGTTCCCAATAGCCCCAGAAAAATATTGAGCAGCAAAAAGCCCATACCTACCAGATAGTTACGTAAAGTATTCACATCGTCCAACTGGAACGTATGCCGTATGTCCCGGAATGAACTTACCTTAGTCAGAAAAAGATTGCCCACCCGATACTGGGAGGGGGCATCCTTCATCAATTGTTCGGCAAAGGCGGCAGATTCGTTTTTGTTCGTACGCAAACAGATTTCATTGCCCGAAGCCAACCGATTCTCCGGTAACAAGATGACTGCGGACCGGCTATAAGCACCGGAGGAAAAATCATCATAACGGACCACTTGGAGCGCTGCCACCAATTTGGATAAATGGGCAGTATCCTGATCCAGACAAAACTCTTTGCCTACATAGTCTTTCAGATCAATCTTATAACGTGACTCGAACACATTACGCGATACCATAAAAGTACCCTCCTTCAACAGAGCAGCTAATTGTTCCGGAGTTTCTCCGTTAGCTCCCTGATAACGGAAAACACGGAAGAAGTCGGGCGTCACCCAACGACGGATGTTGTACTTGCTCTCCATGGTATCCAGGCGTACGTCCATCCCACTGTTACTTCCGTTGTACGGGAAAGAATTTTGCGACATACTCACCGCCTCGACTCCGGGACGACGACGAAGGCGATCCAGTAACTCACGCATATCTGCATGTGCTTCCTCATCCGTACGGTTGGCTATGTAGTCGGGACTTTTCTCTGTCAGGTAATCGAACTCCACCCGATAGGTATTCTCAATATCGAACCCGCGAGGTTCAAAATAGGTATAAAGGGTGACAAACATATAATCGACTACATACCAAAGCACAATGCTTACCAGCAGCAGTTCTATGAACAGCCAGGAGTTAGAGCGCCGTTCGTTTACTATTTGTTTCAACAGTTTCTTATTCATCGTTTGTGTAGTGTTTAGTTAAGCTTTCCGCTAAGAGCATTTATAATAGACATCCGCGATGCCCTCCAGGCCGGCCATCCACTACTCAGCAGATTCAGTGCCAAACAGAAAAGTAATGCATAAATAAAAGTAGAAAATTTAAAAAGCATTTTCCACTCGATAACCGGAGCCGTGTTAAGGTACATCAATCTGCTATCGGCAAAAAGCGTACCTCCCCAACAATAAGATATGATCAGACAGAACAACAGTCCGACCACTCCGGCCATCAAAGTCAGTACCAGATTCTCGGCAACAATTTGCCCCATCACTCCCCCACGGGTAGCTCCGAACGAACGCCGTACACCGATCTCGGCAACGCGTTGTCTCAAACGGCTATGGGTCATCGAGCTCAGATTGATGGCAGGTACCAGTAACAGAATCAAAAATATAATGACTTGCTGACGAAAATAGGCTGCCATATCCGGCTGCACATTTGCCCACTTATGCTGCGACATCGTCAGTTGGTCATCCGGCTGCCCACGGTAGAAAACAAAATAATCACCCAACCCGGCGTTATAAGCCAAGCGGCGACGTTCGCACTCTGCACGGATAGCTTCGAAGTCGGAAGAACTGCGGGCCAGGATCACAACCCGCATCACTCCCATAATCCCGTCACACCAGGTATTGTCTCCTCCCGTAATATGGGTCGATGAATATGGAACCCAAATCTGTGCATAGGCTGTCGAAGCCATTGAAGACACATCTTTCACCACTCCGCTTATCCGGTAGACCGCATCATTCACCAAGATCTCCTTACCGGACACCTGATGGGACGTACCGAAAAGAAGACGTGCGACACTCTCTGTTATAACAGCTACCGGAAGCCCGGATTTTACTTCCGCATCCGAATAAGGCTTACCGTCTATAAACGAAAAGTCGAATATCCTCCAGAAAGCTCCATCGGTCTCGAGGGCATCGATCCCCGTACGTACACCACGGGGCAAAGCTACCTGCATAGTTTCGGGTATCGTATAGATACTGACTTCCTCGGCCGTCGTTAATCCTTCAAAACATCCTTTTGCTGTCTGCAGCCCCATCGGACCGTTACTCGATCCGTCATCACTCCAGTTTTTGTTGCTCGTGCTCATCTGTTTGACATGCAATAGCCGGTTACGGTTACTCTCCGGAGCAAAAGGGGTGGTTTTTATTTGCTGTTGCATGACCACTACCATAATCAGGCAAATGGTCAAAGCAGTGCCCAACACACTAATCGTAGTCAGCAAGGGCTGCTGTCTGAGTTGTGCAAGGGCCTGCTTGAAATATTGTTTAATCATTTTGTGCTTGTTACTATTTTCCTATTTTCAGTCCACCGGTATTGACACCGCCAACCCCGTTTCTTGATATTTTTGCGGTACCGGCTTTACCATTCAGGGTCATGCTTCCCACTCCATTGGCTTGGGCTTCCAATGCGTCACAATCAACCTTGACATTTACACAGCCCACTCCATCCAGTTTCACCGTGAAATCCTTACACTTCAAATTGTCGATATTAACATCTCCAACTCCTGAAAGGATCAGGTCGAAGCGCCTTGACCGAAGTGGTTCCCGGCAATTAAAGCTACCCACGCCTTGCAACTTCACATTGTCCAGATTGGGAGCCGTAATATACAATTTTATGTGTTTGGAATTATTGTTGTTTTTTTGATATCCGATCACTAAAACACCATTTTTCACAACTGTAGTAGTTTGGGATACGTATTCTTGCGGCCCCTCTATCCGGACGGAACAACGGTCGGACTGAGTGAAAAAAATATCTCCGACAGCCTCCAGTCGGATCATGGAGAAATCGGCAACTTTACGGTTACCGACAGCCAAGGTTTTATCTTCGGTAGTTTTACCACATTGGCAATCGGCACTGCATTGAGCTTGCACCGTATAACCGATGGCTCCCAGGAAAAGAGCCAAAGCTACGAGTATAATTTTTGCTTTCATTGTACTTTGTATTATTTATTGCACTTGACGTCCGTCGAAGAAGCGGATGGTGCGAGAGGTTTGTTTGGCCTGTTCTTCATTGTGAGTAACCATTACGATGGTACGTCCGTCTTCCTTATTCAGGCGATGAAGCAGTTCCATTACTTCGGCACCCATCTTAGAATCCAGGTTACCGGTAGGTTCGTCGGCAAGGATAATCTCGGGATTACCGATGATGGCACGGGCAATGGCAACACGCTGGCACTGACCACCGGAAAGCTGTGTCGGGAAATGACGCATACGATGGCTCAAACCCACCTTCTCGAGAACCTCCTGCGCCAACTTTCTACGCTCGGACGAACTGACACGACGGTAGAGTAACGGAAGCTCCACATTGTCCAGTACGTTGAGTGAGTTGATCAGGTGGAAAGACTGGAAAACGAAACCCAGTGTCTTATTACGGAAAGCAGCCAATTCTTTGTCTTTCATGCCTTCTGTATGTGTACCGTTTATTTCGATCGTACCCGTCGTAGGAGCATCCAGCAATCCCATGATGTTCAACAAAGTAGATTTACCACAACCCGAAGGGCCCATGATACTCAGAAACTCACCACGGTCGACTGTCAGATTCACGTTTTCGAGCGCTACTGTTTCAATCTCGTTTGTACGATAGATTTTAGAAAGAGAAGTTAATGTAATCATCACTTATAGTTTTAAATATTTCTTTTATTAGATTCTTGTTCAAATGATATGCCAAAAAATTAATTCCTTTAAATACAACCGCTTATGTTCCCAACGAGGTGTCCGATAATGAACACTCTGCCCGTAAATGAACTCGGGAGTGTCCCTCAACAGACATGCTTATTCTTCGTGCAGTGCTTCTGCAGGCTGAATACGCATGACCTGACGGGCAGGTATACAAATCCCGATGACGATCATGACAACTATCGACACAAACGTCATAGCCTGCACAATCAGGAAACGGGTGACGGTAACAACCGGCATCGTATCGGTCAGCAAATCCATAAAGGCAAGATTCAGACTTATGACAGCAGCCGGCACCGTGGCCAGGATTAATAATAAAACCCCTTCCCCGATCAGCAAACTTCTGAGGTTCGCACGGGTAGATCCCAAAGCCAGCCGAAGTCCCATCTCCGAACGCCGTTGCTGTGTCCGTATCCAAAATGTACCGATCACTCCCATCAGAATGTTCAGCAAGAAGAAGCCTAAAGCGGCAATCCGGGTTTTCACATCATTTATCTTCCCGTTGCTGCGGTAATAGTTCTCACGAAGATCGTCAAAAGAGGTAATATCCAGAAGATAAAAATTACCGACCCGAAGCTGTACCTTCATATCTTTACGGAAACGGGACGGAAAGTCCACACCATCCGCATCCGGACGGACACGCACACAAAACTCCGCATTATTCCCCCTCCACCCTAACAAAGCAGCCTCCGAATGACATTCGATATAAGTAGGGTAAAGCGGATAAAAATCATCAAAGCGGATGGTATTGCATATACCGCGAATGGTATGTGTCGGTTCTGTCTCGCCCCAATTCTTCACTCCTTTACCCAGTGCATCGGTTCCCTTAGCGGAAAACTCACGTTCGGTTTCGGCAGAAATGATCCATGTGTTTTCCTGAGTAGCCGCCTGTACAAGTGACTCGGTTTTTCCCTGCTTGTCAGTGATGCGGAATACCCGGAAATAATCGGGTGATACATTATACACATATCCGTGTACCCAAGTGGTATCTATCCCCCTTGAACCGCTGGAACTGTTTTGATTGTAAGGATGCGAACCAATACTCAGCGATACGGCCTCTACTCCCGGATAAGCCCTGAGGCGCGAAAGGATGGAGAACCATTGTTCTATCTTCAAGCTATCAGTATCACCGGGTTTATATTCCTTTCCTCCGGGAGGTATCGAAGCTAGTTTTACCCGATAAACGTGCTCGGTATCAAAACCGAGCGGAGTGGCATACAATCTTCCGGTTACGTACAGATAGTCCATTACATAGAACAGGCAGACTGAGACAATCATCAGTTCAAACCACAACCAGGCGTTGACAGAGCGCTGGGCCCATATCTGTTTCAATAAATGTTTTATCATGATTTCTTCTATTTAATGGCATTGACAATGTTGGTGCGCGATACACGAATGGCTGGAATTCCCGCACTCAGCAGATTCATCAACAAGCAGAACAATAACGCACAAACAAATACAAACGGTTGAATGACCATACCTGCGGATACTTGAGTGTCCACTCCATAATACCCCGACATAGAAGTATTGAGCAACCAGTCACGCATGCATAGAACGGCTATGTACGACAAGATCAGTCCCAATACACCTCCCATCAATGTAACAACCAGATTCTCGGCGAGCACCTGCCGGAGAAGTTCTCCACGAGTGGCACCGAAAGCACGTCGCACACCGATCTCTTCCATCCGCCGGCGCATACGCGAAAGTGTGATACCGCTCAGGTTAATGGCAGGCACCAACAACAGGATGGTAATCACTACGATATAAATCAGAACCAACCGCGATGTATCCGGATCATCAAACGGATTATCACGGGCCAAAGACATCAGGCGGGTGTCGGGCGCACCTCCAAGCAACAATTTCAGTTCTTTCTGATTGGCGTTCATACGGTCTACATTCTGTTGTGCCTCGGCTCGAACTACATCCGGATCGGCCCCCTTGGGTACCAGGATATAACATGAATATCCTCCTTGCAGACCCTCGCTGACACTACGTTCATAATCCGGCAATGCCGTATAAGGGGCCCAAGCCTCGGCATAAGCAGCCTCGGCCAATACCGACACATCGGCCACTACTCCACAGACGGTATAATCGACAAATCCTAATGAAATGATACGTCCCACCGCATTGTCGATGCCAAACAGACGACGAGCCAACGAGCGGGTCACTACCAGTTTCTTCTCGCCGGACACAAATTCCTGCCCGTAAGGTTTACCATGCAGAAAGCGGAAACCAAATACACGCCAAAAATTATCATCCGTATAACTGACCGCACACTTCCCTTCCCGGGTTCCGTCGGGAGTAGCCGCCAAAGACGTCATGCTGTAGTGCACGGCGCTCACCGCTTCCGCCGTAGTCATTGGATAGAAACATTCTTTAATGGTACGCAGTGATAACTGATTCCCCATATTCCATCCTTTATCATCTATTTTCTGAGCAATCGTCATCTCGATCGATAAGGTACGGTCGCGATTTATCTCCGGTTCATAGTTGGCTGTTCTTGCTTGATAGATAAGTACAATGCACATTATCATGGCAATGGCCAGTGCCGTACCAATAATGGCAATAACACTCAGCAACTTATTCTGCTGAAGAAGAACAAGTGACTGCTTAAAGTATTGCTTAATCATAAGCTCTTTTTATTAGATTGTATTTTGCATTCCTTTATTGCTTACTGTACCTGACGTCCGTCGAAAAACCGGACGGTACGTGAAGTCTGTCCGGCCTGTTCCTCATTGTGAGTTACCATTACGATGGTGCGTCCGTCTTCTTTATTCAGGTGATGAAGCAATTCCATCACCTCGGCACCCATCTTAGAGTCCAGGTTACCGGTAGGTTCGTCGGCAAGGATGATCTCAGGATTACCGATAATGGCACGGGCAATGGCAACGCGCTGGCACTGACCGCCGGAAAGCTGTGTCGGAAAATGACGCATGCGATGACTCAAACCGACCTTCTCAAGAACCTCTTGTGCCAGTTTACGACGTTCGGAAGAAGCTATATGACGATACAACAAGGGAAGTTCCACATTATCCATTACGTTAAGTGAATTTATCAGATGGAAGGACTGGAATACAAAACCAAGCGTTTTATTACGGAAAGCGGCCAGTTCTTTATCTTTCATACCCTCTGTATGTGTACCGTTTATCTCTATTGTCCCTGCGGTAGGGGCATCAAGCAAACCCATAATGTTCAGTAAAGTCGATTTGCCACAACCGGAAGGTCCCATAATGCTAAGAAATTCACCACGATCAACTTTCAGGTTGACATTCTCAAGGGCTACTGTTTCAATCTCGTTTGTACGATAGATTTTAGAAAGAGAGGTTAATGTAATCATAACTTTAGTTTATTTAGATGTTTCATTTTGTTCTATATCGATTCCACACAGACGAGATAGAATCAAATGGTATGCCAAACAGATAACTTCCTCATAAATCGTATATTAAGCAGAGAGTTGGGTGTCCGAAAATGAACATACTGCCCGTTGGTGAACTAAAAGTTCTATTAATTTCGGGTACATTGGCAGGAAAAACGCCGACGATACAACCCTAATTACGGATATTTTTACCCCTATTCCTGTTTTAATCTCCTCACCCATACTACATATAATGAAAATTCTTACATTTGTCACAGAATAAACAACCAGATGTCCTATGGAAGAAGTAATCAAGCTCAACTCGGTAGACCAGTATAATAAAATGTATGGTCTCGAGACATTGCACCCTTTGGTAACGGTAGTCGACTTGTCGAAAGCCACAGTGTTTCCCACACATTTCACTCTCAATTATGGATTATACGCTCTGTTCCTGAAACAGACAAAGTGTGGCGATCTGCGTTACGGACGGCAAATGTATGACTATCAGGAAGGCACAGTGACAAGTTTCGCACCGGGACAAGTAGTCGAAGTAAAGCTAAACGATGGTGTACGCCCAATGTCACACGGAATACTTTTCCATCCCGACCTTATCCGCGGCACGTCTTTGGGACAGGAAATCAAGCACTACTCGTTCTTTTCATACGCATCGAATGAAGCCCTGCATCTTTCGGACGACGAGAAAAAGATTTTTCAGGATTGCCTTGACAAGGTACAACAGGAGTTGTCCCGTCCGATAGACAAGCATAGCAAGCGCCTGATCGCAAGAAATATCGAATTGTTATTGGATTATTGCATGCGTTTCTACGAACGTCAGTTCGTGACACGTTCGAAAGTGAACAAAGATGTATTGATGAAGTTCGAAGACCTACTCGATGTCTATTTCCAAAGTGAACAATCGCCAAACGAAAAATTGCCCACAGTTAAATATTTCGCAGACAAGGTAAACCTGTCATCCAACTATTTCGGCGATCTGATTAAAAAGGAAACCGGAAAGACCGCTCAGGAATACATTCAGGGAAAAATAATCAATATAGCCAAAGAAAGGATATTGGCTTCGGAAAAAACTGTCAGTGAAATCGCTTATGAACTGGGATTCCAATATCCGCAACATTTCACACGGATATTTAAAAAGGTGGTCGGCTGTACACCGACAGAATATAGGGTCATTCAGGTATGACAACTCCACCGGGCTATGAAACGTATTTCTAAATATACCGAAAACGTCTTTCACTACGGATCGGCAGATTGCACGGAGAAGAAATGATAGATCGTCTACATGATATATCGGTGCAATCTGCCGATCCGTGGTGAATTTTAAGTTTGATTACTCGTCCCGCAAAGCATCCGCAGGATTCATCCGGGCAGCTTTCGACACCGGGATGTAAGTAGCCACAAACGAAACAGCCAGGATCAAAATATATGAAATGGCTGATACAATAAGGAAGTGTAACACCGGACGATTCTGTATATAA
>ERZ791619.844-NODE-844-length-14335-cov-6.27773_pt1 | contig 14335 bp, 14 predicted proteins | sample MGYA00510271_ERZ791619 | MGnify/ENA primary metagenome ERZ791619 (study PRJEB30046, sample SAMN00715209) | human gut metagenome | study: EMG produced TPA metagenomics assembly of the A metagenome-wide association study of gut microbiota in type 2...
AGCTGGGCGACTGCGTGCCCGCTGCGCTGGATGGCTCCACCCTGCCCGGCGGCATCAAGATCAAGGCCCGCAAGATGCAGGGCGTGGAGTCCAATGGTATGCTCTGCTCCGGCGAGGAGCTGGGCCTGAACGACGACCTGTTCCCGGGCTCTGAGGTCTATGGCCTGCTCATCCTGCCCGAGGATTCCGTTCCCGGCACCGACATCGCACCCGTTGTCGGTCTGGATGACTATATCTTCGATATCTCCATCACCGCAAACCGCCCCGACTGCCAGTCCGTGCTGGGCATTGCCCGCGAGGTCGCTGCCATTCTGGGCAAGCCCCTGCACATGCCCGCCATGGATTACAAGGCTGTCTGTGAGCCGGATGCTCCCATCAACGTCCAGGTGGAGGCCCCTGACCTGTGCCCCCGCTATATGGCGCACTACGTCCGCAACATCCGCATGGGCGAATCTCCCCGCTGGATGAAGCGCCATCTGGCCCTGTGCGGCCTGCGCTCCATCAGCAACGTGGTGGATATCACCAACCACACCCTGCTGGAAATGGGCCAGCCCATGCACGCCTTTGACCTGAACAAGGTCGCCGGCCGCACCATTGATGTGCGCCGTGCCCACGAGGGCGAGAAGATCGTGACCCTCGATGAAAAGGAGTTCACCCTGAACCCCAACAATCTGGTCATCTGCGATGCCGAGAAGCCTGTGGCTCTGGCCGGCATCATGGGCGGTGCCAACTCCGGCATGGATGAGAACACCACCAGCCTGCTGTTCGAGTGCGCTACCTTTGCCCGTGACTGCGTCCGCAAGACCAGCCGTGCCCTGGGCCAGAACAGTGATTCCTCTGCCCGCTATGAAAAGGGTGTGGACCGCAACTCTCCCGAGCTGGGCCTTGCCCGTGCCCTGCACCTGATCCAGGAGCTGGACTGCGGCGATATCACCACCCTCGAGTATGACCTGACCGATGGCCGCCCGCTGGAGCGCAAGCACATCGTGACCACCCCTGCCAAGATCTGCGGCGTGCTGGGCATCACTGTGCCCGAGCAGACCATGATCGATATCCTGCAGCGCCTGGAGTTCACCGTGGATGTGCAGGCTGACGGCAGCTGGGATGTGTCTGCTCCTCTCTACCGTGAGGATGTGGAGAGCTTCCCCGATCTGGCGGAGGAGGTCATCCGTGAGTACGGCTATGACCACATCAACCCCACCTTCCTGAACACTGCCTCTGTTACCAACGGCGGCCTGAACTATGCACAGAAGCAGCAGCTCAAGACCAAGCGCCTGCTGGCTGCACAGGGCTTCTATGAGGCCTCCACCCTGGCCTTCTACTCCAACGCGGAGCTGGATATGCTGCACATCCCCGCTGAGGATGCTGCCCGCAAGGCCATCCGCATCCTGAACCCCATCAGCGAGAACCTGTCCATCATGCGCACCCTGCTGACCCCGTCCATGCTGAATGTCATCGTGGACAACCTCAAGAAGGGCAATGCCGAGGGCCGCCTGTTCGAGATGGCTCCCGTCTATCTGGCCAAGGAGCTGCCCATCAGCGAGCATCCCCATGAGCGTCAGACCCTTTGCATTGGTGCCTTTGGCCCTGAAGAGGACTTCTTCACCGTCAAGGGTGCAATGGAGGCGCTGGCCGCAGGCTTTGACCTGACCTTTACCTATGAGCGCGAGACCACCCCGTGGCTCCACCCGGGCATCAGCGCCGCTGTCTACTGCAACGGCAAGCGTCTGGGCGTGTTCGGTAAGCTCTCCAACGAGATCAACGGCGAGCTGGAGATCGCAAAGGACCAGAAGGACAGCCAGAACATCTATCTGGGTGAGCTGGACTATGAGGCTCTGATGTCCTGCGTGGACGGTGAGCTGCGCTATAAGCCGCTGAGCCCCTACGCTGCCGTCAAGCGTGACCTGGCCCTTGTCTGCGAGGAAAAGGTCACCTGCGGCGAGATCGAGGACACCATCAAGAAGGCAAGCTCCCTCATCACCGAGGTCAAGCTGTTCGATATCTACCGCGGCGCAAACCTGGGCGAGGGCAAGAAGAGCATGGCCTTCTCCCTGACCCTGTCTGACCCCAGCGCGGAGATCTCCGCTGATCAGGTCGAGCGCACCGTCAAGAAGGTGCTGGGCAACCTGAAGTTCAAGCTGGGCATTGAGATCCGATAAACAGTGATCTTTACACAGCACTACGAGTCTCCTCTGGGCGGCATCCTGCTGGCCGCTGATGACACAGGCCTGACCGGCCTCTGGTTCGAGGGGCAGAAGTACTTTGCCCGCACCCTGGATGCGGTGCATCAGGAGCAGGAGACCGCTGTGCTCTCCGAGGCCAGACGCTGGCTGGATGTTTATTTCGGCGGGCAGGAGCCGGACTTCACCCCGCCGCTCCATCCCGCTGGCTCTGCCTTTCAGCAGGAGGTGTGGGCGCTGCTGCGCCGCATCCCCTGCGGCCAGACCACGACCTATGGGGCACTGGCAAGGCAGCTGGCTGCAGAGCGCGGCCTTTCCCGAATGTCTGCGCAGGCTGTGGGCGGGGCTGTCGGTCACAATGTGATCTCTATCATCATTCCCTGCCACCGCGTTGTCGGAACAAACGGCAGCCTGACCGGATATGCAGGCGGCATCGATAAAAAAGCCGCGCTGCTGAGACTGGAAATGAAAATGACGCGGTAAGAAATACGGCAAACGAAAAAATCCGAACCTTTTCCCGATGGGAAGAGGTTCGGATTTTTCTTGTGTGGTGGACATAACGGGAGACTGAACGAATTTATTGGATAATCTGCGGAAGCGGTTTCTGCATCCATGATAAGGTTAAAATCGGCCTCGGAACGGTTTTGTCCGGAATAATTAAAGGCGATCCTTAAGTGATCATCGGACAGGTAGACCACTGAGACAAAGGTATCGATGACTTTACGCCGGAACTCTTGGCTCTGCAAGCTGCCGCCCTGGAACTGCTCCAGCCCATAGAGAATTTGCTCACGCTCCAGACGAACATGGCTCAGCTTCTCTAACTCAATAGCACGCTTCAAATCTTTCGCTTTGGTTTCCAGATCCAGCAGACGCTGTTTTGTGGTTGCAGTGATGATGCCTGCCTCGATGGCCTTCATCACGTTGTCGGTAGCTTTCTGATTTTCTTCCAGTTCGGCGGTAAGAGCAGCCAGCTGCGACGAAGCAGCCTCCCGCTCCTGATATTCCATCACGGCATCTGTGATCCATTCCATCACATCGGGACGGAGAACGTAGTCTAACGCGGCCTTAACAACTACCTTTTCAATCCACTCGCGGGGAACGTTGGCTTTTTTACAAGCCCGCTCCCGCCGCCGCTTCTGACAGCCATAGTAGTAGTGAGACTCGCCATTCTTCGCGGTGCCGGAAAAGCCGATCATATAAGAACCACAGTGGGCACACTTCAGCTTCCCGGTCAGCAGATAATCCCCGCCATCATGGTGGCGGCCCCGGACGCGGCGATTGGCATTCATCCGCTCATTCGCGGCCAGGAATGTGCCCAGGTCGATGATCGCTGGCATTCCGCCCTCAATGCGAATATCGGAAAAGTGGTACACACCGATATAGGATTCATTTTTCAGCAGGACAAAACTGTTTTTATTCCAACGTCCGCCACGACTGGTTTTCAGGCCCTTATTGTTCAGCTCAGTGGCAATGTCTACAAAAGGCACGCCGGCAGCGGCTTTGCGGAAAATATCTCGGACGATCTCAGCGTTCGTCTCGTGAATCGCAAAGCGGCCATCCGGGCCCTTGCAGTAGCCGAAGGGGATAGAACCGGAATTTACTTTGCAGTTCTCGGCATTGAAGCGCATCCCACGGCGAATGTTCTGAGCAAGAGATGCACTATAATACTCGGCAGAACCTTCCAGAACAGATTCCAGCAGGATCCCCTCGGGGCCGTCCGGGATGGATTCCTTTGCATAGAGAACCCGGACACCAGCTTTTTTGAGCTTATATTTATAAGTGGCAGAATCGTACCGATTGCGGGCGAAGCGGTCGATCTTCCAGCAGATCACGAAGGGCCAGTGGCCGTGGGCCGCATCCTTCAGCATCTGTTGGAACTGGGGCCGGTTATCAGTGGGGCCGGACAGATGCCGATCGGCGTAGATCTTCACGACCCGGAGGCCGTTTTGCTGCGCAAAAAGTTCGCAGTCAGCCACCTGCTGCTCAATGGAACAGTCCCGCTGGGAATGGGAATAGTAACGTGCATAGATCACCGCGTCCTGAATATCCGGGTCGGGTACAGAAGAAAATTTCTTTTTCATGGTTTTCCTCAGCTTGTGCGCTGAGCAGGATCATGGTACAATGAAATTGCTCAGCAGGCGTGTTTTCTTATCCTATGATTATTCTCCGACAGACAGATTCCCCATCTGGCCCCGGCGGCTCTATCGTATAGAGCTGCCGGGGATTCTTTTTTACTGTTAAGTCTTGACAATGAGGTAGAAAATAGTCTACAATGAAACTGTAACTAATATTTAGTTACAGAAAGAAGGTGGGCTGAATAGAATATGAGTAAAGTGGAGACACTGATAAGGAAGCTTTGCCAAAAGCCCACTCCGGCAGACTTTCGATATTCAGACCTCAAGAAAATAATGGCCTCATTTGGATATGTGGAATCCAATAAAGGCGCAACTTCTGGCTCTCGTGTTCGCTTTTACAACAAGGAAACCGGTGCATCGATGATGCTGCATAAACCGCATCCGGGTGATGAGATGGTAAAAGGAGCCGTTGAGAGCGTAGTAACGTTTTTAAGGGAGCATGATCACATATGAATAATGTATTGCGCTATAAAGGGTATTCGGCAAGGCCGGAATTTTCAGTTGATGACAAAGTTTTTTATGGCAAAATCCTTGGAATTGATGATCTTGTAGACTTCTATACAGCAGATGCCGGAAAACTGGAAGAAGAATTCCATGCGGCAGTAGATGATTATCTGGAATTTTGCGAAGAAGTTGGCAAGGCACCGCAGAAGGCATTCAGCGGAACATTCAATGTTCGTATTGCGCCGGAACTGCATAGAAGAGCCGCACAGAAAGCACAAGAGGAGAAAACCTCGCTGAATCAAATCGTGGAGAGTGCGTTGGCGGAGTATTTGGAACCGGATCACCAGAAAACAGCTGTGATGGTGCTGCCGCCAGAAGTTACAAAGCAATTTACGCAGCCGGTTCAGACGGTGAAAACGAGCGGGTTTGATGCGACGAGAACAGAAGCGTGGAATTATATGAACAAGAACGGGAGGGTGAAGGTATGCTGAAAGATCTTTTTGATGGAACATGCCGAATTGCACCACTCCACATGGAATGGAAAACATTAGAACTGTTGAATGATCCAACGGAAAAGGCTGAGCTCATTGTAGAAGATTCAGTTAGATGGGAAAGAGCGAGTGATTGCCTGCGCGTGATCTGTACCCGTAAGGCTGGTTTTTTGCCGGAATGCAGCTTTTCTGTTACTGTTTCTTATGTAGTAGAGCACATTCTTCAAAAAGTGGATACCTTGAACGATGTTTCAGATGAAGAAATTGATAAAGAGGTACATGAACACCTTGGCTTTTACATTCAAGAGAATCAGGGCCTTATGAGCCGTGTCTCACTGATTATTTCGCAAATGTCCTCTGCTTTTGGAGCTCCGCCGCTGGTTCTGCCGCCGAGTTATCAAATGAAATCTTAAGTCTTATACCCACCCCCACCGGCTGAGCCCGGCGGGGGGGATTGTTTTGCCCCGCCGGTGTTTGCCCCACTGGCGGGGTTGTTTTTGTATCATCCTAAATAGTCGTCTAATAAAAGAGCTAATTCGTCAGAAGCACCCTCATCATAGCCATCGCTATAACCTTCTCTGTAACCGTATTCTTTCCCGGCAACATAGCCATCGTTCCGACCATCGTGATAGCCTTTCTTATATCCCTTAGAGGCAGCATCGCTTTCGGCTTTTTTGAGTTTCTGAATATAAGGTGAATTAGGAACAAGATCTTCAGACAAATAGCCACCACCGGAAAGATAACCAATCAAAACGCAAAGAATGCAGGTGACAATCAAAATGATTGTAATTACCCAATGGGGAAGGTTCGGATGTTTCTTTTGAGGAGTGGAGATTTGAGCTTGTGGTTCTGAAACGATGATCGTTGGAACAGTCTCATCATGGGAAACGGATTTGTCTGCCGTTTCTGTCACCGCTGGTGCATCTTCGGAAACCTGCGTGGAAGTGGTGCTGATGTCTGGCACACTATCGACCAACTTTGCCAAGTCAATTTTAGAGGTAGCAGAATTGGATTCAGGAATTTCATCCACACGAGGAACTGCAGTTTCTTTTGATAGATGAGAGTTCATCCAGAGTGCGGCGATGACAAGAATAATCAGTGAAAGAACCTGAACCGTGCTATCGTTAAGCAGCGGCTCGGAAAGCATAATCGAAGGTTCGATAAAGCAAAGTGCAAAGACAATGGAGAAAACAATGATGCTGGTCAGAAACGAAGAGCGAGGATAGGTGGGCAAAAGTTTGGCGAGGGCGTACATGATCCAGATGGAACACATTAACCCGGTTGAAAATCCGAAACCGTAAGCCACGGCAATATCAGTGGTAACCACACTAAAACCGATAGAAAAAGCGAGGAGGTATACAGAAAAGACGGAGAAACCCAAAAACCAAAAGAGAAGTTTGTGAACGATTTTTTGGCGAGTGGGCCGAACTGCATATTCGTCTATCTTTTCTGGGTGATGCTTCAGATAATATAAAAATATGACCGGAAATACTGCAAGGATGACGCAGATTTGAAACGTTAAGGACATGCTGATTTCCTCCATCATATACAACTTAACCGCTTTGGGTGACCAAGGCGGTTATTTTTTATGCTTCCTTTGTGGCCACGCCATGCGTAGCAGGTTTTTTATAACGTCCGGTGAGAATCAGATCTTCTACATAGTCCATTGCCTTGATCTGGCCCTCTTCGTTCAGCTGGTCGAAGTTGTCCAGCAGGGCAGTCTGGGCGGGAGTGAGCTGGATTTTACCGTTTGCGGCATCATCGGATATATCGTCGAGAGTATAGCCCATGCAGTGAACCACAGCGGAAACGGTGGATAACTGAGGGTCTTTTGTCTGACCTGCAAAGAGCTTGTTTAGTGTGCCCTTGGGCACACCGGAAGCGGAAGATATCTGTTCAATTGTCATGCCGCTACTCTTTTTTAATCGGATTAGATTTTCAAGCCACATGGGATTTTCTCCTTTCATAGTATAGCCCCATTATAAATAACAGAACCCTGCGAGTCAATAATAAATTACCGAATTGTATAAATTGTTTCAAAAGGGTGTTGATAATTACCATTTAAGGACGTAAAACAAAAATAGACTTTACCAAATAAGGTAAAACCAAAACAGGAGAAAGGAGATTAGGCTATGGACAATTTGAAAGCTGAGATGCAACGGAACGGCCTGACGGTAAAGGACATTATGAGTACGATTGGTTGCTCAGAGTAAACTGCCCGAAACAAAATCAACGGTGAAACAGATTTTACATACCCGGAAGCTGAAAAGGTTCGGAATCTGCTTTTTCCGGGTCTGAGAATGGAATATCTCTTTTGTCAGCACCGCCCAAACCCCACCGACTCAAAGAAGAGCGCATGAAAAAGCCCCGGCGGGGAGCCGGGGGAGGAAAGGGGGTGAAGAGGTGGCATGGGTTTGTGTTGCGGTGATCTGGATCGGCGCAGTTACCAGCGTTTGTATGGCATCCAAGCATACACCGGAGATCATGCCGTGGTATTCATGGTACGCGCTGGTTATGAGTGTGATTGGGACGCTCACGATTCTGGCGCAGACAGGATTATTTGAATAATGCAGTAAGTGAATAAAGAAAACAATGTGATTCGTTGATACTGTAAAAAGAAAAAGAACCACTACAAAAGGCATTGACCTTATGCAGTGGTTCTTTTGTTACCGCTCAGGGAGCGGCATGATCAGGACGAAGAACGCGCCCACGAAGTAGATTGTGGGGTTCGCCTGATTCTTGTGTGGTGGAGCGAAGCAACCCAAATCCGAACCATTGCCCGCTGGGGCATCTTTGGCGGCGATTTCATCGAAAGTGATGGTTTTTGTGCCGTCTTTGTAGTTGAATGTAATCAAAACTTTTTCATCATAGAGATAAACGGCATTCACGAATGTATTGATGAGCGTTTCCCGATGGCTTTTCATATTTGGGTCGAGCTTGCGGAACCGGGTCAGCCAGAAACGAACCTGATTTTCGCTTAACCGTGGCCGAGCGATTTTTTCTTCGGCGATCCGAACTTCAAGTTCTTTCTGCTGGGCTTCCAGCTTTTCCAAACGCGATTTAGTGGAGTTTGTCAGCACACCTGCTTGGATGGCGTTCAGCATATTCTCAATGCCGTTCTCTACCTCGCGCATCTGCTTTTCCAGCAAAGGAAGCGTGGTGTTTTCCTGATCCTGCAACTCAATGACTTCTGCAACGATGGCATCAATCACGGCATCGTCCTGAATCAGCTTCATGGTTTCAGCTACGACCAAATCTTCCAGCCATTCCTTACGGACAGTCTTTTTCTTGCAGGTCTTGAAACGCTTCGCGGTGGCGCACTTATAATAATGATGAACGACCTTGTTTCTACCCGTACCGCACTCGCCGAACATCATCGCACCGCACATTCCGCAGAACAGCTTGGTGGTGAGCAAGTAATCGTCCTCGGCCTTGTGACGGGCAGGAGCGCGGCTGTTCTTTTTGATTTTCAGCTGCACTTCTTCAAACAAGTCCTTGTCCACGATGGCCGGGATGCTGTCGGGCATCACAATGTCCTTGAAGTGGTTTTCTCCGATGTACCGTTTGTTCGTCAGCAGCGTCTGAACACTGTTGTAGGTGAACTTCTGATTGCGGTTGGTGGTCACGCCGCTGTCGTTCAGCCAGTTCATCAATTCTTTCATGGTCGCGCCCTCATTGTACCGCTGGAAGGCTTCTACCACAAAGGGAGCTTTCAGCGGGTCGACTTGAAAGAACTTCTCCTCATCCACCTTAAAACCAATGGGAATCGTGCCGCCGTTGTACTTCCCCTTCAGAACATTCTCGGTCATGCCGCGCACAACTTTTTCAGAAAGTTCTGCCGAGTAGTATTCAGCCATGCCGGTGAGCATACTCTTGACCATGATACCCGCAGGGCTGTCAGAGATGGGCTCCGTGGCAGACACCAGCTTGACATGATTTCGTTCCAACTGGTACTCATAGTGGGCCGAATCATAGCGGTTTCGGGCAAAACGGTCAAGCTTCCAGACCAGCACAATGTCAAACAACCGTTTCTCGCTGTCCTTGATCATCTGCTGGAAATCCGGGCGGTTGTCAGTTTTGGCAGAAAGGGCGCGGTCAATGTAGTGCTTAACTACCGTGATGCCGTTCTTTTCGGCATAAGCCGTACATTCACGAATCTGGCCTTCGATGGATTCTTCGCGCTGGTTGTCGCTGGAATAGCGGGCGTAAATTACGGCGGTCATGCAAACACCCCTTTCACTTCATTCTCCGCAGACGGCGGACAAGGTCGGATGTACTGTACAGCACACGCGCCACCGACACGGCATCCTCGCCCACAATGTAGAACACCGAGTAGTTATCCACCAGCATCTGCCGCAGCCCTTGGGTGCGCTCCGGCTCGCTTTCCACCAGCGCACAGCGTTCCGGCAGAATGTTCAGCGACTGAATGGCTTCTGCAATGCGGTTATACTGCCCCATGGCCGTGTCAGGCTCCAGCAGACGGTCAGCAATGTAGCTGTAAATCTGCTCCATATCGCTGAGGGCTGCATGGGAAATTTTCACGTCATACTGCTTCATCTGTACTGTTCCCTGAACTGTGCGAATGCGCTTGCAGCATCCACGGTATCACCGTTCTGAATCTCCTTGATGCCTACCTGCAAGGCGGCGTGAAGCTGGTCATCGGTCATGGTGTCAGCGTTCAGAGCCGCAGGAGCCTTCGGCAGGGACAGCGAGAAGGGGATGCCGCCCGTCAGCGTGATTTGGCGCAGGTACATATCAATGGCTGTTGCCATCGGGATGCCGAGCTGCTTCAGCACATCTTCAGCTTGCTGCTTGACGGTAGGGTTGACACGAAGATTGAGTGTCATCGTTTTTTCCATGGTTATCACCTCGGATTTATTGTAACGCATTTTGCGTCGCAATTCAATACGAGTTCTACGTGTAAAGAAAAATCTCCAGTTTGCACAAAAACAGCTTTAAGATTTTGTACGATTTTATATTTTAAATTTATTCATCTAAGATAATTTCGATTATTCACTATGGTATACTTTGTAAAGGAGGTGATTCAAATGAAAATCGTATCATCACGCAATATACAAACGATGAATCATGTGCAGCATATTCTTGAGTCTTTAAGTGCCTATATAAAAAACTATGAAGAGGTATTCGGTGAGGTTTCAGAAGATGAATGCTTTGACGTTGAAGAACAACTATGTGAAATAGATGAGTTTATTATTAGAAAACAGAAATGCACCGAAGAAAATGCGATAAATGCGGACATACGAAAAATGTGCTACTGGAAATATATTGAGCAAGATCAAGATAATAAGCAAAAATATGATTTTAATGCTTTAATAGAGGATTTGAAGCTATATGAACGCGAAAAAGGATAATAAGCTCTGTTCTTGCGAAAGGGAATCCACCGATGAACTCTGTTATAAAAAGAAAATTGATCCGACAGAAAAGAATATGTACTACGCCCTCCTAGCAGATATGAATAATGAGCGGAATCGCTATAACAAGTCTGTAAAAATATGTCTGCATCCTATATCAGGTGAGTGCAGTTCGGAAAAAAGCGGTGCCCACACGATTTCCAATTCAAATGTGCTAAAATTAATAGCTTCCGGAAGCACAGTTATGATGCCGGTTATGTACAATTTTGAAAAAGACATTCAGATAAAGCCACTTAGCATAGATAATGCAACCAAACTAAATTGCTTTTGTAAAAAACATGATGAAATGTTTCACCCTATTGATGAAAAAGATGTTCAGTTGTATGACTTCACGTTATTTCTTTATGCATATCGCGCGTTTGCAGGAACTTATTATAAAATGAGGAGAGAAGTCAAAATTCAGGAGAGACTCTTTGATAAGTATGATTTCACAAAGCTTGAATACATTGTTTCGTTTCAAAAATCCATGAAACAATGGCTCAAGGAACTGGAAGAATGTAAAAAGATTTTTGATGAGTCTATTATTACTAATGACTATGAAATATTAAATTCCTATACATACACTCTCCCCTATAGAGTCTACTTTGCTGTTTCATCGTGCTTTCCCATAATATTTGATGCCTACGGAACCCCTATTATCCACAAAAATGGAAAGATGCAGTTGATGTATATTTCTATAATACCACACGACAAAAATACACAAATTATTTTTTCATGGCTCAAAAGTGACGACCCGCTTTATGCAGAGTTTAAACGACAGCTTTCTATTATTCCAGAAAGTTTTTTCTTAAAGTTTCTCAACAATTTATTGCCGTTGAGCTGTGAAAATATAGTAATAAGTCCAAGACTATGGGACAATTGGAGTAAAGAAACGCAAGATGAATTCAAACATAAAGCTCAATATGGGTGGCCTTTAAGGAGTATGCCAGCCGCTTATTTTCATGAAACAGAATACGATCTATTTGAAAATCTCGATGATGAAAAGGCTTGATTCTAACGGCATGATTTCACATTCAATTTTTATTGTTGCCATCTTTTTCTTTTTTCAATAGTTTCCTGTTCGTTTTTCTTTATTCTCTCCATAACACGCTGCTCATATAACGCATCGGGATCAACATCTTTTATCATTCTTCTATGTTTCTGAAGAATATTAAAAAACAGTCTGCTGTTTTTCCAATAGGAACAATTGCAGTAACACCATGCCTCTAATTCTATTTCCTTCCGCCACCAATGAACAACCTCACTGTATGCTGTCCCGTATTTTCTGATAGTTGCTTCAGCAAGCGGATTGACATCTCTTGTATATGAAATATATGCACCTTCAAATGTTGCTAAAATAGGTTGCATTTTATCGTACTCTGCTTCACTTATGCTTTCTATGACTGTTTTTAAGATTTCAAAAGTTTCCTGTTCTTGCTGCATCTGGTAGTTGATTTCCCAAAATTTCGGACTTGATTCTAAATACTTAGCATCCACTTTGCAAATTTCATTCGAGATGACCTTCTCAAATGTTTCACACTTATTTTGTAAGCCACACTGTAACAGATTGCCTTTAGCAGATAATGTTTTGGAAAGCCGAAAAAAATATCTCAATTTATCGCCCAATAAAACCAAGTCCACTTGTTCAAATGACGCATTTGTATGAAGTTCATTTATTTTGCTAAGATATACTTTCATTGAACGGATAAGTGGATACCAAGATTCATTTTTATAGCCGCCAGCTTCTAGCCATGCAATTGCTTCTTTAAAGCTTTGCGTATTTTCATCAGCATTAGTTTCATCACACCTAATAGAATCTTCAAGGTTTCTTATTTCTTGTACATATTCATCATAGCTTTGTGCTAAGATTGTAGGTTGTACTATTTCAACGGGCTTGGCTTGATGCGTTTTGGATACTTTCGTGGAGGGGACATTTTCATAAAAATCATCCGGAATATAATCATCAACATTCCAAAATTTTACTCGAAGCTTCCGTGCTTCTTCATCTGCTTGTTTTGTCAGTTTCGAATTACTCATAATAACCGCAACATCGCAGTCATAATAGGAAGCACCCGTGTAGGCTTCCTGCACTGCTTTGTTCGGAATCTGCCCCTGATAGAGTTTGCACTGAATGCCAAACCGAATACCATTCTGTTCCGCAATAATATCAACACCATGGTCACCTGAACCAGAAGTTACCTCTGCCTTGGTAAAGCCTTTTTTCAGCAGACAGTCCGCACAGTAACGCTCAAAGTCCCAACCGCTCATCGAAGAAAAATCCATGATTGACCTCCTAAAATAGAAACTGTACTATTTAATCATTTTGTTCTCCCAGAAGCCCATCTGTAGATCTATTAAAATACTCTGAAATCGTTTCTCTATGGTACTGGACAATAAACGAAGGTCTCAATAACTCCGCTATTGTTTCAATGATTATCTTCTTCGACTTCTCCTGTAATACCTTGAAATCGTCCCATTCTTGAGCCAATCGTTCAATTGCAATGAATGGAACTCTCACTTCGTAAAATGTTTTATCCTCTTTTATGAAATAGGAGCGTATAGTTGAATGATGCTCAGTGTCGATTCCAATGCCTTTAGCATCAGTCATTTGAATCACTCCATGATTTTCAATCAGCTCTCTAAACGATCCGGTAAATGTACACAATTCCGTTGTCGAAATATTCAAACCAATCAAAACTTCTAGGAGTCTCCTGAAGTTAACAACTCCGCGTGCAATGTCACGCTTTTCGTCATTTTCAATCGATGTTAATATAGCGGTTTTTAAATCCTCGAATTGTTCGCTTAAAACATCCATCTTTTTGTGATTTTCAGCCATAAAGCGTTCTTCATGCAATAGTCGCTGAAAATATCCAGACCACTGTTTTCTTAAGATTTCCTCAATATCTTGTCCCTTTTCAAAAGAAAAGATATTATTTCCTTTAGTGCGTAGCCGAACAAAATTAATAAATTCAAAAATATATTTTGCGGTTTCTTGCTTTTCAATTGCAGGAAACACAATTCTATCTATAATATCACTTGACTTGTTCTTCTCGTATAACGCATGATCATGCCAAACTCTTTTGTCAATAAAAGTATATACCGGAATAGATTCTTCGATTGCCTTTAGAACTTCCAGTTGTGTTACAGATAGAATATCTTTGTCCTTCAGACTTTCAACATTTGAACTTTCCGTGCTCAATATGTCAAAATTAACTCTGCTTAATGCTTCGGCAGTCGCTTTTCCCCCAAAGCGAGAGCCAATAATTAAAATCAAAACATCGCAATTCTTTACTTCGTCAACACAACTAGTATGAGTATGAATGCGCGGATCATAGAGAACATCCTCGTAATCACTCATGATAGGCTCATAGCCCATGCTTTTGATAAACGTTCTAAGCTGTGAACGAAGCAAGGATAAATCGTAGCAGGTAGAAGAAACGAACACTCTCAATTCAGCCATAATCTTATCCCCTTTGTTTGATAATTTTTATTAGTATAGCACATCTTAAGAAACTTGTCACATTTTCTTGGTTTTCCTAAGGAGCCAAATCAACACTCTCCTTGCTCCGGGTGGAATTGTGTCACGGGGACACAATTCCTTTCTGCCCGCTCAGACATACCACCACGGCAGTTCCAGCCACAGGTTATCCATGGCCTGTTCCTCGGTCTTTTTG
>ERZ791619.853-NODE-853-length-14234-cov-3.71458_pt1 | contig 14234 bp, 10 predicted proteins | sample MGYA00510271_ERZ791619 | MGnify/ENA primary metagenome ERZ791619 (study PRJEB30046, sample SAMN00715209) | human gut metagenome | study: EMG produced TPA metagenomics assembly of the A metagenome-wide association study of gut microbiota in type 2...
GGGCGGCCCAGCGGGTCGAACATGCGGCCCAGAGTGCCCTCGCCCACAGGGGCATTCAGGCCGTGGCCGGTGGCGGTAACTTCCATCCCCTTGCCCAGACCCTCGCTGGCAGAAAGCATGATGCAGCGCACCGTCGTTTCATCGACGTGCTGCGCCACCTCCATGGTGCGCTCAGTGCCCTCTGCGGTCACAGTCAGCGCTTCCTGCAGGGCAGGCAGCTTGCCCCCGGTGAACTTGACATCCACCACGGGGCCTGCTACTCGAATAATAGTTCCCTGTATCATACAATTGCCTCTTGCATTATGTTGTGTGGGATGTGTTTCTCCCCCGACGGGGGAGAAACACATCCAGCATTACTCGTTATTCTGTACTGCCGCCGCACCGCCGATGATCTCGGTGATCTCCTGGGTGATGGAACCCTGACGGGAGCGGTTGTACTCCAGCTCCAGATCGTGGATCATATCCTTGGCGCTCTTGGTGGCGGAATCCATGGCGGTCATGCGGGCGCTCTGCTCGGCGCAGAAGCTCTCGGTCATGGCACCAAAGATCATGCCGTGCATATAGATGGGGGCCGTCTGCTCGAACACCGTCCAGGCATCCGGGAACATCTCCACCTCGCCGCGGGGGTCGCCCAGACCCTTGGGAGCAGGCGTGAGGTGGGCACGGTCCAGCGGCAGCAGGCGTTCCATGACCGGCTCGCTGGTCAGCGCGTTCTGGATCTTGGTGTAGACGATGTAGATCTCGTCCAGTTTGCCGGACTTGAAATCATCGATGGCATCCACCGTGATATCACGGGCGCGCTGCAGGGTGGGAGCCGTGGCACCGTAATGGAAATCCTCCACCAGACGGGGATCCTTGCGGAACAGGGCACGGTAGCCTACCTGACCGATGACATAGAACCGGTCGTTCTGGTCGGCGTGCTCCCGCAGGAACTTGAGCAGGTTCTGGTTGTAAGCACCGGCCATGCCCTTGTCGGCGGTCAGCACGATATAGGCCCGCTTGGGGTTCTCCAGATCCCGCTCGTGGAAGAAGGGGTGCTCCGGCTCGTCGGGCAGGTGGGGCACCACGCGGGAGATGGTATCCCGCATCCGGGTGAAGTAGGGCAGAACATTCTGGTAGTTCTGCCGGGCCTTGCGGAGCTTGGAGGAGGAGATCAGGTACATGGCATTCGTGATCTTCATGGTATCCTGAATGCTCTCGATCCGCTCCTTGAGCAGCTTACTGGATGCCATTGCTCTCCCCTCCCGCGAATGCCTTCCACGCGGTCAGGATGGTGTCCACCTGTTCCGGGGTGATCTTGCCCGTGGACGTGATCGCGTCCATGGTGCCGGAAACATCGGCGTGGAACTGGCGCACAAAGGCATTGGTCTTTGCGCGCTGGTCAGCCAGCGGCAGGTCGTCCAGCATCCCGTGGGAAGCCAGGGTCAGCACGACCACCTGCTCGGCATCGGACTTGGGCTGGTACAACGGCTGCTTGAGCATCTCGGTCAGGGCCTTGCCGTGTTCCAGCTGGCGGCGGGTCTCAGCGTCCAGATCAGAGCTGAACTGGGCAAAGGACTCCATATCCTTGTACTGGGCCAGCTCGATACGCAGGTTGGAATTGGCCTTCTTCATGGCCTTGGTCTGGGCGGCGCCGCCCACACGGGAGACCGACAGGCCGACATTGACGGCGGGGCGGTTGCCTGCGTTGAACAGGGCGCTTTCCAGGAAGATCTGACCATCGGTGATGGAGATGACGTTGGTGGGGATGTAAGCAGAGACATCGCCCGCCTGGGTCTCAACGATGGGCAGGGCAGTGATGGAACCGCCGCCCAGATCGTCGCGCATCCGGCAGGAGCGCTCCAGCAGACGGGAATGCAGATAGAACACATCGCCGGGGTAAGCCTCACGGCCGGGAGAGCGGCGGAGCAGCAGGGAGATGGCACGGTAGGCCACCGCATGCTTGGAAAGGTCGTCGTAGACGATCAGGACGCTCTTGCCCTTGGACATGAAATACTCGGCCAGTGCAGTGCCCGCATAGGGTGCGATGTACTGCAGGGGAGCGGAATCGGAGGCCGTGGCAGCCACGATGGTGGTGTAGCTCATGGCACCGTGCTTCTTGAGGTCCTCGGCCACGCGGGCGATGGAGGAAGCCTTCTGGCCGATGGCAACATAGATGCAGAGCACGCCGGTGTCCTTCTGATTCAGGATGGCATCGGTGGCAATGGAGGTCTTGCCGGTCTGGCGGTCGCCGATGATCAGCTCACGCTGGCCGCGGCCGATGGGGAACATGGAGTCGATGGCCAGGATGCCGGTGTGAAGCGGCGTGTCCACGCTCTGGCGCTCCAGAATGCCGGGGGCCTGCTTCTCGATGGGATTGTAGCCTTCGGCGTTCACCGGGCCCTTGCCGTCAATGGGCTCGCCCAGCGGGTCGATGACACGGCCCAGGAAACCATCACCCACAGGGATGCCGGCGCGCTTGCCGCTGCGGGTCACCAGAGTGCCCACGCCCACGGTCTCGGCACCGTCGAACAGCATAATGCCCAGCTTGCCCGGGTCCACGCTTTCGACCATGCCCTTGGCACCATTCTCAAAGGTGACGATCTCGCCGTAAACGGCCTTGTCCATGCCCTCCACCTGCACGATGCCATCGGCAGAGGAGATGACCACGCCGCCCTCGGCAGAGGTCTGGGCAGGCTTGTAATCCTCGATGCGGGTCTTGAGGGTGGCCAGAGAGGGCTTGCCAGCCATCATCTGATCCAGCTGGTGGCGGCCGGAGTTGTCGAATACCCGGTCGCCCACCTGCAGCACATAGCCGGAGAGCAGGCTCTCGTCCACCGAGACATTCAGGATGACCTCAGTGGCATCATAGAGCTTCTTGACCTCGGCCTTGATGCGGGCGATATCCTCTTCACGGAGCTGATGTGCGGCGCGCAGATCGGCCTTGACGATGCGGTTCTCAGAGAAGAATTCGCGGCTGAACTCAGTTGCCATGCTCAGCACCTGCTTTCTCCAGCAGATCGTCCAGCAAACGGGAATCGTCCTGCTCGGTCAGGTTCCGGCTCAGCAGCTTCTCGCACATGGCGCGGGCCAGTGCGGTGGTCTGTGCGTCGGCTTCGCGCAGCTTGTGCTGGCGCTCTGCCTCAGCAGCGGCCTTGCCCTCGGCTACAATGGCATCGGCCTGTTTCTGGGCCTCGGCCAGCAGCTGCTGCTTCGGCCTGCTGCTCGTAAGTCTCGCGGCGGGCAGCAGCCTCGGTGTCCACATTGCGCAGCTTGTCCTGCGCAGCGTTCATGGCCGCAGCGGCCTCCTTTTTGGAGGTCTCGGCGGCGTTCAGTGCGTCATCCACCTGTTTCTGACGCTGTGCGATGATCCCCATAACAGGCTTGTACAGGAATTTCCGCAGCAGCAAAAACAGAATCAGAACGTTGACGACTGTATACAGAAGATTCAGATTCAGTGTCAGCATTCGTCATGCCTCCGTTATCAACCCAGGAACAGGATGATCAGCAGTGCAACGACGAAACCGAAAATTGCAGTACCTTCGGCCAGAGCAGCACCCAGCAGCAGGTTGGTCTGGATCTTGCCGGAAGCCTCGGGCTGGCGGGAAATAGCCTCGGTTGCCTTGCCGGTTGCAATGCCGATGCCAATGCCGCCGCCAATACCAGTCAGCGCTGCAATGCCAGCGCCCAGAGCGATAAGTCCGTTCATAATTTTAATCTCCTTTTGATTTGATGATGGAAAGGGTTTACTCTTCGTCTCCCATGGTCTCCTTCATAAACAAAGAGGTAAGGAACACAAAGACGTAGGTTTGGATCAGACCATCGAACAGGTCAAAATACAGGCTGAAGATGGCAGGCACGAACACAGGCACCACCAGCTTGATCAGCTCCATAATGACAAAAGCGCCCAGCACGTTGCCGAACAGTCGCATGCACAGGCTGGTGGGCCGGATGGCCACCTCCAGCACGTTCATGGGGGCCATGATGGGGGTGGGGGCAGCCAGGCTCTTGAGGAAGCCAACGCCGCCGCGTGCATGGATGCCGGCATACTCGATCAGGCAGATGCTCATCAGAGCAAGGGCCGCTGTGACGTTCAGGTCCTTTGTGGGGGGCTTGATGCCGAACACACCGATCAGGTTGGAGCAGCCGATGTACAGCGCCACGCTCATCAGATAGGGGACATAGCGCTTTCCACTTTCGCCCAGCAGGCCCACAAAGAAATCATTGATCGTAGTAACGACCGTTTCCAGGATGGCCTGCCGCTTGGTGATGTGATCCACCCGCAGATTCCGCGTCAGCAGGATGGAACCGATGACAAGAAACGCCATGATGCCCCAGCTCACGACCACGGACTCCGGAATGGAAAGCCCGAATACCGTGACCATGTCAACATTCAGCTCTTCTTTCAAAGCAGCAGTCAACGCATTCATTGATTAGCACTCTCTCCTTTCTTAATTTGTGATGGTATCATAGCACGATTTCTGCCGGTTTTACAGCCCTTCACCTAACATTCTACTTTTTGTTATATTCCGTTTCTGCTTTGGATGAAAACAGTTGTGCAGATTGCAAAAAGTACGGGTGAGAAACTATGCGATTTGCACAATCTCTTTGCTGATTCTTAGCCATCTGTACCATTTTCTGGCCTTTGAATGAGGTGAAATCGACATTATTATTCACGGATTGTATAGCGGGCATATCAGATTTATATAGCTGCATCCCTTGTGATGATACCTATTTAATATGCCGGAGCAGTGTCCGCAATGGCCCGGCACGATCTGCGGGGCAGAGCCTTTGCCCGGGAAGGTGGAGCAGTGCACTGGAAAGGACGAAATTCATGTATCCCAGAAATTTGGACTTTTGATGCAAAAGCATGTCTAATTTGTTGTGCACTCTGCGAATAGACAAACTGTGCATCTTCCTGTATAATAAAGCCAGAAACCAGAGAAGTACAGCAGAAGCTCAAATGAGAGCTAACCCCGCTGACTTTAAGCAGAAAGGAGCGAGACCGATGGTTGATATGGAACCCGCACAGTTCGGACAGACTGTCGGGATTCGCTGAGAAGCAAAACAGAGGCTCTCCACAAACGGGATGTTTCCCCCGTATAACAAAACAAATCAAAGAGCCGGTCTTGAGCATCAAAAATGCGAAAACAGTACAGTCTGTCAGAATAAATCCCCTGGCAATTCAAATAGATCCGCCCGAGGTGATCTCCCATGATGAGGACAGTTACACGGATGCACCTGTTTGAATGACCAAAAAGGAGTAACTCCAATGTACTAAGCAATGGAATCCCTGGCAAATCTAACTCGAAAGAATGTGGTAATATGAAATTCATCTTCAGAATCTCGGTACCGCAGTCCAACAGTTAAGAGAAGGGTCAGTCCAATGTACTAGAGTAGTTCATCCCCTTGCACAGAACTCTTCAGTTTCAGGTAGTTTCTAAGGAGAGTCACCCTATGAAACGCATACTCCGAAAATGAGAGAACCCAAGGAGAAGAGGCTTATGACTCCGAAGAAGTAAGTATCCAGCCGGACGAGGGCTTGCAAACGCCTCGATCCGGCTGGTTTTTGTTTATGGATTTTTTACGGAGGTACCCCCGCATGAAATTTGACACATCCCTTTTGCTGAACCTGTTTGCTGCCGCTGCCATGCTGGTAATGGGCTTTCGCAGTTTTTCCAAAAAGCACCAGATGAAGTTCAGCGATGACGAAGAGCGGGCTATGTGGGAGAAAAAGTTCGGTGTGTTCTATTTCTTTAATGCCGTTGTGTTTGCCGCTTCGCCGTTTTTGCCCCACACTTCCATTGGCGGCAGCCGCCTGCTCTCTATCGGCATTGCTGCGGACACCGTGTTCCTGCTGATGTACCACGCTTGGAAAAAAGGCCGGGAAGACGACTGAACCGTTTCAAAAAGCATTGCACCTCCTGCATTTCTCTGCTACAATGGAGAAAACGCAGGAGGTATTTTCTATGGTCAAGCATATCATTCTCTGGCAGCTCAAGGACGAGCTTTCTGCCGCCGAAAAGGCAGAGATCAAGGCGAACATCAAAACCGGACTGGAGGGCCTGGCAGGGCAGATCCCGGGCCTTGTGGAGGTGCATGTGAACATCAACGGCCTGCCCTCTTCCAACGCAGACCTGATGCTGGACACCACCTTTACCGATGCAGCTGCCCTCAAGGGCTACTCCACCCACCCCGCCCATGTGGCTGTGGCCGATGGCAAGGTACGCCCCTACACCAAGACCCGTGTCTGCCTGGACTTTGAAGTGTAACTGAACATGCAAAAAGAACACCCCCTCTGCGGCGCAGCTTCAGAAACTGCCGTGCAGAGGGGGTGTATTTTGTGTTATGAGCAGATGGAACGCTTAGCGAGCGTCACGGTTTGCCTCGTACTCGTCCATGGAGATGTAGTGGTCGAGGACGTGGATGCCCTTCAGGCGCTTGTTGGAGAAGCCGATGGAAGCGTACTGGCCCTCCCAGTAGTTCAGGCGGGTCGCCAGATAGGCGGGTACGCTCATGCCGCGCGGAATGACCAGTGCGTTGGTGATGAGCAGAGCCTCGGCATCGGCAAAGGCCTTGTAGCGGGCATCGATGTCATCGGTGATCTGCTTTGCGGCCTCGATGGCGTTCATGTAGGCCATAACAGCATCTGCGGTCTCGCCGGTGATGAAGCCGTCCTCCACGCCGGTGCGCAGGTAAGCATAGCGCATTCCGCGGGAATCCTTAGCCTGATAGAACGGGTCAGTCTCGGTCTCGGGGTCGGAGTAGTCAGCGCCCCAGTTGCAGAGCAGGAACTCGAACTTGCCGTTGCGGCGCACGGCAGACAGGAAGCTGTCGGAAGGGCCGGCGGTGATGATGATGTCGATGAAGTCGGTGCCGTCGTTCAGCACACCCTCCAGCTGCTGCTTGAGCACCTGGCACTGCTTGTCCCAGTCGGTGGTGGAGGGGTTGTAGGGCAGCTGCACCTTGATGGGGAAGGTGACCCCCTGTGCGGTCAGCTCCTCAATGGCGGCATCACGGTACTCCTTGGCCTTGGCCTCGTCAAAGAACTCGGTCAGGTCGGCCAGGCCGCCGCACTGGGTGTAGTCCACACCATCGGTGGTGGCGCAGAAGTTCGGGGGAGTGATGGTGTTCAGCTTGTAGCTGTCGTAGCCCAGAGGTGCGCTGACAGCCAGCGTAACGGCGTTGTTGATGCCGTACAGGAAGGCCTTGCGGAAGTTGGTGTTGTTGATGGCCTTGGCCCAGTTCTCTGGCTCGTATTCTGCATCCACGCCCTCAACGCTCCAGTTGGAGAACTCGTGTGCAAAGGGCATGAAGTTGAACATGTAGAAGTAGGTGTAGTTGGTGTTGGGACGATCCATGGAGACCATGTCCTTGGTGGTATCGTCGGCCAGCCAGCTGTCCAGAATGTCGGAACCGATGGTGGCTTCGTCGATCTCGCCGCGCTTGATCATCTCGGGGCCGTTCACGGCAGCCTCGGCATTGTAAATGCGGCTGATGGTGTCGATAAAGACATTGTCCGCATCATAGTTCTCGGGGTTCTTCTTCATGATCCAGGTTTCCAGAGACTCATAATCGGACAGGTAGAAGGCACCGCAGCTGTACAGGGTCTCGGCGCTGGTGGCATACTGGTCGCCCATCTCGCTCAGCAGGGGGCCGTAGGCGGGCTCATAGGGCAGGTAGCACAGCAGGCTCAGGAAGCCGGGGAAATCGTAGGTCAGGGTGTAGGTCAGGGTATGGTCATCCACAGCGGTCACGCCCACGGAATCAAAGTCCACGGGGGCGTAGGTGGAAGCGGTGCCGTCTGCAGCGGTCACGGTCACGTTGCCGCTGCCATCGGTGACATAGGTGGTGCCGTCATCGTCCACAGTGCCGTTTTCAGCATTGGTCAGGTAGACGTGATAGTTGTAGTAATCATTCGCACCGGCAATGTAGGCGGTGACCAGGCCCACGTTGGAGGAAGCGTAATCCGGGGTCAGCACATACTGCAGGGCATCCACAAAGTCCTGTGCGGTCACGGGGGCAACGACTTCGCCGTTGTTGTCCACCCAGTTCTCCTCGCGCAGGGTGAAGGTCCAGGTCAGGGTGTCGGCATCCCACTCCCACTTGGTGGCCAGGCCCTCGCGCATCACGCCCTTGTTGTCGTACTCTACCAGGGTGTCCACGCAGTTTGCACCCACGACCATTTCCAGGTCGGTGGCGGTGGTCAGATAGTTCAGGGTCGCAGGCTGGCTGGAATAAAGCACGGTGTACTTGCTGGTATCCGCACCGGAAGCAGAACCGGAGGAGCTGCCGCCGCTCTTGCCGCCGCAGCTGGACAGCAGACCGGCGGTGCAGGCACCTGCGGCTGCCAGGCCGCTTGCCTTGAGGAACTGACGACGAGAAATAGACTGTTTCATAATGAAATTCCCTCTTTTCTTCGTGTTGAAGTCTGGTTGCCGCCCAAAGCCGACAGGCCCGCTGTTTCCCGGCAGCGGGAAGCAAAAAAGGCGTAACGGAAACACATCCGTTACGCCTTTGTAACTTGTCCTCCCGACCACAGCTGGGTGGTTAAAAAGAATTATAGCATTTTTTTGGAGCTGCGTCAATAAAAACCTCTCCGTCCATGCGAAGCCCCGGAGAGGTCCAGCGATCAGCAGGTGCTTTCGGTCGGGGCGGGAGCGGCTCCTGCTTCAGGGGCAGCGGTGCTTTGCACTGGCTGAGAGGGCTGCATCTCGGCAGCCAGCTCCTTTGCAGCTGCTTCTGCAGCCTTTTTGGCCTCGCGCTCGGCCTGACGCTCCTTGGCGCGGGCCACAGCCTCCTCCTGCCGTTTTTTGGTGCGCAGCTTGATGCGGCAGACCGAACAGAGGCCGTCTGCACAGTTGGGCGCAATGGGCTTGCCGCATTCCTTGCAGAGGGTCTTGGTGCACTTGTAGACACTGACAGGGCCAAGGCTGGTCAGCTGGCGCAGCTTCAGGCCGTCCAGACCGCCGTTGGAGCAGGCGGCAACGCAGACCCCGCACTCGCTGCACTTCCACGGCGTGATCACCGCGCGGGTCTGGCCGTCGGGCAGGTCTTCAAACTTGATGGCACCGCTGCGGCAGCTCTTCTCACACCGGCCGCAGGCAAAGCACTTCTGGGTGAAGTTGGGCAGGTGGTAGCCATAGCGCAGGGGCGTTTCGGACACCGCCTTGAGCTGCTTGGTGTACTGGTGGAGCAGCAGCCGGAAATCCTGGCTGCTCTCGTCCTCGCTGCGCAGGCCGGGCAGCATCCGCAGCAGCTGCTTGGTGCCCTTTTTGGAGCCGGAGGTCACCTGCTCCATCATCTCACGGCGGGAATATTCCTTGACGTGGAAGGGGGCATCGTCCGGCTCGTATGCCAGCGTGAACCGTGCCTCGAACAGGGGCTGGCCGAAGAACTCCACCAGCCGGGTCAGAACGGCACGCAGATGCTCGGCGCAGACATCGTTCTCGCACTCGCCGCAGGGGGTCAGGTCGAGGACGATCTTCTTGTTCAGGGCAAGGTAGGCCAGCGCTTCCCACGAATAGGCCGAGACGCAGGTGCGCACCACGGTGTTTTTCCGGGTGGATTTTTCGCAGCCGATCCAGATGGTGTCGCCATCGCTGTCGGCGGGGGAGATGTCCCGCTGCACCTGCTCCGGCGAGGGGGCAATGCAGCCCGACCGGCAGGCCGAAACGCACAGGCCGCAGTCGGTGCAGGGATCCCAGTCCTTGACGAGGTTGGGGCGGGTGAAGATCTCATCGCCATAGGGGCAGATGTCCTTGCAGGCTGTGCAGGGGGTGCGGTGGGGGTGCAGGTTCCAGCACTGCTTGCGGTTCACTTCGGGGTGGGTGGTCTTCATCAGCGCATCCATGGCGTAGCGCGTAAAGATACTCATAGGATCACTCCTTTTCAGGGTCCATCACCGTGGTGATGTCGGCGTTGTCCAGCAGGAAGCGCTGGACTTTCTGTGCAACCAGTGCGGCGGCAAGGGTGTCCGGGCTCAGCACCCGGCGGATGTCGGCCTCCGGGGTGTCCTGCAGCTGGGACAGGCGGCGGTACTCGTTGTTGACCTCCAGCGTGCTCACGGTGATGTTCTCGGCCTCGGCAATGGAGCGGGAGGCCAGCATGGAGCGCAGATTCCGCTCGGCAGCGTCACGGTAGCCTGCCCGCAGGGCGGCAGCGGTGGTGTGGCTGTTCTTGCAGTGCTTTTCCAGGGTGATGTTGCTGCGGGAGAGCCGCTGCTCCAGCATCCGCATCTCATTGTCGGCGGTGCGGTCCAGCATGGCCTCGGGCAGGTCCACGGTCAGGTTGGCACCGGCCTTTGCCAGCAGCTCCTGCCCGGCGGCGCGGTCGGCGGCATCTTCGTGGATCTTCCGCTTTTTGGCCCGCACGGCCTCGCGCATGGCGGCAAGGTCTGCATAGCCCTGTGCCCGGGCAAAGTCCTCGTTCAGCTCCGGGGTGGTCTTTTCGGCCACGGAGTGCAGCTTGATCTCAAACTGCGCGGTCTTGCCGGAGAGCTCCTCCACCCGGAACTGCTCCGGGTAAGTGAAATCGAAGCGGAAGGTCTCGCCAGCAGTGTGGCCGTAGATGGCATCCTCGGCGGCAGGCATCAGCTTGCCGTCCCCCAGAACCACCATCACCTTTTCCATCCGGCTGTCGGGGATCTCCTCCCCGTCCATGAAGCCGACAAAATCCAGCAGAACCCGGCTGCCGCGCTGGGCGGGGGCGGTGGAGTTGTGGTAGACGGAACGCATCCGGGTCTGGTGGACCATCTCCTGGTCAATGGTCTTTTCGGAAAGCGGCCGCACATGGCGGGTAACAGCCAGCCCCTTGTACTGGCCTAATTTTACTTCTGGCAGATTTTTTGCGTTGTTGGACATATCGTTTTACTCTCCTTTTATAAACCATGAACAGCCAGCCAGTTTTCCACAACTGCGGAAAACATTTCTGGGTATTTGGCGTTTTCAGCATCAAATTCATGGAGATAGGTCTCCACTTCCTCACGTGTCACGGGAGTGGTGCGTTCCCAGATCGTGAACACCGTGCCGTTGCCCATATCGAAGGTCGCAACTTGCTGGTGGGTAGTCTCTCTCAGCTGAAGAAAAACGGCGTTGAACCGGTGGCCCAGTTCCGTGTCTGGTGCCAGCGAGAGGGGGAACGGGTCAGCGGTGATGACATACTTTGCGTCAAAGAAGCCGGTGGGGAAATAGTGGGTGCCCGGCACCGAGAAGCTGTCCGGCAACTTGCCGTCCAGTGCATGGTTGGGCAGGTCACAGTTCCGCAGGTGGCCGGGATTGTAGAGCATGTCATCCGGGATCATATAGGCGACCTCGCCCTCCCCCAGATGTTCAACCAGCCATTGTGCCATGGCCTGGATCTGCGGTTTGTCCTTGCGGTCATAGGTCAGCTCGTCCAGCCGCTGATACTCAGCAAGGTCTGCCGGGTGGAACGCATGGATAACGAACTCTGGCAAGGCCATGACAGTGAGCGGGGAGCACCGCACCGACACGGCGAACAACAGTGTAAAGACCCAGAAACAAAGCTTTGGTATTTTGAAATGCTCGATACTCTCTGCCAGACCCGCCGCACCGCAGAGAAACAGAATGACATAGGCGGGCACGTACAGCAGCATCTGATGGGAGCCGGAATTCTGCACTCGGGTAAACAAGAGCATACTGAGCATCAACTCACACAGCGCCAACACAGGCAGGCTGGGCTTTTTCCGCTTGACGCAGAGCCACAAACCAAACAGGATCAAAATAAGGTTCAGCAGGCCGGTGCGCATGGCATGATAATAGAGCTCTACTGCAATGCCGCCGACATTATAGTACGAATAGCGGTCGGAGTAGTTAAAAGCCAGGATCTTGCTGACCATGGGCCAGAGCAGGACCACCATTGCTGCCATGGCGCAGACACCAAACAGGATGAGGTTGCGTACTCGGCGCAGGGCAAGAGCCTTTTGGCCCTGTTTTGCGAGCTTTGCACTGCTGACAAAGAGCAGGAGAGCATAGGAAAAATAGTAGCCTACCACAAAATATAAGTACCAGCGGCGGCTCAGGATAATGGCGGCCGTTGCCAGGAAGATGAGCACGAACCGGCCCGGCTCCAGCTTTTCAAAACGGTAGTCCAATGTGAGGAGCAGAATGGCAAAAGCGAAGATCAGACCGAACCAGTCCGGCTGTGCCAGCATAGCGCTCATTCGCAGGAACGGATAGGTCAGCACCCAGGAAAAGCCGATGATAAAATACCAGAACTTATTCTTGACCTCCAGCATCTGCCCGATTTTGATCGTGAGACCAGCCAGCATCAGCATAAGGCTGGGGAGCACACAGAATACTTGCGCAAAAGCGTAGCTGTCACCCGTTTTTGCGGTGAGGCAGAACGGGAACTCAGTGAACAAGGTGATGAAATTGGTGTAATCTTCAGAAAATGTGCTTATGATATACTTAAAACCGGCCACCGAACCCAGCGCAAAAGCCGCTTCGGTATTGAACTGCTTCTGAATGTAGTTCACATAATCCCAGGCGTAGATGAACTGCCGCCGACCCAGCGCCCAATAGAAGTAGAGCACAGCTCCGGCCCAGAAGGCGATGATGGCTGCGCGGTGGAAGAAGTCCAGCTCCACACCGGCAGTGTGCAGCACCCACAGCGCGCCGTAGAACAGCACACAGCTGCACCACAGGCTCACCAGCGGGAAGAACGCCGCCGCGGTGGGGAACAGCAGGCCCACCAGCACCAGCAGGAGTGCCCCGGCACCCAGCCCGATGCCGCCCTTTGCCCAGGGCGAAAGGGTCTTCTTTTCAGAAAGTATCGTTAACATTGTACATGCTCCTCGGTTTTGAACCACAATATTACAGCTTACAGTATAATGGTTCCGGGCGGCGCAGGCAAGAGGGCAGCCCCCCGGAAGATAAAATATCCCGCCTGCATTTCAGCAGACGGGATATTTTGAATGCGATATTACTTTTTGGAATTCTGCTTTGCCGCGATGGTGGCCTTGCGCTTCTGGGCGGCGGCCTTGCGGGCAGAGGCCTGCGCGGCCTCCGGGTGGGGAGCCTCCGGCGTGATGCGGTACATCCGGCTGCCCATGGCGGGCAGATCCACGCTCAGGGTGTAGTCCCGGCCGTACACGCCGCCATCGGTGGTGTGCAGGTGTCTGGTGCGGCTGCGGTCCGCGCCGTTCCAGCAGGCAGCCTCGCTGTTCAGCAGCTCATCGGCGGTGCAGGGATACTGGAAGTAGAGCGGGAACTTTTTGTGGGCGGTATTCTGGGTGTTCATCACACAGAGGATGGTCTGGCCCGCGCCCTTCCGCAGCCAGGCGTACACGCCCTCGTCCCGGCTCTCGCAGGCGATCCACTCAAAGCAGTTCGGGTTGTACTCGCCGTCGTAGAGGGCGGGCTCGGTGGCATACAGGCGGCCCAGCTCGGCAAAATATTTCTGGAAGCTGTCGTGGAAGGGATACTTCATCAGGCCCCAGTCCAGCTCCTTTTTCTCATCCCACTCCCGGAAATGCCCCAGCTCATTGCCCATAAAGTTCAGCTTTTTGCCCGGGTGGGTGTACATGTAGAAGTAAAGGGTGCGCAGCTGGGCACATTTTTCCTCGTAGGTGCCCCACAGCTTATCAATGATGGTCTTTTTGCCGTGCACCACCTCGTCGTGGCTGAGTGCCAGCAGATACAGCTCATTGTAGAAATACTGCATACTGAAGGTCAGCTTGTGGTAGGCATCGGGCCGCTCACCAAAGGGCGTGGCAAAATAATCCAGCGTGTCGTGCATCCAGCCCATGTCCCACTTATAATCGAAACCGATGCCGTCGTAGCGGGTGGGGGCGGTGACCTTGAGGAAGTTGGTGGAGTCCTCGGCGGTGTAGATGCCGGTGGGCCAGCGCTCGTTCAGGCCGTGGTTCAGGTTCCGCAGGAAGGTAACAGCGCCCTCGTTCACGCCGCGGTTGGGGTCGCCCTGCCAATAAAGGGCACGGGAGATGGCATCCATCCGGATGCCGTCGCAGTGGTAGACATCCATCCAAAGGGCAGCGGCGCTGTTCAGGAAGCTGCACACCTCCCGGCGGTAATAGTTGAAGTTGCAGGTGCCCCACTCGCTGTGGCCCACATCGCTGTCGTACTCATAGAGGTGGGTGCCGTCAAAGTTGGCGAGCGCGTCGCCGTTGGCGGCAAAGTGGACGGGCACAAAGTCCATGATGACACCAATGCCCATCCGGTGGCAGGCGTTGACAAAGGCCGCAAAGTCGGCGGGGTCGCCGTAGCGGCTGGTGA
>ERZ791619.855-NODE-855-length-14173-cov-2.40643_pt1 | contig 14173 bp, 10 predicted proteins | sample MGYA00510271_ERZ791619 | MGnify/ENA primary metagenome ERZ791619 (study PRJEB30046, sample SAMN00715209) | human gut metagenome | study: EMG produced TPA metagenomics assembly of the A metagenome-wide association study of gut microbiota in type 2...
CCTTCCGGTGCAGCAAGGATACACATGAAGCGGATATGCTTTACTCCTTTGTCCTTGAGCATCTGGATCGCAGCAGCACTGGATCCGCCTGTTGCCAGCATCGGATCTACTACAAATACTTCTCTTTCACTGCAGTCTGCCGGAAGCTTGCAGTAATATTCTACCGGCTCTAATGTTTCCGGATCACGGTACAGACCGATGTGACCTACTTTTGCGGCCGGAATCAATGATAACATTCCATCTACCATACCAAGTCCCGCTCTTAAGATCGGTACAACTGCCAGTTTTTTTCCTGTCAGCTCTTTTCCCACCATCTCACAGATCGGTGTTTTGATTGTAACGTCCTGAAGCTTCAGATCTCTTGTTGCTTCATAACACATCAGACTCGCGATCTCACTGATTACCTCTCTGAATTCTTTTGTTCCGACATCCTCTCTGCGGATATAGCTGATTTTGTGCTGGATCAGCGGATGATCCATAACATGTACTTCTGACATTATTGTCCTCCTTTAGTAAATGAATTTAAAATTTCTGCTAATTTTTCTATCAACAACGTAATCTTCTCATAACACTCTCCATATGCAGTCAAAGGCTGCCCATATGGATCCGGGATCTCTTCTGTTTCTCCCGTAAACTCAGTAAGTGTATATACATTGTCTGTATATTCGTTCGGATATTCAGAAAGTATCTTCTCCTTCTGAGCCTGTGCCATCGTCAGGATCAGTGTCTCCGGATTCAGGTTCTTCTCCGTAAACGGTCTGGAAGTATATCCTTCCAGCGTCATCTGATTGCTCTTTAAAATAGCTTCTGCTTTCTGATTTACCGGCTCTGGAAACAAAACGACCATTCCCTTGGATTCGATCCAATATTCCTGATCTAATGACTGATGCCTGAAAATCTCTGCCGCAACCGGTCCGCGACAGGTATCTGTATTGCTGACAAATACGATTTTTCTGTATTTTTGCTCTTTCGTAAGAACTGATGCGGGGATCCTGCAGTGTCCTGCCGCCTTTTCCAGACGGTTCATAATGGCATTGCCGATTCCCTGGATCGCAAATGACTCACTGTAGATCTCTGACACATCCTCCTCGTCAAACTCTCTCAAAATTCGGTACAGATTCCTTGCAATGGTCTTCTCATTTTCACGGGAACCGATATTTTTCACCAGACCATGGGTATAAAACTCAACCGTTTCATTCGTCCCGATAATGCCCACCTGAACACCCTGACGACTCTTCTCATAAGCAAGCTGCCGGATGGCAAACACTTCCTCCTTGAGGCTTCCTTCTACGATCGTCAGCTTTGCTTTCGGCGCATAATGGCGATATTTCATGCCCGGTGCTTTCGGCGCCCGGCTGCTCTCACTGCCCAGAATCGTCTCATCCACGCTTACCACGCCAATCACTTCTTCCAGCATATCGGCAGTGATCGCACCTGGTCTTAAGATCATCGGCGGAAAAACTGTCATATCCAGGATCGTAGACTCCAGTCCGATATCTACACTTCCTCCGTCTATGATCATCTCGATCTTCCCGTTCAGATCTTCCCACACATGCTCTGCCGTAGTAGGACTCGGACGTCCGGATGTGTTGGCACTCGGCGCCGATACATATCCGCCTGCCGCAAGGATCAGCTTTCTCGCGATCAGATCACTTGGCATCCTCACAGCAACGGTATCCAGACCGCCTGTCGTGCCATATGGAACCAGAGAACTTTTTTCAAAGATCATCGTCAAAGGTCCCGGCCAGAAATGCTTCGCAAGAAGCTCTGTCTCCGGAGGTACATTCTCCGTAATCTCACTTAAATCTTCCAGATCTGCAATATGAACGATCAGTGGATTATCAGAAGGACGGCCCTTTGCTTCATATGTTTTTTTCGCTGCCTCCTCGTCCAGTGCATTCGCCCCCAATCCGTAAACTGTCTCTGTTGGGAATGCAACAAGTCCTCCTTCTCTGAGAATCTCTCCCGCTTCTCGTATTGCATCTTCGTCTATTTGGTTTTTGTCTATTTTCTTAATTATCGTTTCCATAGCTTTCATTATACCATTTTTCTTATCAGCGCTCAACATATTTCAGGATTCCATTGCCGATTGCCTGGGCAAGCTTCTGCTGATACGCCTCATCGATCAACATCCCTGCCTCCACCGGGCTGCTTAAAAATCCACATTCTACGATCACAATTGGTGACTTTGTATTTTTCAGCATATAGTATGTAGTATTTCCCTTAATCTCTCTGGCATGCTCCTGATCGAAATTTTTCAGCTCTGTCTGCATTACCTCTGCTGCTTTCTTTGCCTCCTTCGAGTGCGCAAAATAAAAAATCTGTGGTCCTCTTACGCTTTCCTGTGGATAACTGTTCTGATGAATGCAGACTGCAAGTGCAGGAGATTCTTTGTCGATCAACTCTACTCTGGCTTTAAGATCTTCCACCTGAGAATCTGCAAGTCCCTCATCCTTTGTACGTGTCATCACCACCGTGATCTGATGTTCCTCCAGATATTTCTTCAATTTTTCTGCGATCTGCAGATTGAGTTCCTTTTCCTGCGCCCCGTTGATCCCGACTTTTCCGGGATCTTTTCCCCCGTGTCCGGAATCAATCACAACCGTCTTTTTCTCTGATATATTTCCGGAGGTCTCAGATGCTTCCTCCCGAATATAATGACTGTGCAGATACTCTCCGGCAAACTGACATCCTGCTGCCGCCGCCAGAAGTACCCCGATCATCAGCAGCAGACGGATCTTTGTCCGCAGTATCCCCAATACCTTTTTGAACCGCAAAAAAACATCCCCTTTCGCATATACTCTGTTTCATGTATATGCGAAAGAAGGATGTTTCATCCACCTGTACGTTTTTTATAAAACGTTTGCTGCCAGATACCCTTCTTCTACTGCACGATTGATATCTGCTGCTCTCTCATTGCAGTCTCCGACAAAGCTCACCTGTACGCCTTTGTCTTCCAGTGCCTGCACGTCAAACAGATTCGGTCTTGCTCCCACTGCGAGTACTACGTAATCACAAGGAAGAGACACTTTGCCCTCTGCATTTTCTGCTTCCACACTGTTTGCTGTAATGGCTGTTACTTTTGTTCCTGTCAGCAGCTGAACCTGATATTTTTCAAAGCTCTCAAACAATACCGGTCTTACTGTCTTGGATTCTTCTTTTGCGATTTCTTCCATCATCTCTACTACAGAAACCTGACATCCCATCTCTGCAAGAAGCTCTGCTGTCTCTGCTCCGACCAGACCGCCTCCGATCACAACCACACGCCCGCTCGGAAGTTCCTCATGATTCAATACTTTCCATGCATCAAATACATGTGGCATTTTACTTCCCTCGATCGGCGGAATCACATTGTGCGCTCCTGCTGCCACGATCACATTGTCCGGATTCTCTGCCAGGATCATCTCTGCATCTGCTGTTCTTCCAAGACGTAAGTCTACATGCAGCTCTTTCATCTCATTTGTCAGATAGCGGAGTGCACGGTTCATCTCAGATTTTCTCGGAGGAATCGATGCAATGTTGAGCTGACCGCCAAGTGTCGTTTCTTTTTCAAACAGAACAACCTCATGACCTTTTACACTTGCAACTCTCGCTGCTTCCATACCTGCAACTCCACCGCCGATCACAACTACTTTTTTCTTCTCATCGGAAGGAGTGATCGTTCTCTCATACTCATATCCGTTTTCCGCATTGAGTACGCAGCTTAAGAATTTTCGGTTCTGGATCGCATCTGTACATCCCTTATTGCACATCATACAGTGACGGATGCGTCTTCCTTCTCCTGCTTCGAGTTTCTTTACATAATCCGGATCTGCCAGAAGAGAGCGTCCCAGACCCACGATGTCGCAGACACCATTTTCGATCAGTGCTTCTGCGTTCTCCGGTGTGACGATACGTCCCACTGAGGATACCGGAATAGAGACTGCTTCTTTGATCTGTTTGGTATATTTTGACATGAAACAATATGGCTGTGTTCCCATCGCAGGAATCGTATCGTTCATATTTCCTGTATGGTTTGCCTGTCCTACATGAATCATATCCACTCCGGATCTCTCCAGAATTTTTGCAAACTCTACTGCCTCATCGATCATCAGACCGCCTTTTCCGCGCAGTGGGTTTTCTGTTACTACAGGTAATTTATAATCAATACAGATATCCGGTGCCACTTCTCTGATCTTATCCACCACGCGAAGTGCAAAACGAATTCTGTTTTCAAAGCTTCCGCCGTAGGAATCTGTTCTGCGGTTGATCAATGTCGAACAGAATGATCCGATCAGACGGTCTCCGTGTACTTCTATAATATCAACTCCGGCTGACTGTGCACGTTTTACACATTCCCCGATCTTATCCAAAATACTGTTCAACTGCTCTTCCGTCACTTCCTGAATGAAATGTACCATATCATGACGCATTTTTGCACGTCCGCCTTCCATATCCCCTTTGCGGAATAATTCAGCCAGTGCCTCTACATCATACTCCGGATGGAAAATCTGGATTCCCAGTTTACAGTCAAATTCATGAACTGCATCTGCCAGTTTTCTAAATGCTTCGATCTGTCCGTCATGGAACAGCTTCGGTGTCGGTGAGATTGTATTTACAGGAGCAACATCTCCCAATACAATATAGGACACGCCACCTTCTGCCAGTCTCTTATAGAAGTTAAAGCTCTGTTCTACAATTGTGCCGTCTCTGCCTTCATATCCTGTTGTCATCGGCGGAAACATCACTCTGTTTTTCAGCTCGATCTTTCCCACTTTAATTGGTTCTAATAATCTCATAATCAGCCTCTCCTTAACATTTTCTTTCTGCTCAATACATGTTCTACTATACACATCCCCTGTTTTCTTTTATATGTCAATTAAGCTTTCTTCCTATCACTTTCCTGCTGTTTTATGAATTTGATTGAATAATAAAGCGCACTATATTATGATAGAAGCAACAATAAAAAAGGAGTTCTCTTATGCATCTGGAAATTGAAAATATCCACCATCCCCAAATTAAAAATATGAATCTGTCCGTCTATGATGTAGGATACCGTGCTGCCCACCTGCACCCGGAAATTGAGCTGATCCTGGTCTTAAAAGGAGATCCGGCATTCAACATCAACGGCAATACTACGTCTTTTTCTGAAAAAGATATCATCCTGATCAACGCCAACGAGCTCCACGAGATTATTTCGGAGAAAGCGCCGTCCACCCTGCTCTCCCTTCATATTCTTCCACAGTATTTTGAAGGATATTTTCCGCAGATGAGTCATATCAGCTTTCTGGAAAATACACTTTTGAGTAAAAATGAGCGACTGTTCACCTACTCGTTTTGCAAACTTTTAAAGATTTATCTCCTGCAGGCGCCTTATTACCAGCTGGAGTGTGCCGGTCTGATCAACATTATGGTGCATGACATCCTGCAGAGCTGCGCTTACTATGAAATGTATGGAGACAAACTTGCGCTCACTACCAAGAGAAACAGCCAGCTCTCTGAAATCATTGGTTACATTGAGGAACATTCTGCCGAAAGAGTGACTCTGTCTGACCTGGCAAAACACATGCAGCTCTCCGCCTCTTATTTATCACATTTTATTCAGAAAAATCTGCACCGTTCTTTCAGTGAATTTCTGACCTACACCCGGTATCTCAATGCAAAAGCACTGCTGATGAAAGGTGAACTTTCTCTGATTGATATCTGCTACGGCTGCGGATTTTCGGATTACCGCTATATGAATAATGCATTTAAAAAATATACCGGGCAGACTCCGAATGAGTTCAAAAAGAACATGAACAGCGACTCCCTCCCTCATAATAAAAAAGGAACCGTGAAGTCCTACACACCACAGGAAATGCTTGACACCGTCACCCGTTTTATGGAGAACAATCATTTTAATGAACATCAGATTTAGTTTTTTGTCTCTCCTGGAATTGACGCACATATTCTCCTGGTGTGATTCCAAACTCCCTTTTAAATGCCCGAAACAGGTTATTATAGTTTCCGAGTCCGCATATTTTATAGATTTCCGTCATAGGATATCCCTTTTCAAGAAGCCGTTTACACAGATCCAGCTTCGCTTTGACAATATACTGATGAACGGTGATTCCTGTCTGCCGTTTAAATTCTCTGGAAATATGATATTTACTGATAAAAAATTCCTTTTCCAGACGTTCCAGTGAAATTTCTTCGTACAGATGATGTTTGATAAAAATAAAAATGTCATCCAGTGCAAGTCGGGATCGTGTTTTACTTTTTGTGTGAAATTCCACATGAATACAGGCACGTAAAAGCAGCACGATCAGCATTGACAGAATACTGTCCTGAAACAGTGCATGCCCGAAATCTGTCGTTTCTTTTGGAAGAGTCAGAAGCCTTTTCGAAAGATTTTTTATCAGCATACTGATTTCTGATTCTGCCTGAATGACTACAACCTGATATGGAACCACATGAAAGCAGGACTCCAGATCCGTTTGTTCATCAGACAAACGTTTCAGCAGTTCTGCAGAAAACGAAATCTGAAGAAAATGCAGCGGAGTTTTCGACGCCGGATATTCAATTTCTACCGATGTACCCGGATTGACCAGTATGATTTCTTCCGTTGCACAAAAATATGTTTTCTCCCTGCTTCTGCATGTACATTTTCCGGCAGTAATAAAAAATACTGTATAATATGTAGTCGCCGGAAATTTCTTACATTTTGATTGTGTATATTTGTATTCCTTTGCAATATATTCTTTCATGATCACCTCGTTAAAATATATGAAAATCACTGTAAATCCCTATTAAAACTATTCAAAATAAATAGTATATCAATTTTTGATAGTTTTCAAGCAAGAATTGGATATGTTTCCTATTCAGATAAAGATATAATGAACATCGTAAACAAACGAAAACAAAAAGCCACACGATAAGGAGGAAGAATTGTGAGAGAGTTTTCTATGAAAGACAAAATCGACTACACGCTCGGAGATCTGGGGTGCTGCTGTACAGAACAGTTTCGGGCAATGTTTTTGACCGTATTCTACACGCTCGTACTGAAAGTAAATCCTTTACATGTCGGAACGATTCTGTTGATCACTAAAATCTGGGATGCCATCAACGATCCGATCATCGGCGCTTTGATCGATGCCAGAAAATCTACGAAAGGCGGACGTTTTATTCCATGGATCAAGGCATTTTCCATTCCTATGGCCATTATGTGCGTGATTGGATTCCTGGATGTGAGCAGCTTTGATTATAAATTAAAACTGATCTACATTTTAGTAACCTACGTATTATATGAAGCCCTGTATACATGTGTCAATGTACCGTTTGGTTCTCTGTCCAGCGTTATGACAGATGATGTCAATCACAGAACAGACTTGTCCAGATACAGAAGCCTTGGCGGTACAATCTTTATGACAGTCGTCGTGATTGCAGGTCCTTTGGTTTTATATAAAGACAACAACCCGATTCCTTCCAGATTTACCCTGATGGCACTGATCTGTGCAACAATCGGTGTATTCTGCCTGATGATCACAAGCAGCTGGTGTAAAGAGAGAGTTTCCATCACTGTGGAAAAAAGAGAGAAATTCAACTATTTTGAAGCACTCAAACATATCATTAAAAACAGAGCGCTTCTGGGACTCATTTTCTCCAGCCTTGCAGGTATGATTGCAGCCAGTGTGGTAAACGGACTGAATACTTATTTATTTAAAGATTACTTTGGTAATGTTCAGATCATGGCAGTATCCGGTATGCTCAGTACCGTATATTCCATTATCACTTTTGTCGGAACAAAATTTGTATCTAAAAAATTCGGAAAAAAAGAATGGTGTATGTACGGAGCCGGTTTTGCCGCTATCGTATTCGGAATTTTATTCTTCTTCCCGATCAAGAATCCGATCTTGTTCATTGTTATCAACGGAATCTGCTACCTCGGTGCAAGTGGTTTCCAGGTACTCATCTGGGCTATGGTAAACGATGCGATCGATTACCAGGAACTGACCACCGGCGACAGAAAAGAAGGTATGGTCTATGCAACCTATTCCTTCTTCCGCAAGCTTGCTTCCGCAGTAAGCTCCAGCTTAAGCAGCTTTACCCTGGCTCTGATCGGATATAACGTAAATGAAGCTGTACAGACAGCTGCTGTAAAAGCACATATCTGGAAATCTTATACTGCGATCTATGCGATCGGATATTTGATTGCTGTACTGATCCTGTATTTTGTGTATCCGCTTTCCAAGAAAAAGACAGAAGAAATGTTAGAAACACTCGCGAAAAAAAGAGCAAAACAAGGAGAATAATATCATGATTCGTTACACAGAAATTAAAAACAGAAAAAATCATACTCTACGGGCAATGTTAAATCTTCCGGATGGAGTCAGCCATCCTCCGGTCGTACTCAATCTTCACGGATTCGGCGGCAGCTTATCCGGTTATAAATACGCACATACACATCTTGCCCGCGTTCTGGAAGCAAACGGAATCGCCTGTCTTCGCTTTGACTTCTACGGCTGCGGAGAAAGTGACGGAGAATTCGAAGAAATGACCTTCACCGGACTTCTGGAAGATACTCAGGATGTCTATGAATGGCTGAAAGGACAAGATTTTGTAGATACAGATAAGATCATCTTATCCGGACAGAGCATGGGCGGATTTGTCGCTGCTACCGCTGCTCCAAAGTTGAATCCTTACGGACTGATTTTGATGTGCCCGGGTGCCGGAATGTGGAATGGATGTAAAGAAAAAGCAGATTTCTTCAAAAATCAGGGAATGACATTTGCTGATATGGAAGGACTGAAATTCGGTCTTGATTTCAACTATGACCTGGCAACCTACTCTCCTTTTGAGGATGCAAAAGGATATGACGGCAAAGTCCTGATTCTTCGCGGAACAGAAGATAATCTGGTAGATGATAAAACCTGTGAAACATATCTTGAAGGATACAACGGAAACGGAACTTTTGTAAAAATCCCGAAAGGAAATCACAACTTTGCAAGTATCCCTGCCAGAGAGGCCTGTGAAAGCGAAATCCTGAATTTTGTCAAATCGATTCTCTAATTCAACTTTACAGAAAACAACGACGCTGAAATTCCAAAACGGAATTTCAGCGTCCTTTTTATATTCTTCTATTCACTTTTTAATTGATGTACTGCGAGATCAGATCCCATACTCCCGAATTCTCCCAGCCAAGGCGCCATTCGGCAACACCAGCAAGATCATTCTTTTTGATCAGCTTTAACTTCTCTTCCAGCGACTGACTGTCTTCCAGCCAGATCTTGTATGTTCCTCCGTCTGCATCCCACTGTGCATAATTCTGCCTTGTATCTTCATCCCATGACGCCTGTACACCGGCTTCCTGCACCCGTTTTTCGGCATCCTCCATTCCCAGTGCCGTACTGGTCACTTTATTTGGATAATCTGCCGCTTCTGTACCGGCTTCTGCCAGCTCTCCCTGCGTCTTCGGTGTCTCAAACCACAGTCTTGTATACAGCGGGATCGCATTGATCAGTTTTTCCTTAGGAACAGACTTTAACGCATTCTCTATGCCGTCTTTTACATATCCGTAAGACGCCACAGAACCTGCTTCATAAGAACCCTCCACATGCTCATCATACCCCATGATCACCACATAATCAGCAAATACTGACTGTTCTTCCAGATCATAAAATGTGTTGTAAGGCATCGGAACATAATTGTCTACGGAAAATGCCAGTCCATTCTGATGGCACTTGATGGAAAGTTCTCTCACAAACTGTACATAATCTTCTCCGCACTCTGCAGAAATCAGTTCAAAATCCAGATTGATTCCATCAATCCCAGCCTGCAGAGCTGCTGCTATAACCTGATCGATCAGGTTCGTTCTCCTGGAAGTATGACTTAACACCTCATAAGTCTCATCCGCCGAATTGATTCCCCCATGAAAATCCCTGAGAACAGCCCACACTTCCAAATTGGACTGATGCGCATAATTCACATAATCTGCGTCCGCGATTGAATTCAGATTCCCCTGCGTATCTGCAATATGAAACCAGGTCGGTGCGATCGTCGTCAGACCTTTCGTGGATGCAAGCATATCCTGAATATACCCGTTGGCAGTCGTATTCTCCACATTGTGCCAGGCCATATTAATCTTGTAATCTTTCGATATACCTGTGTACTGTGGTTCTTCAAAGCTGCTGGAAATCGTCTCCTCTTTGATATGTTTCAGCGAATTCGTCTGTACATATCCGATAAATCCATCGCTGGTGCGAACTTTCTTCCAGCCATCCTCATCCTCGATCACAGTCACTTTTTCTGATTTTTTTACCTCTGTCAGGATCGGACTCTTTACTCCACCCTGAAACCGCACTTGTGTATCCCGCTTCATCTCTGCCACAGTCGTCTTTCCGAACTCATTCACGATCATCACACGATTCGGATCTTGATGTTCTTTGCATTCCATATTCGTGTACTTTTTCACAAAGTCCAAAGCAACATATGCCTTATTATCGACTGTCTGCCAGATGACATACTCTTCACTTTTTTGTTCGCTGACTTCTGTATATTCCTTACTTCCTATGTTTGCAACAACACTTCCCTGCGGCAATGTATACAACAGTAAATTCTCATTCGCATCCCAGTAAAAGCGCTTATTCACAAAATCATGCAGAACAGAATATTCAATGTAAGCCTGTCCGTCTATCAGACGGCCTCCTGCCCCATATTCTCCGTTGTCCGCTTTTGCGATCACCTGATTATTCACGATCACTGCGATATCGTCCGTACCTGTCATTCCATAATATTGTTCCAGATTCGCCTTCTCATTCGATGAGCCATATCGCTTCCAGAAAATCAGGCCCCCAACAGCCACTATGATCAATATGATCACCAGCAGCATCCTGATCAGCATATTTCTTCGTCTTCGCCTTGCCCTGCGGCTCTTTTTCCGTCTCTTAGACGGCGGTATGCGATTCGAATCCATCCTTGTATCCTCTGGTTCTCCGGCAATCCTGCGTGGGCGCCTTCTTGTTTTGTTTTGCTGTGTTCCCGCCGTGCTGCGGGTTTTCACAACCCTCTCTTCTCTTTCGTCCATGCGTACCTCCTATACAGAACCATTATAACATACTTTTTTTACCAGTCATTACTAATTTGCCATTTTAAGAAGTATTTTAAACATTCTTCAGAAATATTTTAAATCTTTTTGTCCGACGTAAAAGGGGATCTACGCCTGTTCTTTTGTCTTGATATTTACAAATGAAAGTGATTCAATATATCCTTCTGTATCCAGAATATAGTCCCGCATATAACTTCCTTCTTCCCTTGTCATATGTGCCGCTACAATCTGCATCGGACTGGCCGGGAATCCATCCATACTGATGTATACTCCTTTATTTTCATATTTTTCCAGTTCCTCAAATAATTCCTGATAAGCTGTCTCATCAGATTTCATGTTCTTCTCCTTCCCTCCGTGAGCTCTGATAAATATCCCCGGTAATAACTGACCGCAGAAGGTATGTGACGTACCTTTGAATTATCACGGTACAAAAGATAGCATGAACTCACATTGAATTTACTTTTCTGTCTGATATTGATTTCGTCCCCGATTCGAGAACATTGAATTTCGAATATTTTAATGATAGATATGCTCTTTGATGTCTTGATAAATGAAAAATTCAGCAACTCGTTTCAGATGATCTGATCGTCTCTTTTGTATCCCTCCTTCTTAAATAAGTGATATTTATCCGGAACACTATCTTCTGTACTGCCAATTATAGGGATTGTGTTCCGTCATTTCAATGTGTTTTTTGTTTATAACTACTTCCCTTTTGTTGATAACATGAAAGAATGCAGAAGTCTCACTATTTTCCTTTACATCTTTTTTCTTTTTGTTTATACTAATAGTGAAGAAATATAAGTTATTATTTTCCTACTTAATGACTATATTTTTCAACATTTCAATTCGTAAGGATGTGAGCACATGAAAATCGAAAAACTGAATGAAAATCAAATTCGTTGTACATTGACACATGCTGATTTAGCAGCTCGTCACTTAAAACTGAGTGAACTGGCTTACGGTACGGAAAAAGCAAAATCTCTGTTTCGGGATATGATGCAGCAGGCATCCTTTGATTTTGGATTTGAAGCGGAAGATTTACCTCTGATGATCGAAGCGATTCCTTCATCTGGTGATTCCATCGTTTTGATCATCACAAAAGTAGAAGATCCCGAGGAACTGGATACAAGATTCTCGAAATTTACACAAAGCATGGATCTGAAGCAAGCCCGACAGAACAGCTGGAAAAGCTGGAGGGCGCAGAAGACTTCCTGAACCTGCTCAATAAAGTAAAAGAAGCGGCAGCCGACATCAAGCCTGCCTCCAAACCACAGGAGGAACCAGCACCGCTCAATGTACGTCTGTTCTCGTTCAACCATATTGATCTGGTCATTCAGGCAGCCCATCTTCTGGCTCCTGCGTACCACGGTTCCAATACACTGTATCGAGACGATGAAGCAGATATGTATATTCTGGCACTGACACCATCGGATCATTCCGCCAATGAATTTAACAAGATCTGCAATATGCTTTCTGAATACGGCAGTCTGGAGAAAGCCTCTGCTTCTGTTCTTGCATTTCTGGAAGAACACTGCGAGGTCGTGATTTCTTCCGATGCGATTCAAAAGCTGTCACAGGTATAAACGCATATAAAAAGAGTGCGGACTTAAGCTTTACTGCCCAGTCCGCACTCTTTTATGTTATAAGTCTTATTTTGCTGCTCTTGCCGCATTGATCTTCTCTACCAGGAGATCTGCATCGATTCCGTGAACCATCGCTGCCTCACCCAGTGTCTCCATCTGTGCAGACGGGCATCCAAGGCAGTGCATTCCGATTTCCATTAAGATCGGCGCGCATTCAGGATATACGGATAATAATTCGCCGATTGTTGTATTCTTTGTAAATGTTTCCATTATGATTCCTCCTTCTATTATTCAATGTTCTTTATTATAATCTCTATTTTTTAAATTATCAACCACCAAAACCGGAAAATACGTTTTAAAATCAACCTTATTTTGCTTGAATTTTCTGAATTGTTTCTTCTGTTTTTACTGCTTTTCGAATACTCAAAAGTCAATATATTTTTCTTTCTTTTTCGACAAACAAGCAATTTCATAATAACCTTACAAAACATCCGTTCTTTTTTTCACAAAAGTAATTCACAAAAAACACCTGTTTGAGTGTGGATAATGTGAATAACTTTTCGGAAATGTCGTGTTTTCCACGTTTTTTCATATTTTGAGTGTGGATAAGTTGAAAACTCCTATTTTTCAAATTTCGACATTTTTTTACATTTTTGTGCATCTTGCCATTTATTTATTTTCCTGTTGACTTTTTTGTTTCTTTCTATCTCATTTTCCCCCGAAAAAATACCGCATTTCAAAGTCAGTCAACTTTAAAATGCGGTCTGAATTTACAGAACTCTTCTGATCGTTATGATATTTGTATAAGTTGCGCTGCAGATTCCAATCCCGTCAGCTTCGTTCATTGCATTTACAATCGTCCCGTCTCCCATGTACAGTCCGACATGCCCGTCATACAAAACAATATCTCCGGGAAGTGCCTGTTCATAGCTGACAGCAACTCCCACATTTTCCATATCCCATGTCGTCCTTGGCAGGCTAATCCCGAAATGTGCATACACAGACTGTACAAATCCAGAGCAATCCGCTCCTTCTGTCAGACTGGTACCGCCCCATACGTACGGATTTCCAATAAACTGACAGGCGTAATCTATGACAGCCTGTCCCGAAGCAGCCTGATTTTGCACAATACTCTGGGCGGAAGCTTCCTGAACCTTCTGTGTTTCCTGCACTATGGTCTGCTCTGGCTTCTTCGCCTCTTCTGCTTCCCTCGTCTCTGCGTAAGAATACGTTGTCTCTATACTGATATACTCCCCGGATACCCAGCCGGCGATCTCCCCTGCCTGCACCGGATACCATCCATCTTTTGGTTCCCCAGTAATTTCATACTCCTGATTCTGCATAATCTGTGTCAGAACCTGTGTCTCTACTCCCTGACCAGCCCTCACATTCAGAACATCAGCTGTTACCGTTGCAACCTCTTTTTCGTATTCCCCTGCATGTGACTTTGCATCTTCTCCCAGGTACAATGTATCTGCCGGAACGAATCCCTGCGCATCTCCTGACTGGATCTTCACCCAGTCTTCTT
>ERZ791619.857-NODE-857-length-14125-cov-13.8459_pt1 | contig 14125 bp, 7 predicted proteins | sample MGYA00510271_ERZ791619 | MGnify/ENA primary metagenome ERZ791619 (study PRJEB30046, sample SAMN00715209) | human gut metagenome | study: EMG produced TPA metagenomics assembly of the A metagenome-wide association study of gut microbiota in type 2...
GGTACGGGAAAACCTACTGCCGAAAGGCAGTAAGGCGTTCTGTACCGAGCCTACGACTTGGTAAAGGCGGCAACATCATCGCATTGGCAGAGGAACTATATGAGTCCGATTACGTGCCTTATTTGCTTAACAAGATAGCGGAACGAGTACCGCACATCCGTCCCGTATCTTTCTCTTTTCGCCAGCAAGCATCCGAACCGGGTTTCCAACATTTAGAAATAGGAGAACTTACCCATCCTGCATTGCTCAGCTATTTGCAGGAACGAGGCATAAACACCGACTTGGCAAGGCAGGAATGTAAGGAACTACATTTCATCCATAACGGCAAGCCCTATTTCGCCATCGGTTTCCCGAATGTGGCAGGAGGGTATGAAGTGCGCAACCGTTTCTTCAAGGGCTGTATCGCACCGAAGGACATCAGCCATATCCGTCAGCAGGGAGAGCCGAGAGAGAAATGCCTCGTATTCGAGGGTATGATGGACTACCTGTCATTTCTTGCGTTACGGATGAGGAACTGCCCGACCATGCCCAACCTTGACAGGCAGGATTACATCATCCTCAATTCGGTTGCCAATGTTTCCAAAGCAATGGATGTGCTCCACGGCTATGAGCGCATCCACTGCCTGCTTGACAATGACGAGGCAGGAAGAAATGCGTACTTGGAATTGGCGAGAGAGTTCAGCGGACGTATCCGGGACTTCTCCGACAACTACAACGGACACAAAGACCTGAACGATTACCTGTGTGGCAAGCCCATGTCCCAATCGGCTGAGCCGATAAAAGAGAGGAAGCAAGTCCAATCCGCAAGGCGGATGATACAGCCACCGAAAAAGAAAGGGCTGAAGATGTAAGGGGATGCTTGCAGCGGCACGGGTATTTACCGATGGAAAATACCGTAGCTTATTAGGGAATTTTCCGAGCCGCATTGCAAGCAACGCTGAAAATTCCCCAATAAGCCAAAGAGGTTGCACCTCTCTGGACTCTCCAAGACCAACGGCAACAGCCGTACACAAGCAATAATCAAACGATGTTTCACAAGCAGAATAAGAAAGGAATTATATATGGGATTCGTAGTATTACACATGGAAAAGGCGCACGGTTCCGACAGCGGAACGACCGCCCACATCGAGCGTTTCATCATACCGAAGAACGCAGACCCCACACGCACGCACCTTAACCGAAAACTCATCACTTACCCCGATGGGATAAAAGACCGCACGGCAGCCATTCAAAAGAGATTGGAGGAAGCGGGACTGACACGCAAAATCGGGAACAACCAAGTTCGGGCTATCCGTATCAACGTGTCGGGAACGCACGAGGATATGAAGCGTATCGAAAAGGAGGGCAGACTTGACGAATGGTGTGCCGACAATATGAAATATTTTGCCGACCTGTTCGGCAAGGAGAATATTGTGGCGGCACACCTGCACAGGGACGAGGAAACGCCACACATACACATCACACTCGTCCCGATAGTCAAGGGAGAGCGCAAGCGCAAGAAACGTGAGGAACAGGCTAAGAAACGCTATCGCAAGAAACCTGCCAATACTGTCCGTCTATGTGCCGATGACATCATGACACGCTTGAAGCTGAAATCCTATCAAGATAGTTATGCCGTAGTGATGGCAAAGTACGGGTTGCAGCGTGGCATTGAGGGTTCAAAGGCACGGCACAAGTCCACGACACAGTATTATCGGGACACCCAACGGCTTGCCGACAGTCTGAAAGCGGAGGTGGTGGACTTGCAGCAGCAGAAAGAAACGGCACAGGAAGAACTCAAACAAGCCAAGAAAGAGGTACAGACCGAGAAGCTGAAAGGTGCAGCCACTACCGCAGCGACCAACATAGCAGAAAGCGTGGGTTCTCTTTTCGGGGGAGGGAAAATGAAAGCATTGGAACACAGGAATGAAGATTTGCAAGACCGCATCCTTGAACTTGAAGAAGAAGCCCGACAAAGGGAACATCAACAAGCCAAGCAGATACAGGAAATAAAAAACGCTTACGAACAACAGAACAGTAAGCTGTCCGAGTTTGTGGATTTTGTCAAACGCTATTTCCCTTATGTGGAAAAACTGATGCCGACCATTAAATTCTTGCGTGATACGCTGAACTTTGGCGATGCCGTGATTAGGAAACTATGCGCATTCAAGGATGTTTCCATTAAAGGTGAACTGTATTCACGAGAGTTTAACCAACATTTCAGGGCAGACAAAACGATATGTTCACTTAAAGAGGACAAGGATGGTAATTTCAACCTCAACATAGACGGTGTTTCACATGTCAGTTGGTTCAGGCGCAAGAAAGACGAGTTTATGCAAGCATTGGGAATGCCTACAAGGAAACAAAATCGGGGTATTAAGATATAATTCTCATTTTTTGCGGATAACAAACGCTCTAAAAAGCCTTGTTATCCGTATTGTTTTTTGTGTAAAGAGTCGTTTTTGCCAATACAACATATTAAAAATGAGTAAAGTTGTGCCCTTTTCTATTATTATCTGCCAACCTTAGACTGTATGTGAATTAAAATGAGTATCTTTGTAAATTGGATTTGGTGTAAACTGTTTCCAAAAACAATATCAATGGATCACCTGACAAAAGAACAACGCCATAAAAATATGGTAGCCAATAAGGGCAAAGGGACCAAATTAGAACTTCTATTTGGCAAATTGCTTTGGAATGCCGGAGTAAGGTATCGCAAAAATGATACATCTGTATTTGGCAAGCCTGATTTTGCAATCAAAGGTCATAAAATTGCTATATTTTGCGATGGTGAATTTTGGCATGGTAGAAATTGGGAGATAAGGAAGAACGACCATAAGAGCAACTGTGTTTTTTGGCACTCTAAAATTGAACGAAACATTGAGCGAGATAAAGAGGTTAATGCCGAATTGCAGAAACAAGGATGGAAAGTTTTTCGATTTTGGGAAACGGACATAACCAAAGAACCAGATAAATGCTTAAATAGAATTTTGAATTATATGAATACAGATAATAAAACTTCCGAAAAAATAGCCATCACAAAAATGTGTGGCGGTAATAAGGTTGTTATGCAAATGTATGGTCCGCATTCTTTGAATGAAGATGGAACTGTTATGGCATTTGATGAACAAATGGCAATAGTTTCTCATTATCTGCATAATCAAGGATATAAATATGCAAAACCGTATGAATCTAAAGCAGAAGGATTGATAGAGGATATATACAATGTACATAACAAGCAAATTGAAGAAAGATGCGTTTCAGATGTTTGTGTTCAATATTCTTTATTTTCAGATTTGTTTTCAGTTCCGTTCTTGCCTGTAGATAATCCAAAATTTACGTTCATTGATTTGTTCGCAGGAATTGGGGGATTTAGAATGGCAATGCAAAATCTTGGCGGGAAATGTGTGTTCTCATCCGAATGGGACACTCAGGCTCAAAAAACATATCTGTTAAACTATGGAGAAGTTCCATTTGGCGATATTACTAAAGAGACCACTAAATCATTTATTCCTGATGATTTTGATGTTTTGTGTGCAGGATTCCCTTGTCAGGCGTTTTCGTTGGCTGGGAAACGACTCGGATTTGAAGAGACAAGAGGTACTTTGTTTTTTGATGTAGCGGAAATCATACGTAGAAAGCGTCCGAAAGCATTCTTCTTGGAGAATGTTAAAGGTCTGCTTATTCATGACAAAGGAAAAACCATCCAAACGATACTAAAAGTTTTAAGGGAAGATTTGGATTATTATGTTCCGGAACCTCAAATTGTAAATGCAATGAATTTTGGTGTTCCTCAACATCGTGAGAGAGTGTATATCGTTGGATTTAGAAAAGACCAGAATGTCAATGAATTTATATATCCAGCTCCGACAGATACGACCAAAACATTTGCAGATATAAAAGAAGAAAATACTGTTTCGGCAAAATACTACCTCTCTACTCAATATGTAAAGACCCTTGTGGCGCATAAAGAAAGACATGCTGCAAAAGGTAATGGCTTCGGATATGAAATAATACCTGATGATGGTGTTGCAAATGCCATTGTTGTAGGTGGTATGGGGCGAGAACGCAATCTTGTAATTGACAACCGCCTTGAAGATTTCACACCGGTTACTAACATTAAAGGTGAAATTAATCGTGATGGCTTACGCAGAATGACCCCACGAGAATGGGCACGTTTGCAAGGTTTCCCTGATAATTTCATAATCGGAGTGGCAGATGCATCTGCTTATAAACAATTTGGGAATTCTGTCGCTGTACCGGCTATTCAAGCGACAGCACAGGAAATAATCAAAAGAATTAATCTCTCAAAATCCAAGAAATATGGCACTGACAGGAAATAAAGGAGAATGGAGTGAGATATATACTTTGCTCAAACTATTAGGTGAAGGTAAAGTCTATGCAGGTGACCAGAATTTAAACAAGATTCAGAACTTGTTCTATCCAATAATTATGATTCTTCGACAAGAAAAAGAAGGTAGTTATAACTATAGCCTGCAAGATAAAAATGTCGTAATTCAAACGCCCGAAGGCGAAGATTTGCTACGTATCCCTGCTTCTGTGTTTTTAGATGAAGCAGAGAAATTATTGAAAGCTATCAATGAAAGTGACGGAGCTTTTTCCATTCCGCAAATTGAAGCTTTTATGAATCGCATTTATTGTCATTCCTTGAAGGCAAAATCATCGGACAAAACGGATATACGAATTATTCTGCATGACCGTAGAACTAAAATCAACTCCGAAATGGGTTTCAGTATAAAATCTCAGTTGGGAGGAGATTCGACTCTGTTAAATGCAAGTAAAGCCACAAATTTTAATTTTAAGATTGTTAATGTTTCCCTCTCTGACGAAGATATTGCCTATGTTAATTCTTTGAACCCCAAACGGAACAAAGTCATAGACAGGGTAAATGCAATTAAAAAGAAAGGTGGCAAATTGGTGTTTGATAAGGTCGACAATCAAATATTTCGCAATAATCTTGTTATGCTTGATGGAGACCTACCGACCATAATTGCCAACTTGCTTTTGGAACAGTTGAATAGCGGTATCTCAACATTGAAGGAATTAGCAGAACTAATTACGGAAGTTAATCCTTTGGGATATGATACAGAACAGGCATCACCATTCTATGCTTATAAAATCAAACATCTTTTAACTTCTGCGGCATTAGGCATGATGCCGGCTACTGCATGGAGCGGAAAGTTTGATGCAAACGGTGGCTATTTAGTGGTAAAGAAAGATGGAGAAATCCTTTGCTATCATTTCTATGACCGCAACCGTTTTGAAGATTACCTCTTCTCAAACGCTTATTTAGAGCGTTCAAGTACCACTCGTCATGAATATGCTTCGATTATCAAAGAAAACGATGGTTCTCTGTCGTTTAAACTTAATTTTCAAGTAAGACTGAAGTAATATTTGTGTAGTATGATAGAACAAATTCATATTAAAGACGTTGCTACTTTTAAAGATGAATATTTATCTGATTTAAAGAAGGTAAACTTCATATATGGTTCTAATGGAAGTGGGAAAACAACTATTTCTAATGTAATTAAATCTGTTGGCGAGTACAAAGATTGTGAACTTTCTTGGAATGGAGGAATTCCACTAAGTACACTGGTGTATAATAAATCGTTTAAGGATAAGAATTTTGGCACAGCACAAATCCCAGGTGTTTTCACATTAGGCTCAGCTACTAAAGAAGAAATAGCAGCTATTGAAGACAAAAAGAAGAAACTTGAGAATTTGAAAGAAAAAGGTATTCAGAATAATAAAGTTATCGAAAACCAGCAAAAAGAATTGGAGTTATTATCTTCCCAATTCAAGGATGATTGTTGGAAAAACATTAAATTAAAACACGAAAAATTATTTAAAGATGCCTTTGTCGGTTGTTTGAATAGTAAAGAACGTTTCTGCGAGAAAGTAAAAATCGAGTTTAATAGCAACAATCAGCAGTTATGCACTTTTGATGATTTAATCAATAGGGCTAAGACTTTATTTGATACGACACCAGAAATCATTGAACATGTTTCTTTACCGGACATTAGATTTCTCATTGATGTAGAAGAAAATCCTATTTGGGAAAAGAAAATATTAGGAAAGGCAGATATAGAAATAGCCCCTCTTATTCAACGGTTAAATCTAAATGACTGGGTAAACCAAGGACGACAATATATAATGGAAGATTCTGATATTTGTCCATTTTGCCAAAAGAAGACAATAGATAAAAAATTCAAAGAGCAAATTGAGGAATATTTCAATGAAACATTTATAAACGATACGAATGTAGTAAAAAATCTGTCTGCACAGTATATCTCTGGCTTACAACTTTTTTTGAATGAATTATCGTCATTATTAGAACAGGGGAAAATAAATAAAAATACAAAACTAAATATACAATCCATAGATGCCTTATATAAGTCATTAAATTTGATGTTTTCCACAAATAAAGAAATCCTAAGTGCAAAAGAAAAAGAACCAAGCAGAAGTCTAAAATTGGAGTCTATCAAAGCTTTAATAGAAGCAATAATAAAGTTAATAGAAGAAACAAATAATGAAATAAAGAGGCACAATCAATTGGTTACCAATTTCCAAAAAGCAAAAAATACATTGATTGCAGATATATGGAAATTCATTTTAAATGAAAATGCAGACAACATCAACACATTTGTAAGAAAAGAGAAAGGCTTAACAAAAGGAATTGAAAAACTACAAAAAGATCGTGGAGAATTATTAGTAGCCTATCAAATATTAGACAAAGAAATAAAAGAAGACAATAAAAAGGTTACAAGCGTTCAATCTTCAGTAGATGAAATAAACAAGGTCTTAACTGCTTATGGATTTACTAATTTTACAATTGTTCCTGTTGAGAATAATTCATATCAAATTCAAAGGGCAAATGGAGAATTGGTTAGAGATACATTAAGTGAAGGTGAAATTACGTTTATAACTTTTTTGTACTTCATGCAACTTGTCAGAGGTGGAGAGACTCCAGAAATGACAAATGATAATAGAGTCGTTGTAATTGATGACCCTATATCAAGTCTGGATAGTACTATCTTATTTGTAGTAAGTTCTTTAATCAAGGAAGAAATAAAAAGAATAAAACAGGATACTGGACATATTAAGCAATTAATCATTCTAACGCATAATATATATTTTCACAAAGAAGTTTCATTCATAGACGGACGGACAAAAAGTAATAATGATACATACTATTGGATTGTGCGAAAAATCAATAATGAATCCAAAATTCAGTGTTATCAGAAATCCAATCCCATTAGAGGGTCATATGAGCTATTATGGGATGAGTTGAAAAATAAAGAACAAAAACTTTCAATTATCACAATCCAAAACACAATGCGAAGAATCTATGAAACATATTTCAAAATACTTGGCAAATACAGCGATGACGATATTTTGGATAAATTTAATAATGTACAGGAGAAGGAAATTTGTAGGTCTTTGTTGTGTTGGATAAATGATGGTTCACATTGTGTGCCTGATGACTTCAATATTGTACAAAGTGATGACATAACGGAACGTTACTATGAGGTTTTTCAAAAAATATTCAAAGTAATGGGACATATAGAACACTACAATATGATGATGGAAATAGAAAGTATAGGATGATATTTTTCATCTTTTAATAGATGAACTAAAGAAAAATTGTAATTTTGTAGGTTAATAAGAGTTATTTGACAGCAAAACATAGCAAAACGCTGAAAATCGCACGGTCTCCAAGTCGTTACCATTACTTTTCAAATAGTTCGCTAAAAGTTTATTCCTCAAACGGTTATATCAAACCGTTTAAAATCTAAAATAAAAAGTAATGCAAGCGGTCGCTGTCAACCAAAAAGAAACACACTATGAAGAAAGTAGTAAACAGAAATTTATGTCAAAATAAAACATAAACCTATTACAAAAAACATCATAAACAAGCTATTATAATAATCTTTGTATAAGGCTCTCACTATAACTCTTGATGAAATATTCCGTTATTTGGAAGAAGCGGACAAGTTTTATCCAGTTTCCATTGATGAGTTTCAAGCCATCGCCAAATATCTGGAGGGGGCCATATTATGGACACATGATAAAGTGAATTTTGCCATTGAAAATATCTTATCATAACTGAACTTTACCTATTCTTAGCTTCTGTTTCAATTCCTACCTAAGCAAAAAGAAGCTCTCATCACTATCTGTAAGGAAAGGCTCAAGAAATCATTTCCTCTAAGTTTTTAAAAGTTATAAGCTAACATTCAGCTCTGTGCAAGGAGCTATAAAAGGACTTTTGGATAAAGATTTTGTGACTAATGAATTAGAGATATATAGCGTGACATATCTTTGATATCTGCTTAAGGAAGAAGACAAGCTAAAAAAGGAAGACTACCGTGGGTATATATTTGATAATCCGGATTCTGATTTACTTTCAAAGTTGTACTTGCATTGTTTTCACTTATAGGAATAGATAATGATGCTTTTTCGCATACGTGCGGCTCTAAAAAGTATGTCTTTCGCCAATCAATTCTTTGGTCAGAAATTACACGAAAGATTACGAATAGATTTAAGCAAATCGTGAAAATCCGTGTAATTTCTGTCCTTAAAAAGAAATAAATAGTGGGTACATGTTCATGCTGTAACCCATCGTTGTAATGGTGCTATTTCGTTGGAAGTTCAAGTATTTCTTGCTTCTCACCAAAACTACCGGCAGAACAAGTAAAGGTTAATGTCATGTTGATGTTGTTATCAGTTAATACTCCTTTTCCTTCTGCGTAAACAGCTCCATACTTAGAATCTGTAAATACATATTGTTGTTCTATAGCAGCGTTTGTACCGTTCATTTTGATGACAAGATCCTTTCCTTCCTCAAAAGGCTCAATCAATTTATACCATTCAGCATGGGCAGCCTTTCTAACTTCTACTGCAAAAGTTGCATTAAACATACTAGAGTGGTACGTACCTTCTCCAAAGACGTCCCACTGAATACCATAAAAAGAACTTTCAAACGCTGTTTTGGTATTACCTTTTACTGCCACTGCCGTAATAGTATAATCACCTATCAGTCCGGTGACAACTACATCTTGATTGGATGTGCCTGAAATTTCCTCGAGTTTGATGCCTTTTTCTGTTACCTGGTCCATATAGGCTGCTTCACCATTGATTTCAATGAAGTCTGCTTTTTCCGAAGTAAGTTCACATAAGTAGTAAGCTTCTTGTGTCTGGCTATTGGCAGAAATTCTTAACTTAATATCGTTATCTGCATTATAGCCTTCACCTGGAGCATATTGGTAGATAATGACAGCGGGTCGGGAATCTTCTCCGGGATTGGTGCCTTGCTCCTCGGAACAAGAGGTTATGGAAGCTGCAATGAGCAGCCCCATAAAAAGTGTATTAATATATTTTCTCATCACTTAAATCTTTGTAGGTTATTATTACCATTGATATTCACTTGAATCAGAAGTAGGGGCTATCGGAGTAGGGTTATTGGTACAAGCTGGATTGTAGTTTGTCTCCGTTTCCACAATACATAGATTCATCCAATCTGGGGGTGTCTGTACATTCCACCGGAAAGTTTCTATGTGATTTGTATTAGCATAGCTTCGGATAATACCCTTGTTCAGCCTCTTGATGTCGAATGTAGCGAAACCTTCGCCCCATAATTCTACACGTCTCTGCCACCATACTTCATTTTGGAAAGCAGATGTCTCATAATTATAGTAAGAATCATTGTGCTTGCCATATACATACTCTGCATCACGAGTCTTTGCGAAGTCTGTTAACAATTGTATTCCTCTGCTCTCATTTTGCATGCCAGCTGCCTCTATTTCTATAAGCTTCATTTCTTCTATACGCATTAAAGGTACTGCGCCCAAGAAACCAATATATTGATTACTATGTCCTTCAGTGCCACCAGCAGCACGGAATTTCAAGGAGAAACCACCCACAGTTTTAGGTCCTACACCGTCATAACCGGATGAGTATACATCTTCTGGATAATCAGAGTATTCTTTTAGTGCTTCTATAATTTCATTAGGTGATTCCAAATTATCCAGTTTGAAATCAATAAAACACTTCTTACGGAAATCCGTTGCCGGAATCGTTTCATACAGATGGCGATCTATACTGAATTGGTAGCCATAACTGGAAGCATATCCGCATTTTGAGCCGTTGACCTCAAGGTACATGAATGATCCCCACGAACCATCCGCATCGTTATTAGTAATGACAGGGTCTGTACTCTTGAATTGCAAACCAAACATCCACGAGCTGTTAGGCGTGTTGAAGCCGGTTTCACGGCTCAGATACTCTTCCCGACTCATCATGCTATAGCCTTCCTGCGCTAATTTCGCATATCTCTCGGCATTAACCCAATCTTCCATGACCTGATAAGCACGGGCTTTCAGTCCATATACAACAGATTTATCCGGTGTAGTGATATCTGTACGTGTATATCCATCCAGATATTCTTCTGCTTTATCGAGGTCGGAAATGATAAAGTTCCACATTTTCTCGTTTGTGGCACGTGGATTATTGGTCAAGTCTGCAAGAGCAGTCTGTTCCGTTATGATAGGTACGGTTTCTGCATTCTTGTCCAATCCATAGGTTTTGTTAGCAAACATACGAGCCATATCCATATAGTACATGGCACGCATGGCAAGTGCAATGCCGGCACCAATTTTATGTTCTTCCGAAGGATTTTCTCCAGCTAAAGAAAGAACTGTGTTGCAATTCTTTATCCATCCGTAATAGATGGTCCATGGGAACTGTGCAACGGCATAACGCGGTCCCAGGGATGTAGAACATGTATACCAAGTCTGATACCAATGTCCGGCATCATCTATAACTACATCTTGTCCCATAACATCACGTATCTGGAAGAATGTAGGATAACCGAAGTCATATGGATAGTTGGCATTATACAACACCTGACCTATCATTGATGAAGTAATGCCGTCCACAAAATTCTGATAAGCATTAGGGGCATCGGCTGTCTGATCTTTGGAGGCATAATCCGTTTGAGGATTAATCTCCTCTATGCAACTGGTTGCAGTAAACAATCCTGATACAACAATAGCAAAGTTTAATATTATTTTTTTCATATTATTTTCTTGGTTTATGTTTAGAATGCCAGTTGAATGCCACCCGAAATATTTCTTGCAGGAGAATACGTGGAAATAGAAGTGTTTCCGTCATAAGAATAACGTGGATCGAATCCTTTGCGGGCAGACCAGAAGCAAAGATTCTCACCGGCTGCATAGACGCGAAGTTTGGAAACAAATTTAGTCCACTTTTTCGGGAAGGTATATCCTACTGTGAAAGACTGGAAGTTTAGGTAGCTGGCATTGGTCAAGAAGCGACTTGAACTACTGAATACAGTATATTTGTCACCAAACTGCCAACGTGGAATATTGCTTTCCGTATTGTTAGGACTCCAAGACTTAGCATAATCCTTGTGAATAGCAGAGCCTGCACCATTTGAGGTCTCATTGGGTGACATTAATGAAGCATAGCGGAAGTCTTGAACCTTGCCACCTATTTGATAATCAAAAGAAACAGAGGCATCGAAACCATGTATACGTAATGTCGTATTGAAGCCACCGAATACTTTTGGAAGAATAGAACCTTGCTTGTAATAAGTAGCCTCATTAGGGTTGGTGGTTGTAAATGAATGGTTTTTACCTGGAGCACCAGCTTGTTTCAATTCAGAATCTACCCAATAAAGTGCTTCACCCTTTTCATTGACACCGGCATATTCAATGCAATATGCGTTATAAAGCGGGCCACCTACTTCATACCAATTACCACCCATTCCTGTGCTGTTGGTTTCGTTGAAACCGCCCATTCCACTGGTCTTGGATTCCGGCAGACTTAATATTTTGGTCTTGTTATGTGACAAATTGGCCGAAACCGTCCAATCTATATTATTCGTACGGATGATTGCACCTGTCAAAACAGCTTCAATACCCATATTGCGTATGTCACCTACGTTGCCGTAGTAACCACGTGTACCGGAAGACTCCGGGATAGACAGCCAAAACAGCAAATCTGAAGTCTTTTTTACATAATAGTCTACATTACCGCTTAAGCGACCTTCCCATAAACTGAACTCAACACCTAGATTATAATTGGTTGTTGTTTCCCATGTGATGTCCGGATTACCCATACGTTTGAAAGTTGCTCCCATGGATGTGCTTCCAGTAGGTACAAGGTCGTAAAGATCCGTGTAGGCATAAGCACCAATATTGTCATTACCTTGTTGTCCTACAGAGAATTTTAATTTCAGCATATTGAGCCATGATGCACTGCTTTGCATAAAATTTTCTTTACTGATTAACCAGGCACCACCTACAGACCAGAAATTACCCCAACGATTTTCTTTGGCAAAATAAGAAGATGCATCACGGCGGAAAGAAGCAGATGCAAAGTACCTTTGGTCATAGTTGTATTGCGCACTACCAAAATATCCCTCTACATTATATCCGCTTTTATAAGAAGATGCATCTGAAATCTTAGCAAAAGCATCTATTTCTGGAATGGAGGGCGAAAAACCACCTTGAGCTATAGCCCCTAGGAATTTAGTGGTTGTCTTGTAATATTCGTGTCCTACCATTACATTCACACTATGCCGGTCAAAATCTTGGAAGTAAGTCAACGTCTGTACATTATTGGTACGCAAAGCAGAAGTAGACTGCTTATTGATTTCACCATTTACGCCAACTTTAGAACCATAGAATGGATTAGAGTAATTAGAGTAATTGGTCTGTCCCCAATTCACAGTACTGGTTACATTGGCTTTCAGAAAGCTGGTTATATTTACGTCTGCTGTAAATGTAGCGTTCAATTGATCGCCACCGTTTTCAAGTACGTCATACTGATTGGCTGCTAACGGATTTGCAGTCGACATAAACGGACGATTCAAGCCATAATCATTTGAAGGAATACCGAAATCATATGCGTTATGTCCACGGTCATCTTGTTTGATAACCACATTTCCATTAGCATCAACAACTCGTACATAGGCTGGATAGATGGGGGCGATAGAACTTGTAAAATACATCAGGTTTGCACTGTTAGCAGCAGTACTTTGATTCGGAACAGAATGTTGTACAGAATGAATATAACCTACATTGGCTCCTAACTTTAGCCACTTTTTTGCTTGATAGTCTGCACGGATACGTCCACTGATACGTTCATAATCCGAGTTGACTATAATACCTTCATCGTTCAGGTAGCCTAAACTTGCATAAAAGGAAGAACGTTCATTGCCACCGTTCACACTTATATTATATTCTTGACGCAAAGAGTTACGATAAGCCAAATCCTGCCAATCATCTGGCTGTAAATAATATTCTACTCCATCACGCGTATATTTGCGTCCCAAAGTAGCATTCGGATTCAAGCGACCATTCATGCCAATAAGCATTTCACCTTCCGGAACGTTATATACATTATATCCCAAATGGTCAATCATTGTTTTGTTAGCCCATGCATTCGCAGTAGCTGCAGAATTTCCTTGTCCAAAGAACGAATAGTTGTAAAGTTGTGAATAATAAGCCTCATAATATTGCCCCGGATCAGTAATGACATCATAGTCTTGTACTGCACGTGAGTTTACGCCCCATCTCATATCAACATTGACCTCGGCATCCTTGGTTTGTCCTCTTTTAGTGGTAACAATGATTACACCAGCTGCACCACGCGCACCATAAAGTGAGGCAGAAGCCGCGTCTTTCAAAACAGAAATCGATTCAATGTCGTTTTGAGGTATATTGGAAAGGCTAGCTGTATAAGGAGCCCCATCTACAATAATCAAAGGATCTGTACTGGCATACATGGAGGCAATACCGCGTATGTTGATTTTATTATCGTTGGAGCCTGGTGCACCAGAGCTTCCGCGAATCTGCAGACCGGCTACTGAACCCACCAAAGCATCAGATACATTAGTTGTTATACGCTTAGACAATTCTTCCGTATTTACCACTGCAGCAGAACCGGTAAATGCCGACTTTTTTGCAGTACCGAAAGCTACTACCATTACCTCGTCAAGCATCTCTGTATCAGATTTCATGATTACTTTTACACTAGGCTTGATAGCCACCTCCTGAGTCTGCATACCGATGTATGAAATCTGCAAAGTTTTCGCAGAACT
>ERZ791619.893-NODE-893-length-13691-cov-3.18546_pt1 | contig 13691 bp, 6 predicted proteins | sample MGYA00510271_ERZ791619 | MGnify/ENA primary metagenome ERZ791619 (study PRJEB30046, sample SAMN00715209) | human gut metagenome | study: EMG produced TPA metagenomics assembly of the A metagenome-wide association study of gut microbiota in type 2...
GCGCTTCACGCCTATCTCACCGGCTTAACAAGTCCGGATTTCGCGCCCCACCCCAGGGTTCTTGCATCCGCTCACCAATTTCACGGAAACAAAAGGAGTCGCGCTGAGAAAAAGTTCGTATGAGCGGTTGAGATATTTGTTTAAATTCGTTAACGAAGAAAGCCTCTTCGAAGATGTTGGACACCAAATGCGGTTCGCTGTTGCTGTATATGGTGAGCAACACATTTCGGTAAATACTCAAACCATCATGAATCTCTTCCACCCTAGAACCGTGGATGACACCTTTGAATCAACTGATGATTCCATTGCCGAAGGCATCAAAGACGAAAACGGCAACTGGAACCACAAAGGACAAAAGGATCGTTTGATTACGCTTGATGAGAAGGTTTTAGAAGATATCGGCCGCGTTTTTGCCGATAGTCTCACGGCTCCTGTTTTGCCGGATATTCACAGTGAAAGTCTTCTGAAAGTCATGCAGAAATTTGCCCATATCACAACCCGCATTCGTGATTTGGGAGACGACAACTACTGCATCTCAAGCATGTGGCATGAAACCGGTGCCCGTAAAGACGGCACGATTGCTGAATTTCCGCAGCTGCAGACCAAAACGCCTGCTTCGTTCGGGAAACTCATTCTCAACGGTCCACACTTGAGTGTTGGAAATCCGCTATTCAAAACACCAAACAATCCCTGTAACAGTAAAGGAGATTGGATTCCGATTGATCTTGTGTTGATCCCCGAGGACTACATTCCACGCTGCAAGTACGAGCAGAAGTGCGATGACACAACTTATGCGGCTCGGCAGGTTACTTGCAAGTGGGATGAAAAGACGTTTGATCAGCATTGGAGAGTGGCTTTTCGGTCTTTCGTAGGCGCTGATAGCGAACGGACGTTGACGTCCGGAATTTATCCTCCAGGGGTGGCTCACATTCACAAAATTGAAACCATAGCAACTAACCGCGCTCAAGATTTAATTTCTCTGGCAGCTTCTTTTGCCTCTTTGCCACTCGACTCCTATGTTCGCACTATTGCGAAACAGGATCTATTACCTAGTTTGATCGGAAATCTTCCCTTCGTTCATTACAACAAAGCACTAAATGCCGCTTCGGTACGTATCCTTGGATTGCAATGCCTAACACTTCACTATGCTGACTTCTGTTCAGAACACTTTGAGAACTCATGGCTTACGGATACCTGGACCCAAACCCACGCCGGTCTTGACGCCGACTGGTTCAAAAACTTAACTCCGGAGTGGAAGCGCACCAATGCCCTGCGAAGCGACCTGATGCGCCGTCAAGCTCTCCTTGAACTTGATGTTTTGACCGCTCAAGCCATGGGATTGTCGCTTGACGACTTGCTCACGCTTTACCGCCTGCGCTTTCGCGTCATGCGAGACTACGAAGCCAACACCTGGTACGACCAAAAGGGCCGCATCGTGTTTACGATCAACTCGGCTCTGCCCAGTGTCGGACTACCCCGCAAGAAACGCGCCAAGGACGCCGACGAAGGCATCACGTACCGCAAAAACGGTTACGCGGTTGATGCAGGAGGTCTTGGGTTTGAAGACGTCAAGGACATGAAAGAGGGTTACGTTGAAAAGACCTATCCGGACATTTCCATGAGCGATGAACCGGTGATGACCACCGTCAGATACGTGGCTCCGTTTTTCCAGATGGATCGTGAAGCCGACTATCGTCGTGCCTGGGAAGTGTTTGAAGAGCGCTTTGGCAAAAATGGAAGCGACAAGTCGCCTTCTTCGGACGAAGAGTGTTCCTTGAGTTAATTGGCCCATTGAACTCAGGCAGCAACTTTTCTATGCTTGACGGATTGCCTCACTTCGGTGCATTCGTTTGTCGGATGCACCTTTTCCTATCGTTGATTTTTTATGCTCCCCAGCCTTACCGAACGCGACATTGAAGCCGGCCTTCGCTCCTTTATCGAACGTGAGTTTCCGATCGCTACACCGGCTTTTCAGCCCGATGGTGTCTCTATTGTCGACTCCTACATTGAAAAAAAAGGCAACTTCATTCAGGGACCGTGGTTGGAAATTAGACGCCCCTTCCGCACAATTCCCGCGGATATGAAAGCGGCATTGCCGCATTTGTCCGGCAAGTGGGGCATTGCAGACGACTGGGTTCCGTATGCGCATCAGCTAAAGTCGTTTGAAAGGCTCGCCTACCCCAATCCAAAATCAACGATTGTGGCCACAGGCACTGGTTCCGGTAAAACCGAATGCTTCCTTTTGCCGGTACTCGACGCTGTCTTGCAGATGAATGCCGAGAATATCCCCGGCATCAAGGCAATCGTCATCTATCCGATGAATGCTCTGGCTACCGACCAAGCGAGACGCTTTGCGAGCATGTGCGAAGACATCGTGCAAGCTGGTGGTCCGCGCCTAACTGTCGGCCTTTACACGGGATCCCCGGGCTCAATATCCGGTGTCATGAAGGGTGAAAACTGCATCACAGATCGCAATGTGCTACGCAGGAATCCGCCCGACATTCTGCTCACTAACTACAAGATGCTCGACTTTCTGCTGTTGCGCCGTGAGGATCGAGCATTGTGGCGCACCACGACAGCCAAAAGTCTGCGCTATCTCATTGTCGACGAACTGCATACCTTCGATGGCGCCCAGGGAACCGACCTGGCCTGTTTGATTCGTCGTTTGCGTGACTTCCTTAACCTCGGTGACAGTTTGTCCTGCGTCGGAACATCCGCCACCCTTGGCGGCAGTGATGGCCTGAACGCTTTGCAGCAGTACGCAAGCGACGTCTTCGGAGCCGACTTCTCAAACGAAGAATCAATCATCAAAGAAGATCGCCTCTCGCTGGGTGAATACCTCGATACGTTCGGCCCGCGCCGTTTTGAGGGCCGCTGGCCCACGCCCTATCAATTCAAGGCTTTTCAATCTCTTTCAAGAGCCTGCACAGCTGAACGCTTTGCTTCAGAAGCCTATTCTCTTTGGTTCGGACGTTTTTTATCCATTACGGAAAACGATAAACAAAGCTGGACGCAAGCCGCGCTCAAGGTCGGTCAATCATTGCCGCATCTTGAAGCCTTCCAGCGCCTGATGAGCACAGAGGACGAAGTCGTACACGTCGAAGAACTCGCGCATCAATGGAAGCGTGAACTGGAAGTTCTAAAAGGCTTTTCGCACGAGGAAATCGTGCTTTTGATCCGCAGTCTTGCCGCTCTCGTTTCTATGGCAAGACTCACCGGTGCCAAAGGCAGAATCATTCCGTTTTTGACTGTACGCGTGCAATTCTGGCTGCGAGAACTCACCAAGATGCTCGCAACAGTTGAGCGTGCTCCAAAACTTATCGCTGCCGCAGACCTCACAGAGCATTCCCCCTTAGCGTTGCCGCTCGTCACCTGTCGCGACTGCAATGCAACTGGATGGGGCACGACAGTCAATGTTGACAAGATTTCCACCGATCCCGATTTCTTCTATAGGAATTGGTTTGCCGCGAAACCCGAGTGTGCCGTTCTGTATCCGGTCAAAAGAGAGGAACTGAGCAAGCAGCTCAAGCTCTATGCCAAGGACATGTGTTACCTCAACACAAAGAACCTTGAATTAAGCTGGGTTGGCATCGGCAAATCCGCCGAAGAGGTGTGGGCCAAGACGTTACCCGATGAACACGGCGTCAGCGAATTCTTCGTAGTTCGTCGACCGGATCTCATCAAATCAACAAAATCCGAAGACGGCCGTTACGTGCGCATGAGCACCACTTGCCCTTGGTGCGGCGGAGAAAATACGATGCGCCTTTTCGGTGCTCGTTCCACGACTCTGTCGTCTGCTCTTTTTGGGCATCTCAATTCGAGTACCACCAACGACGATCACAAACTCATTGCATTTTCTGACTCGGTGCAGGATGCAGCTCACCGTGCTGGTTTTATCGAAGCCCGCAACTACCTCTATACCGTGCGTCAAGCTGCCGCCGGCGTCATTCGATCGATTCGCCCCGGAGAGCGCCAATCCTTGGATGCGGTGTTAAACCGCTTAACCGATCACTGCGTTGGGGAAATCGGTGCTGCCAACGAAGTTCGAAAGAGCAATTCCGCCTACGTCAAGCAGCGAGCCGACGATATCGCCGCTGCCCGTTTTGTCACGACATTTGTTCCGTCTGACATGCTCTGGCGAAAAGCCTGGCGGGACTTCGCTGACAAGGCCTCTGAACTGTGGCAGCCGCTCTCGGCGGGAGGATTTAACCCGAAAGTCGATTCGATCGACAAGCGCTTTGAAATTGTTCCCGCGCTCTTCGTCAATGAAGACGCCGGACAAAGGAAAACCGACTGGGGACGATTTGTTGACAACGTCAAAGCCCGACTTCGCTGGGAAGTTTTTATTGAATTGACTCTGCGCTCGCACAGCGGCCGTACATTGGAACTTGCCGGCATTGGCGCTGCCGTCCCGGATCCGTATCTGATCAAGGTAGCCGCCGCTCAATTTCAAGCAAGGGTTATAGAACTTGTAGGCGGCTTGCGCGACAAACCCATCGAGGCTTTCGAGCGCTTCATCACAGGCTTTTTAATGCACCAGAAGTCTCGCGGTGCATTTGATGTCAGATCCATTGAGGGGCTCTCCGACTTCTCCTACTTTGTCGAAACCGGAGACGACTGGATTTTCAATAGAAGTTTGTCGCTGCCCAATTACGGCAAACGCTTCCGACCGCCCGCTCCGCTTGCCATGCGTCCGTTAAAGAATTCCTCAAAAGGATTCTTTGATTCGATTCTGCCGACTTCGTCTCGTTCTGAAACGTGGTACAGCGTGTGGCTCACCAGCATCTTCGGCGCAGACCTTGATGTTGTTGCCGGTTGCGAAGACATTTACAGCACCATGCTTGATGTTCTGCGGACGCTCGATATGGTGCACGTGATCTGGATGAAAAAACAGACCAATACGCCGGTCTACATGCTCAATCCGCAAACCTGGTACATTGCACGTTCTCTTAAACGAGCCGTTTGTCCATCATGCGGACGTTGGCACGTTTTTGAAGGTACTCAAGAAAATTGCTCGCAATGGAAACACATGCATTGCCTATCGAAAAAGTGCAATGCTCAAACTCACGTTATCGAGCCCTTTGACGAAGAAGTCGACCTTTATCAGGGAACTCCGTGGCGAGCCACTGCACGCGAACACACCAGTAATGTTCCCAGTGAAGATCGCGGTCGTATTGAACGCAGTTTCATCCACGGCAAAGAACCGTGGGATGTGAATCTGCTCTCGGCCACGCCTACGCTCGAGATGGGTATCGATATCGGTGATCTTTCCTCCGTGCTTCTGGGCTCCATGCCTCCGAAACAGTCAAGTTATCTGCAGCGTATCGGCCGCGCAGGCCGCCGTGACGGCAATGCGCTTGCAATGACAATCTGTGGGACCGACCAGCACGCTCAATACTTCTGGGCTGATCCCGAAAAAATGTTGGCCGGTGCTGTGGAGCCCCCCGGTGTCTTCTTACACGCCATGGCCGTGCTTGAGCGTCAGCTTTTTGCTTTGTCTCTCACCCGCTGGATGAGTCGCTACAAAGACGCACAGATTCCGACCAAGATTGATGACGTCATCAAACCGGAAGTTCTAAATGCAGAAAGTTACACGCCGGAGAGTTTCCCGCTGGGCTTCCTGGACTATGTCATGGATGACGCAGATACCCTTTATGAGGATTTCTGCTCGCTCTTTGCCCACGATAGCGTCAAAGCCGGACTTTCACCGTTGGTTTTCACAGCTGAAGAAAAGGAGCGCCTGCGAGATTATCTGTTGGGATCCTCTGAGGGACGCTCATCGCTACGCGATCGCTTGATCGGCAAATTGCGCAAGTTAGAGCTGCAAAGAGAAAGCTACATTAACAAGCGTCGCGAGTACCAAAATGCCCTTAAGCGCCGTCAGAACGCTCCGCAGGACGAGGCGCGCGACAATGACATTGAGGAACTCAAACAGAACATTTCTTCACTCACAAATCTGATTTCGACAGAGTTTGCCAATAAGCAAACGTTGAACATGCTCACCGACGAGGGGCTTCTGCCTAACTACGCCTTCCCTGAAGAAGGTATTACCATCGATAGCATGGTCATCAAACTTCGCAATCGTGAGACCAAGGGAAATAACGACACCAAGACCGATAGCAAAGATCATGGCACCTACAAGCGCTTTACTTTCCAACGCGCAGCATCCAGCGGGCTAACTGAAGTTGCCCCCGAAAGCAACTTCTACATCAACGAGTACGTCCTTCACGTCGATCAGGTTGAACTAGCAGACGACGAACTCAAGCGCTGGCGCTTCTGCCCGAATTGTCTGTATTCCGAACACGAAACGCATGATGAACGCAGTTCCGCCTGCCCGCGCTGCGGTTCTCCGCAGTGGCGTGAAGAGTCGCAGGCGCGTCAAGTGCTGCCGCTGCGCACGGTTTACGCTTGGGCCGATCTCAAAAACGATCGCATCAAGGACGATGACGAAAGCCGTCGTCCGCTGCTGCAGACCAAGAAATTGCTGATTGACTTCTCAGGAAAAGCCACTCGCAATTCCTTTGTGATGGAGGCTGCCGGTGGTTTCGGATTTGAGTACATCTCCTCGGTCACGCTTCGTGACTTCAACTTTGGTCCGATCGGCCGTAACGACACGCAAGACATTGAAGTCGGAGGCAGCAAGCTGCCGGCCCCCGGGTTTACTGTTTGCAAAGGCTGCGGCCGCATCAAGCAAAACGAACATGCTCGTAACAAGCGCCCGCAACATGATTTTGACTGCCCTTATGCTAAGCAGCCTGAAAAAGCCGAATGGCTCGATGGGCTCATCCTCTATCGTGAGTACCAAAGCGAAGCTCTGCGCATTCGCCTGCCGGGCGGGCTTCTGGCCGCAAGTTACGGTCCTGAGGTTTTGTCCTCGTCGCTTACGGCTGCTCTACGCCTAGGACTGAAGCGTTACTTCCACGGTTCGGTTGACCATTTGAAGTTCACGCAGATCGAAGAACCCCAAGAAGGAGCTGCAAAGCTCTACTACATTGTGGTCTATGACACTGTTCCCGGTGGCACCGGTTACCTCAAAGAATTGATGTCTGACCCCTGCAACCTGATCGGCGTCTTCCGTGAGGCTCTTGATGTAATGGTCAATTGCGACTGTGACGGAGATCCTGAAGCCCGTGGCTGCTACAAGTGTGTCTACCAATATCGCGACGCATCCAATCGCAAGAACATTTCCAAACTGTGTGCGATTGATGTTCTAAGTGACCTCACTTCCCCCAACAAGCTTGTAAGGCCAGGTGAGATTGACACACGGAACAACACAGACGGTGACAGCGAACTTGAGGTTCGTTTTATTCGTGCCTTGGGCAACGCCAATCTTGTCGCAGAAATGAAGCGTTGCCAAGAAGGTATGCCGCACTATCTCATTAAGATGCAGTCTGGCAGGCTGTGGCGGATGGATTTGCAGGTGGATATGCCCGGCGATATCTCATCACGTCCGGATTTTGTCCTCCGCCCATGGAAAGAGTCAGAACGTGCGCCTGAAATGGAAATGGCAGTCTTTACCGACGGTTGGCGCTATCACGCTGACATCGTGAAGGAAGACTGTGGTAAACGACAAAGCATTCTTAATACCGGCCGACGAGTCTGGACGCTTTCGTGGCACGATGTCCCGGATGTTCAGGCTGATGACAATAGCTTGGATAATGTTTTCTGCGATTCGCTATTAAGTCGCCCAGTTCCAAAATCTGGGAAACTTGTTGCGCAGTACGAAGCCTGGCGAACCAGCATGCAGCAACGTGGTCTGGGCGAGTTCCCGCAGCTCAACACACTCATCGAAGATTGGGTTGAAAAAAAGAATAGTTTCAACCGACTTCTGCAATGGATGAGCGATCCTGAAAAAGCAACCAAGGCAGCTCAAGCGCTTGCCTTTTTCTGCGGCATGCAGACGGTGGTATCGGACGACTTGAAACGTCTGCCCGTTATTACCCTAAAAGGCTTGACGGCACAGGCACTCGCAGCAACCGATAACGCCAAGCGACATATCTTCGGTCTGCGCCAGTCTTCTGACAGAAGCTGGGTGTCGGTTCACGACTTTATGAACACGTACCGCACGGCCTTTTTTGTCAACCCAGAAATCTTTTCCCTGCACAAGGACGAACCTGCCGCATGTCCAGCATCGCAGTCGCTTCGCGCCTTCTGGGCTACTGTCAATATGGCAAGTCTCGCCGAAGATGTGCTCATAATCCCGCAAACTCGACCGGAAGACGGATCTGATCCTGCCATTGGCTGCCATTTACCTTGGGCCCGGGCAATGGATGAAATCTCCTCAAGACCCGGAAGCATCCATCCCGGCGCGGTAAATAGTGAAGCTCCGTCCTCTGACATCAGTAACCAGTCCGAGATTGAGACTCTTTGGGAAGAAGCGAAATCGTTACTTCCCGAAGAACTGCAGGCGCTTGCCGATGAACTCAAAAGATTGAAAGTCGCCATTGACCTTAACAATATTGGTTTTGAATTCATTGGGCCTGACGGTGAAATCACCTCAACCTTTGAGCTTTACTGGCCGGATCAAAAAGTAGCGGTCCTTTATGAGACCTTGACTGCTCCCGGAGACATTACCGCGTTGGATGCATCTATGCCAGCACACGAACTTGCAATGGCAATCAAAGAAACACTTACAAACAACACTCGCTCTCAGGAGTAAACCATGACACAAAATTACAGTGCTCGCCGATTCGCTTTTACCCGTGAGCTCCTGACGGCGTTATCAAAAGCGACAAATGAACAAAAACAAACGTTTGCCATTTTCACAAATGCTTTTCGGATGGGCAAACCCTTTGACTATCTTCCGTTGGCCGGGGTGTCTGCATATGAGCGCATCTCCCTTGCCAATGACCTCAATGTCGTAATCAGACGCAATGAGGACATGCATCTTCTTCTATGGTTAGGTACGCTCGCCTCCTCCGAACAATGGGCTGCTGTTCACAAATGCGAAATTAATAAGGAAACTGGTGCATTACAGATATACCAGGTTTCAGCCTCAAACCCGGCGACTGACGCTGCTACTCCCAAAACGGGCATCTTTGATGCCCTTCCTGACGGTGAACTTTTGTCGATTGGCCTGCCCAAAGAATTGCTTTGTGAGGTTCGTGCTGTCACTTCCGAATCCTCTCTTGAAGCAATTCAAAAGTCGATCCCTGAAAATGTCTATGAAGCGTTAACCTGGTACATGCAGGGTGAAGAGTGGTTACATATCAAGGAGGCCTATACGGATGCTTACGCTGATAATAAAGCCGTAGTGCCCACAAGCCTCGGCAAGCTCGACACCGGCCGCTTTCACATTATCACAAACGACGAAGAACTCCGCTCCATCATGGATAAGCCATTGGCTCAATGGCGCGTTTTTTTACATCCGATACAAAAACGTATCGTCGATAAAGCATGGCATGGTGCTGTGCTCATCACTGGTGGAGCCGGTACCGGCAAGACGGTAGCAGCCATTCACAGAGCTCGTCACCTTGTCCGATTGCCTGACTGGAAAGAAGGCGACAAGCTCCTTTTCACCACCTTTACTAAAAATCTTGCACTAGACCTCGAACAGCTTCTCAAGCAAATCTGTACTCGAGACGAAATGAAACGCATCCAGGTACAAAACATTGATGCCTGGCTTGCAACCTACATTCGTCAACATGGCGCCAACAAAATCATTGTCTATCCCGGGAAAAAAGGCGGCATTTATGAAAGCTGCTGGAATAATGCCTGGGCAAGCTTTGATCAACCGACAGGACTCAGTCGACCGGAAAGCTTCTATCGTAGCGAATTCGAAGAAGTCGTTTTGCCACAACATTGCATGACAAGCCACGATTACATCTTTGCGGATCGCAAGGGGCGTGGCAAAGTATTAAGTCGCCTTCAGCGAAAAGCCATCTGGCCCCTTTTCGAGGACATGCGTTTACAGCTTCAGCTGCACGACGCCATGACGGTTGAAGATGCCGCCCTGTTTGCTACACAAGACATTGCAAAAAGCCACACCAACGGAATCTACCGCGCTGTCATCGCCGATGAAATCCAAGACTTCAAGCCAGATATGCTCAAACTCTTGCGAGTGATGGCCACTGACATCAAAAAATTTGATGAACCGATTGAAGGTGATCTGTTTCTTACCGGAGATGCTCACCAGAGAATTTACGGCAAGCCCGTCGCATTCAGTTCTTGTGGCATTGAAATACGAGGACGCTCTAAAAAACTGCGTCTTAACTACCGAACTACCGACGAAATCCGCAAAGTAGCCGATGCCATTTATGAAGGCAGTCGAATTGACAATATGGATGGCGACGCTGATGCGCTCACGGGCTACGCAGCCCTTCGACATGGCGCTTTTCCAGAAGCTCATTTAGCTAAATCCTTCTCGGAGGAAATCGATTGGATTTGCACTCAGGTTGATGCCCTAAGGACCGCCGGCTATGCCACGCAGGACATTTGTGTTGTGGCACGCACCAATGATCTGGCTGAGAACTATGCTCAAGCTCTTAAGGCTCAAGGCATAGCAGTACACCCCATTTCACGCAACCGTTCGGACAATCCCGATATTGAAGGTGTGCGTATAGCAACAATGCATCGTGTTAAAGGACTTGAATTCAAAGCGGTGTTTATAGCCGGACTCCAACAAGACAACTTTCCGTTACCAGCACCTCAGGAGGATCCACTACAGCAAAAAGTACATCTGGCTCAGGAAAAGGCTTTGTTTTACGTTGCTGCAAGCCGTGCCGGAAATTTGCTTTTCATCTCTGCCAGCGGACAATTCAGCAAACTTCTGACAGACTGCAAACTGTCCTTTCTCGCTGGAAAAGACTGATCAGAAGATCAATACTACATAACAATTACGGTAAAACCGTTGTTAAACAGGCTGCGTCAATCTACGACGCAGCCTGTTTTACTATGTCGATTATGGATATATTTTTGTGACTTAAGCTAAAGGACTTGATCTGGCATAAGACCCCCTTCTGTGGAAGTTCGTGTCCTTATCGTAAGGGCGGGTGCGTCAATGACTGACGCGTAGTCGATTAACGTAGCACACAAGGCTCACGAATGAGCTTGATGATCTGTTAACCATCCGACTCAACTTCCTCATGTCCTGGCTCAATCTTTCATTTCCGCGCCCCATTGATCAGAAACTGTTCCAAACAATGAAGAAACTGACCGAGGGGACATCCGCCAAAGATGTTTTTCGTGGGGCTGAGACTTTGTTTGCTCAAGGCGCCGATCCGAACGCCGTCGGCACCGATGTCGACACTGGTAGTCCGTCCATATGCTTGCCGGCCTTCTGTATGGACCGAGCGATTGGCTCAATTGTTCAATGGTCAGACTTGCAGAGTTTTTTGTCTCGCACGGATTCGATCCACAAGTCGACAACGGAAGAAACGGAGCACAAGCGCTGGCTTATGCGTGTTATCTGAACGCTCTCAATGACGGACTTATGAATGAATTGAAATACCTGCTCAAAGTTGGAGCAGATCCGTCATGTCCTTTCGGAGTGATTGGCAATGAAAGAGCTGACTGCTTTGCCGACCCATATAGCAACGGCATCAGTCATGGAGGTCAGACAACCCCATTGAACACCGCTTACCTCAGTATTCTTCAAAGCAAATACGAAGTCTTCGAATTGTGGCAACCATCACGTACCTGGGCTGTATATCGGCTTTTAATGAGCGCTTTGCGCAAAGACAACAACATAGACAGCGTTCAACTTCCAGCCCACTGTCCTGGGCAATCGGTCGTACAGCTCTATGCTCTCTCCAATTGCCATCTCGTTCCCAGCCGCTGCGGCGAATGCGGTGTCGAATTTGAAGTCAGCCGAAATCAAGATGGACTGGATCCCTGCTTCGTCCTTCAATGCGGCGAAACAGCGCTCGTGATCAATCAATGCCTCTTTTCTTATTGCGACGCGTCTTACTTAGGCCAGATTCAAGGAACACGCATTGATCTGCCTATTGAAGCTACTGGCCCGCTGATTGTTGACTTAATCGGGCAATATAAGGACCAGGATAAGCGAGACCAACTCACAGTCGTTCTGGACAACCGTTTGGCCTTGGTTTGGGACAACCTCTGCAAGGAGAGACGTCTTGCGTTCTCAATTAAGACGATGCCCGTCAAATATCGCCCCGGTAGGAAAAACAAAGGGAGCATTTTTGCGTGAAAAAGCACGCACAAAACAGAAAACGCCACACATCCTCTTCGCTGCGAGTGGCTCCGATTCTGTGTGGCATCCTACGGCCTGCCAGGGTGGCTTAATCCCTTACTGGTATCTCGCCCTTACGGGCTTTCCCTTTGCTAGGCTTTCGTTTTCTGCTCAGATTGTACCTCAATATGAAACCCTTCCCACGTGTTGGCAGTCATGGTTGAGCGAACTGCTTTACTTTCCTCCTTTATTGCCTCAACCGTTTCCGGTTACTCTGCCCAAACTCAAAACCCTTCTTTTCTAGACAAACAGGATCAAAACAACACCCACAATCAAGAGACACACAAACATGAACATCGCGCTCAGATCAAACACCATTTGAGCGTCTGAACAAACGGATCTCAATAAGACCCACATAGCAACAGTCAAAAAAACAACCGCCCCCATTGCGGCAATTCCATACCATCCCCAGTGAACCAAAATGCAGAGGTAGATCAGTGTCTTCAACATACAATCTCCACGGCGCACTCAGGAATCCGATGGTAGCAACGCATATACCGCCGTCGGCGTGATCGTTAGCAAAAACGCTGTTAAGAACCGCTCCGAATACTTCCTTTCCAGATCTAACGGCAAAGGAGATTCAGTGTTGTGTATGTCAATTAGCAACTCTTTCGGCGACTTTTCCACCTTCACCAACGCTTGAATTCGTTCTACTTTACCGTCTACGTAGAATGAACGAGCAGGATCCCCTGACAGGTTGCCGTGTCCATCGTAGTAAACCTCTTCACCCCAGGTGGGATCCTCTTCTTCAGTGACGAAATAATCTTCGATCGTATCGCCAACTTGCAAAGGATCTCCGCAGCATTCGTACCCCCAGCCTGCGTAGTAAATCACCATCTTTTTTGCGGCGCGCCATTTTTCCAGGACTTTGAGATCGGTTACGGTCTTCGGCGTCATTTTCTAAGCCTTACACAACACTTCAGGAATGCGGCAGTCCGCATTTCCACTGTCGGACATTTTTCGTCTTCCAGGAGACCAACCGTCGAGAAGTGCTCTGCCAAACACGGCATTGCACTGGGATGTCATTTCCTTGAATCAGGTTCTATCATGACCAACGACAACGAGCGTCGCATCCGATTAATATCCATAATCCGTCTAAACCAAAATCGGTTCCCTACGGTTACGATTTGACAACGGTGTCCCATGCTGACCTTGAAATCTCGGAAAGATCACGTAACGAGTTCCGAGGTAACGGGCAAAAGCCCGTGGTCATTTGTTTGTTTTGGCAAACCTCTGAGATAAAGTGAAGGCTCGTGCCTGCGAATTGCCTCGTGCCCATTGAAGTCCATGCCCATCCGCTCCCACCGATACCAACTATTGGTTTCTCTTCTGACCGTCGCGCTGATTCCCATCTGTGTTCTAATCGGATACTGGAACTGGGACGTGGGCGCGGAATTTCGAATCTCGATAAAAAAGCCCGGATTACAAGGCCTGCGCCCTTAATCTGAATTGATAAGGGGATCGCATCCCCAGCTGTGAATGGGGCCGAGTTCCATTG
>ERZ791619.934-NODE-934-length-13185-cov-3.68454_pt1 | contig 13185 bp, 10 predicted proteins | sample MGYA00510271_ERZ791619 | MGnify/ENA primary metagenome ERZ791619 (study PRJEB30046, sample SAMN00715209) | human gut metagenome | study: EMG produced TPA metagenomics assembly of the A metagenome-wide association study of gut microbiota in type 2...
GTCCTAAAATTGTTTCAAAATCGTTATCATATTTTAATACGAATGTCAGAAAATATTTTTCTTCTTCTTTGCTAAAAATCGTAATCACTCCAATCTTATATAAATAGTAATAAAATATTAAAAGTCTTTTGACTTTGATGTAATCAAAAGACTCTTCTGCAACTTAACACATGTGATTTATAGTAATTTGTCATATTCTGTCTTTTAACTGTATATTTTGAAGAATTTCCTTTGAAAGAAGCATTTCCATTTGCGTGTATCATGTAATTATCTCCTGCATAAATTGATACATGATCTGCTTTCTTATCTCCATTCCAGTCAAAAGCAATCAGATCTCCAACCTTCAGTTCATTAACCGATATGCTTCTTCCGTAATTTGCAAATCCATCTGCTGTCAGTCTTGGAACTGTAATACCTGCCTGATTCAATGTCCAGTAAACAAGTCCTGAACAGTCAAAATAATCTGGGCCACTTTTACCCCACCAGTAACGGCATCCAATTTTTGATGATGCAATGTTAATGATATTTGCTCCAGCACTTCCATCATTATTGAAAGAATAAACATTCAGATAGGAAAATACCTGATAAACATAAAACATATTTCCATAGTTCCATCTCCAGTTTCCACCGTCCCAGTATTTATTGATTTGTAAATTAAACATCAATCTTAGCTTTGAAGCCGTTGAATAACCTTTTTTATTGTTGTTAAAACGATGCTCATAACAATAGCTGCACGACTCTTCAAAACTGTATTTTTTATTTTTGGAATGTCTTTTGATAATGCCTAATCCCTTGTTGTAGGCATCAACTGTAGTAAACAAAGCATCATTATTAACAAGTCCCGAAGTAACACTTTGTGAAAGTGCATCCGCAAAATCTTTGACTCCACATTCTATAGAGTATTTTGGATCTTTGATTGAATTTGGTTTCTTAGAATATTTCGTATTTTTTGAACATTCAGAAGATTGCATAGGATCATTACCTTCTCCACCTGATTCAACCATCATGATTGCCAAAATAACATTTACATAGCTAGAAACATCTAAGTAGCCATTCATATCCTTTGGACACCATTTTTCAACTTCACTTTTATATTTCAACACTTTTACATTGACATTTTCCTTCAGACTGTATGAACTGTTATCACCAAAGATAATATCAACTGTAGTTGAAATTGGATGTTCCAGCCACTCATTTAAGGCAACAAAAGGCGTACACAATGCACCCATAAATAAAATAAAGCCAAGAATAATAATTCCTGACTTTTTTCCTATTCTTTTTAAAATAAGATTCATTTTTTACCTGTTATGTCCCAAAGAATTCTTTTTCTTTATCCGACATTAAAATATGCACTGGTATCTTTCTGTTTCCGTTTTCAAACAGGCAATAATGAGGAAGCAGAAAACGAATCGTATCCATTTCCTGATCTGTCAGATGAACAAGTTTACCAAGTTCAAAAATACCATCCAGTTCCATATTGAAATAGACTCGATAGGTTGCATTATTAAAAATTGCTGCTCCATGAACCTGAATTCTATCATTGTTATAATCTTTAACTTCCTGTGTTCCACTGATAGTTACTGTATTGTATTTTCTGGCACGTCTTTGAAACTGAGCTTTTAAAGCTGCAATTGGTTCATTTTGAATATAGGTATGATCTTCATCTGTCACAAATACAGTCTGCTCATCCGTTGAAAGACAATTAGACCATGCGTATTTAAAAATAATTCTTAACAGTGCATTTCTGATATGTTTTGGTGTATTCATCAGATGCTTTGTTCCAAAAGAAACAAGTCCAATCGTATCAAGTGAATCCATATTTATATTAGTCGTTCCATTGAAATAGCGTGAAAGATGTCCTTCTATTCCAGCAGTTCCCACAAGACTTCTCATTTTCATTTGAAGATTTAAAAGTGCTTCAATGACTTTTTTATTTTTCAAGGAACTGTTTTCATATTCTTCCAACATCTGATCAATTACTACCGAGAATGTCGTAAACGTTGGATAATCTTCTGGTTTTAAATATCTGAATGATTCTGTACCATCAATTCCAACTACTCTATATGTTTTTTCTGTAATTTCATCAAGAACATTGATTTCATCTTCCGTAATATTTGGCCACAGTGTTTTGAACATAATAATCATGTCTTCAACAACATTTTTAATAGCAATCTTTGTATCATACATCACTTCTTCCGATTCTTTTTCATCAGCGTCTGTTGATACTGGCTGAAGATCAAATATGTTAATAACATTTTTATTCAGCCCTACTTCAATATAATTTCCTTCAAGTTTTCTTGTCAGTTCCCTGTTTTTATTTTCAGGATCTAACCATATAACTTTGCGATGGTTAATAATATGAGAACATATTAGAAGTGTCATAAATACTGTTTTCCCCATGCCTGTTTTACCAATAACCAGCATATTACCAGCCGTTCTCCCCTGTGCCTTTGCATTTTCAGTATCATTTAGATAAGCAAACTGATCAAAGATGATTTTCCCACCTGTGTTGGCTTCAACACCAATGAAAGTTCCGTATTTATCATCGATACTGTCATAGAAAAATGGCCATAATGCTGCACCCGTAAGTGTAGGTAACATAACACCAATGTGATAGTCAACATATTTGTTTAAAGAATTGCCAATAAATAGTGGACTGTTTTTTTGCATAGCACCTACCTGCAATCGAGGTAAGGTATGAAGTCTCATATGATTATCTGTCTGGATTCTGTTTTTGACTGCAATTGTTTTTTCATTGAGCTTTTGAAGATCATCAGCAGTGATATAAATATTAATAACAACATTCATGGTTCTGCTTTTGTTGGCAACCATCTGTTTGATTGTTTCCTGCATCGTATAATATCTGGTAATCAGTTCTTCTCTTGCTGTATCTGTATTCGTTTTATTAATCTGTTCCTCTAAATGATTGATTTCCTTTTGCATATAGCTTGCAAAATCTATATTCATTAAAGAAGTTGAAAAATCGATATGATAATCAGGTGAACTGATAAACTGTGCAAGAAAACCTTCAGTAATTGCTTTTGGCATAGCAGATACCGTTAATACTCTTACATACTTATCGCCAATAATATAATAATTGTCCTTTTCAACAAGTCCATGAGGGGCAAGTGTTGTTCTTCTGACCTTTTCAGTTCTTTTCAATTTCATTTTCATATTTCTCCTTGTCAATGATCAGTGAAACAAATTCATACTGATTAACAATTTCAGTTTTAAAATCATGTGATATAACTGCCTCATAGTCGGTAATGGACATTAAAGATGTTGTAAATCCAGCATAGCGTAACATGGCATCTAGTTTAGAAAGTCGGTTATCTACAACATTTTCATTTTCCTGAATGAGTACATAAAATGCCAGTTCATGACGTTCTTGAATAGCATCATCCATCTTATCAATCTGAAGTTCCGTCAGTTTCTTTCGACCAAAAACATCTTCTGTTTTGAGATTTTCGGTATATCTGTTCAGATGTTTGTGCAGTTTCAAAGGACTCTTTACGATCTTAAAAAACAATTCTCCTCTATAATTATCAAAACAACTGGACAGATTAACAATCATCTGAACTTTCTGCCTTTCAGGAATTGTAAGTATATTAGGACACGAAAGCTGCAATCCTCTTACAACTTTTTCTGTATCCTGATTCTGCAGATAGATTCCATAATTATCCGCTTTTTGAATATGCATCCACTCAAGAATGCTCTTTAAATTCTTATCTTTTTTCTTCAGCTTTTGAAGTTCCTTTTCTTTTTTCTTCCTATCCTTCTGTTCCTTCAGAATCTTTTTTTCTTTATTTATTTTTCCTTTTTCCATTTTCATCATCGTTAATTCTCCACATCATCCTTTTCTTCGTAATTATTGTAGTTGATACCACACCAAGGATAGCTTTTTTGTCTCAAATGATAATCAATTTCAACTACAAGTCTTTGAAATAAGTTATGGAACATCGGCATTGGCATGAACAAAACAAAATTCAGACAATCGATAATTAAACCAACAATAAACAGAACCATACAGTAATCAAATGATTCATCAGACATCATTGAAATTGAAGCAATAGAAATCAAAGTACCAATAATCACACCAGGTACTAAGATAAGAAGATCCAATATTCCATATTTATTAAAGAAATATTTTCCATTTTTGAAGTCTTTAGGACAGCTATATATCATTTCTTCATCCTCCTTCTGTTTCTTTCCATATTTCTCTGATAAGCTGATTTAAATGTGTAAGGTTTCGTTTCTCTTACAGTTTGAGTTCTGTAACCTCTATTTTCCAGTTCCTTTTGAAGCTTTTCACGTGGCATACTTTTAGCATTTTCAATACCATAATATTTAGCTGCATCCAGTTCCTGATTGTAAGATGGATCCGTTTTACTTTGACTTCCACTATATCCATAACTGCTGTTTGAAGAATTAAAACCTCTACTGTTTGTATCAGAAACACTTCCATCAGAAATACTGGTTGACACCCCCGAACTGTTTGAAAAGTTTGAAGAGTTTGAAAAATCAGAAGAATCTGAAAAATCAGCATCATCAAAAGATGGAGAAGACAAGTCTGAACCTAATGGTGACATTTGCCCTGTTCCATTCATACCCATTGTCATTCCAGCACCATCATTAAAAAGATTCGATTGATTAGCCATAGAACTTGCATTGTTATTTCTTTTATTTAAATCACTGGTTGGACTTTGTCCTTCCCTGCTTTTATCAAATTTATTTGAAGCATCATTTGATCTGTTAATGTTTGATGGAGAAAAGCCTTTATAGCCACTCTGCTGCATTTTATTTGCTGCTTTGTTTTTTACACTGTCCATGGCGGATTTACCGACACCGTTTAACCCGTCACGGATACTGTTCGCACTTTGAATGGTATCCTTCATTCCTTTTAATGAGTTGTATCCATTACCAATTTTGGCAGCACCTCTAAATCCAGCATCTACTCCTGTTTGAATTCCACCTTTTAAAGCGGAAAGACCACGTTTAGGTGCAACTAAAATGGAACCCATAAACATCGTCTGTCTGAAAGTTTCCATCATCGACTGACCGCTTGAACCAAAGAACTGAGCAATGACATTTGGTATTTCCTGAACTGCAAGCAGGCCACCTATAAATAAAGCAATCTTGCTGAAAATACCTGTCCAGTCATTACCGAGTGCATTCTGAATGGCACTGTTGGAACAGAGCATCAAAACAAAATAGGTAAAATAGATCTGACAGAAGTTAGCTATCAGATCACCTGAAATACTTCTTACCCAAGTTCCAAAACTCTTATCTTCGGGATCAATAATACTTGCCACCATATAAGGGGCTAAAAGATATTTCATCGAACAGATAACGGATCTCATTGCTATTTGAAGTGCTGTCATTGCAAAAATAAACAGGGCAACAATTGAAAGCAGAATTTCCAAAATAATAGATGACCAAGTTGGAAAGTACTTGTAAACTGTACTGTTCCACCCCATTACTCCTGTAATACCTGTAACAATAGATAAAGCATTGTCGCTTGTCATCCCTTCATCATCAAGAGATGAAATATTATCCAGCAATTCCTTTTTATAATCCTCTTCTGTTTTTGTTGCATTGATATCAAAGTTTTCATCAAGTTTGATTTCTTCACCTAATTCCTTATCTCGATTAGAAAGATTGACTCTTCCTGATTGAATCAGTACATCCGACATATTCATATCTTCAGCACTTTTCTTTTCATCCGCAAAATCGTTTGGAATCCAATAATTGACGTGTTCAATAGCATCACTTGTCATTGAACATGCTGATTTGTAGATTAATGGAACACCTGATATAAGCATAGAAGCAAGTGACAGTGAAATCAGAATTTTAGAAAGATTAATGTTTTCACGATACTCATTATCTACAAAAAACTTGACATAGATTTTTACAAGTTTAAAAACAATAAAAATCAGCATACACGCTGACATCAGAATAAAGAATTTAGATGTTATTGTACTTCCACCGATATTCAAAGAACCAATTTTTAATACTACTTTCCACAGACAATCAAGCAAAAAAAGAAATATTTCAGCAATGGCCCATAGCAAAGATCTGAACCATTGAGTGATGGCTGTTATAATCTTTGACATTCAATCACCCTATTCCTGAAGATGTAATACCAAGTGCCTTGAAAATGGCAACAATACCAGTCCCAACAAAAGCCCAGAAGACAATCTTTTTAATAATTCTACTGGGTTTTTCACGCTCTTTAAGTTCATCATCTTTTGTAAACCAGACCGCTAATGTCGCAAGACTAGCCAGAACAGCACCAATAGGAATAAGCCAGATCAGAATATCAATAACAGGATCCGTATAACCTTTGATCCATTTTTGAAGTTCGGCCTTGTTGATTGCTCCAACAATTGGATGAATCATCACCTTATCCCTTAAAAAACTTAATTTATTCATTTGAACCTCCTTTAAAATCACTGTACTTTTTTACAGACGGCAAGTTTGCCGTGTTGTTTAATTCATTCCTGAATTCATCTCTGTATTTTCTTGTCTCAGCCTTAAATTTTTTTAAAATAACTGAAACAGTGAATAAAAAAAGTGCTATCTCGTATAGAAATAGCACTACTGGAAAAAATATCATAAATCCAGTTTTCAAATTATTTATATAGACTGTAATTAAAGAAATCATCAAAGACAGATTCAATGGAACAAATATCCAATACTTATATCTTTTAATATTTTTTAATACCTTCAAATCTTTCAACCTCTTCATCACTTTCAGATGTTTCTTTATCATTAACTAAAATTACCTGAACAATTTCTTCGCAAAGATTCTTATTTTCAAGTCTTCTATATCCTGCACACTCTAGAAGATATTGCATCTCATCCCAAGTATCCTTATGCATAAAGCTTGCAATCACATCTGGATGGTATCCGAATTCTTGCTCAATAACATCGATCAATAACATATGATATATCCCATCGAATTGCGGTTCAATCATGCCAAACTGATTGTTATTGAAAAATACATGATGAGCATTCTGAATATATTTTTTTACATCATAGCACATATCTAACATATCGCCATCAACAGAATCACAAATATCATAAAAAGTCGCATAATCATTTGCCTGTATGAAATAACATTCCATATCTTCATTATGCGAATTATTGGCACTAAAATGAATATTTAACTGTGTAGCTTTTGAATAATCTGTATTGAAATTGCCTCCATCATAAGGTTCTGTTTCAACATCAATTTTAAAACCATTGAGCATCGTATATTGACTCATTATTCTGCCTTCCTTTCTTTATAAAAGGATAAGAAGTTTTTTATAAACTATCCTATCCTTTTTCATATATTTATATTTTATCATTCATCCTTGTGTTTGAAAATAAGTAAGGCAAACACAAAACATCCTAAAGCCATTAGAACATAGCCAATTGCTCTTGTATTATCACCCGTTTTAACTACTTTAGCAGCTTCAGGTAATAACTCATCATACATAATTACTTTTTGTACTGCTCCTGTATCTTCTACTTTAAAATTAACTGATTCGGCAATTTTATATTTTGCTGGTGCAATTGTTTCAGTCAAAGTATAGCTCTTACCAGCTACAAGGTTTTTGATGATATGAGATTCTTCTTTAGATACCCATTCATCAACTGTATTGCCTTCTTCATCTGTTACTTTTAAGTGCGCACCTGGTAATTCCTTTTTTGTTGTGATATCTTGCTTAGATACTTCTACTTTTGTATCTTCATCTGTCATTTTTAAAAGCGTATCCTTATTTTCATCTGCAATGAATTCTTGTTCTTCAAAAGTAGCATAGCCATCAGGTGTCTTCGTTTCTCTTAAAATATAAGTTTCACCTGCAACAAGTCCTTCGATTCTATGAGTCGTTTCATTACCATCCAAGTCGATATTTGAATAAGTTGTAACACCATCCTTAGCGGTCATTAAAGTATAATCATTTTTATTTTTAGAAACACTGTAAATAAAAGTTGAATCTTCATTATCAACATATACTTTTCCTTCAGCTTTTCCATTTTCAGCTAACTGAGATTTCATATCGTCTGTTAAATCAAAGATGTGTTGTCCACTGATCCATTTATCAACAATTTGTTTTGTTTTTGTTGAAACTACAGTAAGCTCAGCATCTTTTAATAATGTTCCATCTTCTTTAACTTTTGATACTTGATTAACAGTATCTACCATTTCAACTTTTTGATTTTCTTTTTCTTCAGTAACTGCAAATACAATATCATTAGCTAAATTTAAACCTGTTGGAGCTAAATCTTCATGTAATGTATATATTTTACCTTCTTCTAAGCCGTTAGCAATATGAGATTTACCTTCGCTATACCACTCATCAACGACATTTCCATTTTCGTCGATGATTTGCATATAAGCACCAGTTACTTCTTCTCCACCAACATCAGTTTTTGAGATAAATACTTGTTTGTCTTTCATAGTGACTTTTTGATCTACTTTATCTTTTGATACATTAAATTCTATATCTATTGACTTAACATATCCTTCAGGTGAAACTGTTTCTGAAAGAATATAAGTTTTTCCTTCTTCTAGACCATTAATGAAATGAGATTCTTTTGTAGAAATCCATTCATCAACAATGTTTCCTGTTTCTTTTTCTTTGACAGTAATCGTAGCTCCTTCTACTTCTTTTTCACCTGTAACATCAGTTTTAGTGAAAGACACTTGTTTATCTTTCATTGTAACTGTTTCTAATTCAGAAGAACTTTTAATAGTGAATCTGATATCACTTGCTTTAACATAATCTTTAGCTGTAACAGTTTCAGATAAAGTGTAAGTTTCTCCAACAACTAACCCTTCAATAGAATGAGGTTTTTCTGTTGAAACCCATTGATCAACAATATTACCTTTCTCATCAGTAATTGTTAATTGAGCACCTAGTACTTCCTTATCACCAGTAACATCTGTCTTATTGAATTCAAAATGTGTTGTTTTATTTTCAACATTTAACTCTTTACTGTAGTTTTTAGTTGTAAAATCCTTTTGTTTGAATGTAAAGGCATGTTTAGTTTCATCCAATACACATCCATCAAGTGTTTTTACTTCTTCAAAATAGTATTTTGCTTCACCTATACCCATAGGAAGATTTGAAATATCTAATTGGCCTTCTTTTGATAAAGAATAAATACCTTTTTCAATTTCAGTACCTACATTGACAACAGCTCCTGAATTTTCAGTCGTAATCTTTTCATCTTTTGCAAACATTAAAGTTCCATCTACTGGTGAATAGATGTCATCCTTTGCCTTCAATACAAACTGAATTTTAGAAAGATCTGAACGGTCTACTAAATCAGTATCAGTATCTAAATCATCTACTGTCTTTGTTAAATGCACAGAACCTTTTGGCTGTTCATCTTTAACTGTAACTGTATAGATTGGATCACCATCCTCATCTTTCGAAAAATCTAATAAACCTGTCATTTCAAAAGATTGTGTTTTCCCTAGTCCAATAAATCCTTCAGGAACTTTTACTTCTTCAAGATGATACTTACCAGCAAAAAATTGAAGTGGTAAGAATACTTCTCCTTTATCATCGTCGTCATTGGTATATTCAGTTTTGACAATGACTACATTTTTACTGTTAGTTGTAAACGTATCATATTTTTTTCCGCCTACTTTTTGAGTAATTGTCTGTCCTTTTTTATAAACTACTTTTCCCCCTTCCAAGATGTCTTCATCTGCTACGATTTTAAAAGAAGCAGAATTTAATGAGACATTTTTACCAGTTTCCTGATCTTTTTTAACAAGTTTTAATTGTGTTTCCACTGGACGGTTATTTAAGATAACTTTCTTAACCTTATCTTCATCCTTTTTGATTTCACTTGTATCTTGTGTAATTGAAACAGTGAAATCAGGATTTGTATAAAAATCCTTTGGTGTTACAGTTTCTCTGACTAGATATTCTCCATAAGGGAGATCCTTTGTAATAGCCCAACCATCTTCATCAGTGGTAATGACATCGTAAACTTTTGCACTGTCCCATCCAACGTGATCAACTTCTGACTTAAGCTTAAAGGTAAAGCTAGCGCCTTGTAATCCTTTAACAACTTCAGAGATTCCATTGCGATATCCTGATTTAAAGATTTGAATTTTTTGTTTTTTTACTTTTTCTTGTACGACCATTTGGTTTGCATCATTACCAAATTGAAGCTTAGCACCTTTATATTCTTTAGTAATCTTAGCAACAAATTTTCCATCAGTTACTGATGTTACTTTACCTGTTGCAGTATCAGTAACAGTTAATTTATAACCTTTTAACAAGTACCCTTTTGGTGCCTTTGTTTCTTCAATAGAAATTGTTCCTAATGGAAGACATGGGTTTTCATCATCATAATAGAGTTCATCTGATCCTTCTTTTAAAAATGATTTAGCAAGACCAGCAACATATTTGCCACTAGCCTGTTTCTTTGTTTTTAAGACCCAAGTTCTAGTTGCTTTAGAAGGAAGATTATCCTTGTCATATTCTTTATTGTAATATTTAACTGTAAATTCAGCATCTTCTAATGTGGCATCACCTTGTGGTTCCCCTAATGTTTCAGCATCGTTTTTTACAATTTCAATTCCGATAGGGTCATTCTTTGGTTTTTCATTTGAATTTGCAGTTACAGTCTGATCTTTTACAACTGTGACATTGTAGCTTACTTCATCAACATCATAACCTGTACTTGCATCTGTTTCTTTAATAACGTATTTACCAACAGGTAGAATATCTGATTTAGCGTAACCATTTTTATCAGTTATAAGTGTACCTACTAAAGTATCACCTGAGTAAATACCATATTTAGCACCTTCCAACGTATAGCAGGTATTTCCTTCTGTCATAATTTCGTTGGCTGATTTTTTATGCAAATCAATATATCCAAAATCCAACCAGTTAACTGAATATTTTAATGAATCAATTGACTCTTGAGCCCATGATCCATGTGTCTGACTGGCACTGTTTCCTGAACTGATTGCTAAAGCACAGAATTTTCCTTTTGCAGAACTGTTTAACGTTACACTTTCATAATCACTAGGACTGTTCTTTAGTGGAGCTGTTAAATAAAATGATTGTCCACCCCATACAGTTGCAGTTCCACCTGTTTGTTGTGCACTACTTCCTTCAATGTGGATTGTTACATTTGATTGTAAAGGTAACTGTACTGTTTCATTGGAACTTGCATTGAATTTAATACTGTCTGTTTTTTGAATCATGTTCGTTTTATCAAAAACAGCCGTAAATGCAGCACTGTTTCCAGTTGAAAAACTTGCTCCATTTGACGGATCAGGCAATCCTTCTACATATTGCCAAGTTGACTTTAAGCCAATACCTGCTTTTTCCAAGTCATCAATATTGGCACCACACATATCACCACTGTAGGCTAAACTTAATAAAACATGTGTATATAAATAACCAGTTTCTTCTTCATTTAAACCGTCATCCGTCAAGGCTTGACCTTTGAAAAGACATTGTGCTGGACCACCAAAACCGTAATAAAGAAATTTTCTGACCATCACATTATTTTCAATAACGGATGCCGTATAATTTCCTGCTGCTGGTGTTTTCTTGCTGGCTTCTAAGCAATAAGACCACTGCCCGTTATATTTACACATATAAGTTGACCATTGCTTAGTGATTTGAGGACATTTTCTCTTCCACCATTCTGGATAGGTGATCGATTTTATCTTTGTAAATTCATGGGGAATATTACCATCCCAAGCATTTACTGAAATGTTTCCTGCAGAAAAACACATCGATAAAATCATACCTATCACAACAAGTATTTTTGATATTTTATCAAAATATTTTCTGATCATTGTTTTTCTCCTTTTCTTTTTACTCTTTTAATCTTTCTATATTTACATTTCTAAAACATAATAATTTTGCAAAATTACTTGATTTTAATTTTTTTCCTTTTGAATAGGCTTTACAGTCGAACGCGACAGACCTTTAGTAAAAATAAAAGACAATCCGAAGATTGCCTTAAGGTTTGAACACCCATTTTTCCATATATATTTTTGTAATCATTTTTGTTTCCTTTCTCCTCTTTTTTCATAAATAAAAAGGACATATTTTTAAATATCTTATGTCCTTTGATTGAATTATTGAAATTTAAAATAAAATTATTTGGTTTTACCACACGAACATCTGTAGCCCGTTATCTTTTCTTCATCATAAGCAGGTGTTACAACAATTGTCTTTGTTTCCTGATGTGTAATGGCATCGTGATGTTTTGTCCCCACTTTAACACTTGTAGAATGATAGGAATGTCCTGTTTCTACACTATGATTGATAGCTTCAACTGTAGCATTTTCACCCTTTCCAAAATCTTTTCCGCATACTTTACAGACCTGATGTGATTCATATATCGGTTCATCATATGCTGCCTGATCTACGACCGCAAATGTTTCTGTTTTTGTCACTGCATCATGATGAACCTTTTGAGTGACAGGAATTCTGTAAACATGTTCATGTGATGGTTTTGAAACAGATCCACTAGAATTATTTGTACTATTTGTACCGTTTGAACTGGAACTATTCGATTTATCAAAGGTATTTGATTTATTTGAACTATTAGAATTGTTCTTTTGAGTCGAGTTGTTTGTTTCAGCATTACTCTTTGTACTTTTTGGGCTGTTTTTTTTATTTTCGTCATCACTTTTTTTGTCTGAATTGACTGAATCACCTGTTTTTTTTGAAATATTTAAACTGTTTTTAGAAATAACTGAAGTTTCTTCATCACTGTCTTTATTTTTTTCTTCAATCATCCCTTTAAAATCTTCTTTTTCATTCTGTTTATCTTTTTCTTTAACATTGTTTGAAATCTTACTTGCAGTGTTTCCTTTGTTGTCTATTTTAGCAGAAGAATTATCAATAGTGTTAAAAACAAGAAGTCCAACTATTCCAATAATTAAAATACAGATTACAGCAATAAAAATAATTTTCTTATTTCTTTCTTTTGACTGAATAATTTTGTTCATTAAATTCATCTCCTTTACTCCTTTAATTCATCATATCCTTTTGTATTTTTAAACAAAAATGTACAAAATTAACCCCTACCTTACTAAGTAGGGCATGAAAATACATATTTTTTAATAAGGATTAGACCTCATTCTTTTGCATATGAAAAGGATACATTTGAATGTACCCTTTTCAAATATGATAGGTTAGAGAG
>ERZ791619.946-NODE-946-length-13044-cov-2.95943_pt1 | contig 13044 bp, 10 predicted proteins | sample MGYA00510271_ERZ791619 | MGnify/ENA primary metagenome ERZ791619 (study PRJEB30046, sample SAMN00715209) | human gut metagenome | study: EMG produced TPA metagenomics assembly of the A metagenome-wide association study of gut microbiota in type 2...
TTTTTTTAAAGTTACTACCCCATTATAAACAACCCCAGGTAGTGAAAGACTAATGAGTTCTATATCAGGATATCCATATAAAATCGTATTAATTAAATCAACAATATCATCGACTGAAATAGTGTTTTTATAGACTTCAAAATCTTCTAAAATCATATTGTTTTCATCATAAAGACGACTGACAAGTCTTACTTTTTGATCTAATTGAATAAAAGCAAGTGCTAAGACTTGTTGATGAGCTTCCAACATTTGTTTAATAGGTAAAGGGTTTTCTTGTTGACTTTGAACTTCTTTTTCTTTATAAAGTTCATCTTCTAAAAAAGTAATCGTATTTCCCACATCATATTTTCCAAATAATGCAGGTGATAAAGCATAAACACGCTTATTTTTTAAGACTCCTTCTACTTCAGATAAACGAAATGATACCTGTGGTGCTAGTAAAATAACATCATAATCTTTCGCCATGTCATAAAGATTCCCATAAGAAACAGCATTAAATTCAAAATCTTTATTTAGAAGCTGTACACCCTCATTTAATTTTTCAGCAAAGAAACCTGTTGTTAACCCACTTGTGCAAGATAAAAGAACTCTTGTTTTTTTAGTTGTTGTTAAGGTTTGTAAACAAAGACGCATGTCATAAAGTAAACCTAAAGCGTGATGAAAATTATTCATTTGAAAATGAATAAAGAAGACTTTTTCTTTAGTCATCTTATTTTCAACATCGAGTTCAATAATACAATTAGGATAAAAATTAATGGATCCTAAACCATATTTTGTTTCAATCACAATATTATCATTTACTTCTTTGACATCCCAATCATCTTCATTTTGATTCAACAGCCATCTCTTTAAAAGTTCTGTATCAATCTCTTTTAAAAAAGAATCCATCGTCCTCACCTCTTTTTTTATTATACATTTTTTTCATCCAGAAATTAAAAATTCTTGATAATAATCAAGAATTATTGCTCAGGTACAACTGCAAAATAAACAAGATCTTCTTCATGATCATTGACCATTGTATGTTTATGACCTTTAGGACAATAATGAACACTGCCTTTATGAAGTTCTTCTCTTTGTCCATCATAAATAACATAACCATTACCAGAAATAACATAAATCACTTCACTGTTTGTTTCATGAACATGTTCTCCAACACTTCCACCCATTGGAATATGTCCAATCATAAATCGATTTAGACCATCGAAATACATCTTTGCTTCAATGTATTTTTCGCCACCTTTAAAGTTTTCAAATTTTTCTAAATTATTTTCATCATATTCAAAAATCATTTTTATATCCCCCAATCACTTTTCATTATAACATATCTTACACAATTGTAAGATGACGAATTGCATGATTTTCTATATAATATTAAAAGAAGGTGATCTTATGTATAAATTATTAATTGTTGAAGATGATTTTATTATCGCAAAAGGCTTACAAAAACATTTTGAAAAATATCATTATGATGTTCAATATATAGAAGATTTTGAACATGTTTTAGATGATTTTTTAGCGTTTCAACCTGATCTTGTTCTATTAGATATCCATCTACCTTTTTTTGATGGTTATTATTGGTGTCAAGAAATTCGGAAAATATCACAAGTCCCTATTGTTTTTATTTCCTCCGCTAATGAAAATATGAATATTGTTTTAGCAATGAATATGGGTGGTGATGATTTTATTAATAAACCTTTTGATTTACAGGTTGTACAAGCTAAATTACAAGCGATTCTTAGAAGAACTTATAGTTTTTCTAAAGATTTTCATTTGTTAACTTATCAAGATGTTCATTTAGATATCTTAGCTGGAAAAATTACTTATCAACAAAAGGAACTTATTCTAACTAAAAATGAATTAAAAATCTTAGAATATTTATTTGAACATGCGGAAGTGATTGTTTCTCGTATTGATTTAATGAATCATTTATGGGATGATTACCAATTTATTGATGATAATACTTTAAGTGTTAATATGAATCGTTTAAGAAAAAAATTAGAAGATATTGGTTTACATGATTTTATTCATACTAAGAAAGGCTTAGGTTATTTATTATGTTTAAAGACTATTTAAAGAAAACATATCCCGTCTATCTTCTTTATTTGTTGTTTGTCTTATGTACTTTTGTTGTTTTAATGATATGTCAAATGATTTCAGATTTAATTATTTATATGTTAAGTCTCTATTTTTCTATCATCCTTCTTTATTTTTTACTTGATTATAGAAAATACAAACAACATCATCAATATTTGATTTATTTAAAAGACAATCCTGAATTGTTTGATAATTTACCTCAAGAAAGCTATCTTGAAGAAAAAACGTATCAAGAAATGCTTCAAATATTACAAAAAAAGATATTTCAACTTAAACAAGAAAATCAACAAAAATACAATAACACGATAGATTATTATACAAAATGGGTCCATCAAATCAAAACTCCTATTGCTGGATTAAAACTCATCATTCAAAATGATTACCCAGATAAAAAAATGCTTGTAGAACTTTTAAAAATAGAACAATATGTCAATATGGCTTTACAATATGTACGTTTAGATTCTATTCACCACAATCTTTCTTTTCAAAAAGTTTCTTTAGATCATCTTGTTAGTCAAGAAATCAAAAAACAATCACTCTTTTTCTTTCAAAAAAATTTAAAAGTAGATTATCAAATTAAAGATTTACAAATCTTAACAGATGAAAAATGGAGTGGTTTTGTCATTGAACAAGTTCTTTCTAATGCTTTAAAATATACGAAAGAAGGAAGTATTACTTTTTATAATGAAGGTGAAAAGCTTTATATTCAAGACAGTGGTATTGGTATTAAAGAAAGTGATCTGCCACGTGTTTTTGAAAAAGGATTTACGGGTTTTCAAGGAAGAAATGATAAAAAAGCCAGTGGTTTAGGTCTTTATTTATGTAAGAATATTTTTAATCAATTGGGTCATTTGATTTCTATTGAATCAAAAGTAAATCAAGGAACAACTGTTTGTCTTGATTTTAGTAAAAAAGAAATATTTATTGAATAATCTTACAAAAATGTAAGATTATTTTACTTACTTGTAAGATAAATCGATAGGTCATATTTTAGAATGAGAATACAATAAGTGTGTAAAAAGGAGGAGACAAAAATGTCATTATTAAATGTTAAACATTTACAAAAAATTTATTCATCGCGTTTTTCAAGTCAAAAGGTAGAAGCTTTAAAAGATGTTTCTTTTGAGGTTGAAGAAGGAGAATATATCGCTATTATGGGTGAATCTGGAAGCGGAAAAACAACACTCTTAAATATTCTTGCTTCATTAGATAAACCAACACATGGAGAGGTTTTATTAGATGGAAAAGATCTTACAAAAATCTCTGATAAACATATTTCAGCTTTTAGACGAGATAATCTTGGTTTTGTTTTTCAAGATTTTAACTTATTAGATACTTTTAATGTCGCTGACAATATCTATTTACCTCTTGTTTTATCAAAAGAGCCCTATGCTTTAATGAAACCAAAACTAGAAAAACTTGCTAAACCATTAGGAATTGATCATTTATTAGAAAAATATCCCTATGAAATATCTGGTGGTCAAAAACAAAGAGTTGCGATTGCAAGAGCCTTAATTACCCATCCTAAAATTATTTTAGCTGATGAACCAACAGGTGCTCTTGATTCTAAATCAACCGATCAACTTTTATCTATTTTTGACCAAATTCATCAAAGTGGACAAACAATTTTAATGGTTACCCATAGTAGTAAAGCAGCAAGTTATGCCAGTCGTGTCTTATTTATTAAAGATGGACAAATCTTCCACCAACTTTATAAAGGAGATATGTCTAATCAAGAAATGTATCAAGCTATTAGTGATACTCTAACAATGCTTCTTTCGGGAGGTCAATAAAATGAAATTTTATTTAAAATTGGCTTTAGGAAACATTAAAAAGAATAAGAAGCTTTATACATCATATTTTGTTTCAACAATCTTTTCTATTGCCTTATATTTTATTGTTAGAAATATTGGACAAAGTCCTACTTTAAAAGATCAACAAGCAATGACGATGTTTTTAGGATTAGGCAGTGGTGTAATAAGTATTTTCTCTTTTATATTTTTACTTTATACCAATAGTTTTGTTATAAAAAATAGAAAGAAAGAAATTAGCCTTTATCATATCTTAGGGATGGAAAAAAGAAATATACGTTCGATGATGTTTCTAGAAACACTCATTATCGCCCTTATTTCTCTTTCATCAGGTATTTTAATAGGTGTTCTTCTTTCGCAAATAACATCGGTTATTATCTTAAGATTGATTCATAAAAGTGTTCAATTTTCTTTAAACTTTTCATTGAACGCTTTTATACAAACCATTATTGTTTTTAGTATCATTTTCTTAATTTCTTTAATATACAATATTACTATTGTTGTAAGAAGTAATCCTATTGAACTTTTAAAAGGACAAAACATTGGTGAAAAAGAACCTAAAACAAAAATAATCTTAACCCTTTTTGGAATGATTACTTTAGGGGCTGGTTACTACCTTGCCTTATCTATCACTGATCCAATGAAAGCAATGACTTTATTCTTTGTTGCAGTTGTTTTAGTCATGCTAGGAACTTATAGTTTATTTACAGCAGGAAGTATTGCTTTATTAAAATTCTTAAAATCAAGAAGAAACTTTTACTATCAACCAACACACTTTACTTCTATTTCTGGTCTTTTATACCGTATGAAACAAAATGCAATCGGACTAGCAAATATTTGTATTTTATGTACTTGTGTTTTGGTTACTCTTTCTTCAACAATCTGTTTATATAATGGAATTCAAGATAGTATAGACCGTCAATGTTATATGGCTGGTAATATTAAGTTGAATGGTTTTAAAAATCCAAGTTATGTTTTTGATAAAACAAAAGAATTATTAAAAGATGAAAAATATGATTCTCTTTATGCTTTACCTGTTTATGAGTATTCTGGGAGTTTAAAAAAGAATCATGCTAAACTTGATGATTATGATTATAAATATCTTTCTTGCATCAACCTTGTTTCTTTAGAAGATTATAATCATTATTTTGATAAAAACCTTTCTTTAGATAAAAATGAAATCTATCTCTATAGTTATGGAAAATATAATTACCGTTCTCTTTCTTTAAATGGCAATTCTTATGTCATTAAAGATCAAATCAAAAATCGTCAAGTTCAAACTGGTAATAGTTATGCTTTTAATGCTATAACTATTATTATGAATCAAAATAATCTTGATCAATATCAATTAAAACCACAAATATTCTTTATTGGTTTCAATGCATCAAAAGAAGTTGTTAAGAATGTTACAAATCAACTTTTAAAAATAGATTATAGTCAACTTGGTGAAAAGAATTATTATTTTACTACTCAAAATGGGATTGAAGATCAAGAATTTATCTATGAAATGTATGGAAGTATTCTCTTTATCGGTATTTTCTTATCAATTATGTTTTTAGTAGCTGCCATTATCATTATCTACAATAAACAAATATCAGAAGGATTTGAAGATCAAAATAAATTTGAAATCTTACAAAATGTTGGTATGTCACAAAAAGAAGTTAAACAAACAATCCAGTTTCAAGTACTTATTTTCTTCTTTGTCCCATTAATTGTTGCAATTATTCATTTATTATTTGCTTATCCGCTTATTTTAAAGGTATTAAACGGTTTATTGTTATGTAATGAAAATGTCTATTTTATTTCTACAATCAGTTGTATTATAAGTTTAATTATTATTTATACGATTGTTTATTTAATCACTTCTAAAGCTTATTATCGTATTGTGAAAAAATAACATATTTTAATGGACTGAAAAGCTAAATTATAGCTTCAACAGTCCTCTTTTATTATATAAAAAAAACAGAGAAATCTCTCTGCTTATCCAACTATGGCTCTGGTTCTCCGATTTAATCCAACTAAAGCATGGATTCTCTAAAGAAAATATATCATATTTTCATTTTAAAAAAAATATTTTAGAGATCACTTACAATATTATGTACCCATATACCCTTTCTTACAAGAACAAGACCAAGTGTTGCTTTAGGAATATCAACACATTGAACTAGTAGATAGATAGTCAATATTGGTAATGATGTTAAACGGGTAAGTAATAAAGCGCTCATGAAAGTAAAAACAAAAGTATAACCACTATCAAATAAGAAGGTTAGAAAAGTTTTACCTCCTGCTCGCATTGTAAAATAACTACTATAATAAATAGAAATAATTGGTAACATACATGCCGCAATTTTTAAAAGTTGAGAGGCTAAAGCTTTTACTTCTAATGAAGTATTATAGATTTGTGGTATGAGTGATGAAACATTGAATAATACAATACCTATAGCCAAACACATCACAAAATTCATAAATAACATTTTTAAATCGTAATCTTTGGCTTTTTCAATTTCTCCTGCTCCAAGTTGTTGACCAACTACAATAGAAATAGAGTTACCCATAGCATAACATACGATCATAAAGAAGTTTGTTACTGTTGTTGTTATGTTAATGGCAGCTACCGCTATAATTCCTCTTGTCGAATAACTTTGGGAAATTAAAGCTATTGATATTGACCAAAGAATTTCATTACATAAAAGAGGTAATCCTCTTTTCAACATTTCTTTTGTTGAAGAAAGTGGTACTTTCTTTAACACCATCGCTTCTTTTAAATAGACATTACGATATCCACCTACAATATTAATACTCATTTCAACCACACGAGAAACAACAGTACCAATAGCTGCACCAGTAACTCCTAATTGTGGAAATCCAAAATGTCCAAAGATCAAAATATAATTAATACAGAAATTGACAATCACGGCGACCACACTGGCAATCATTGGTAAAACCGTATTTCCTGTTTCTCTAAGTGACGATGAATAAACTTGTGTAATTACAAAAGGAATCAGTCCAATGAGCATAATTTTTAAATAATCCATTCCATAATTTAAAGTTTTTAAACTATCAGTAGGATTATCATTTAAATATAAAGAAATCAATTGTTGTCCAAATGTATAGAATAAAAAAATAGCTAGCAGTGCAATTATAATTCCTATAATCAATTTGATCCTAAAACAATTCTCCACTCCTTCTTTATTTTTCTTTCCATAAAACTGTGCCATAAAGATTCCTGGGCCTGACATAGCTCCAAAAATCGTGACATTAAATACTTGTAATAATTGATTGGTAATAGAAACTCCTGACATAGAAAGTGTTCCTAATTGTCCAATCATAATATTATCTAATAAACTTGCAAGATTTGTAAAACCATTTTGAATAACAATGGGTATACAAATCGCAAGAACCATTTTATAAAATCCTTTACTTCCAATTAGTTTTTTCATATTCCCTCCTATGTGTAAAAGATATTATAATCGATTATGCATTTAAAAAAAAGAGCTTTCGCTCTTTTGACTACTTATTATCTCCTAATAATTGAAGAATATCTAAGAAGATATTAACAAAGTCTAAATAAAGATTAAATGCTCCATAAATACTTAATTTTTCTAACATTTCTGGATTAGATGAAGCATAATTATAAAGTTGTAATGATTTTTGCATATCATATGCTGTAATTCCTGCAAATAATGCAAGTGAAATCAGTGGCATAATAAGTGTTCCCACACCTAAATTAAAAATCATCACAATAACTGAAAAAATAATATAAACAAATAATCCTGCTAGACAGATTGTTCCAATGCGTGTTAGATCCATTTTAATCACTGCTCCTAGTACAACAAGCACACCAAAGTAGATGGCTGCTACTAAAAAAGCAAGTGCCACGCTAAAGGAAGTATAGCTTGCAATAACATAAGAAAATGTCACACCAGTAATGACTGAATAGATCATATAAAGAACTTTTGCTGTAATTGGTTTCATTGTCATTAAACGTCTTGATAAACCAATAACAACCGCAAATTGAAAAATAATTAAAATGAAAGGAAGCATTCCTGCATAAGACATAAATGATGATTTTTCTAAAGCAAAAGCTGTCACAAAAGTTGTTAAAACACCAATAACCATCCATTTAAAAATATTGTTAATGTATTGTTGTATCGTCATTGAACGATCTTCAACATATTCATAAGTTTTGTTATCTATATTCATTCTCCTATCCTTGAATAATACGATTTTCTAAAATTTTCTTTTCAGGTAATGTTTTTTCAACATATCCTAAAATACAACAACCAATACCAACGTAATCCTCTAAATGCCATTTTCGAAGATATTCTTGGCCTTTTTCTAATTCAAACATTTCTTTACAACGATTGATCCAACAAGAACCTATATTTAATGCATAAGCTCCTGTCTGCATAGCACCAATCACTAATGAACCATCCTTTATACCATTACTTTCATCTTTTGGGACAAAGATAAAACATACTGTTGGTGCTCCATAAAAAGGATCTGCTTCTTTACCCCAAATGAAAGCATTTAACTTAGATAATTCTTTGATTTCTTCTTGATTTTGAACTACCACGATTTTACTTGATTGTTTGTTCATTCCACTAGGGGCATTTAAACCACAATCAAGGATAGTTTTTAATTCTTCATCTTTGATTTGTTCTTGTTTAAAACTACGACAGCTTCTTCGAGTTGTAAGTGCTTGAATAGCTTCCATATTTATTCCTCCAATCCTAAAATATAATTGATAAATTGTTGAGCAGTTCTTCCTGATGTTCCACCATGAGAAAGTTCCCATTTATTCGCTTCTAATAATAATTCTTTTTCATCCATTTGGATATTATTTTTATGAGCTAATTCTAAAACAATATGATTAAATTCTTTTTTCATTGGTTTAGAATAATTGATTTTAACCCCAAAACGATTAACTAATGAAAGTTTTTCTTCCATGGTATCTGATTGATGCATTCCATTTTCTTGAACAACATCATTACGATCAGACCAGTTTTCTTTAATAAGATGTCTTCTATTACTTGTTGCATAAATAAGAATATTTTCAGGTTTTGTTTCAACTCCACCTTCAATTACTGCTTTTAAGAATTTATATTCAATTTCAAATTCTTCAAATGATAAATCATCCATATAGATAATAAAACGATAATTTCTATTTTTAATCATCGCAATAATATTTGATAAATCTTTAAACTGATGTTTATAGATTTCAATCATTCTTAGACCTTGATCATAAAATTCATTTACAATTGCTTTAATACTTGTTGATTTACCTGTTCCACTATCCCCATAAAGTAAAACATTATTTGCTTTTCTTCCTTCAACAAAAGCTACAGTATTATCTAATAACTTTTTCTTTTGAATTTCATAACCAACTAAATCATCTAAAATAACTTCATCCATATTATTAATTGGCTTTAATTCTACATAGTTTTCATGACTTGTCGCAATTCTAAAGGCTTTATTTAAACCAAACATACCTACTCCATAATCTTTATAGAATTGTGTTACAACATCAAAGAATTCTTGTTCATTCTTTGTTTCTTCTAGTTTTTTAGAAAGTTCTTGGACTTTTAAAGAAACATTCTTGTTGTACATCAATTCTGGTTTTGATAAAGCTTTATAATTAGCAAGAGTTGAAAAACAATCAATATTTAATTCCTTTTCTATTGTACTAAAATCATAATGAAATAATTCATAGAACACTTTAAAATCATTTAAAGCAAAATGATTGACCGTACCTTCTCTTGCCCCTTGTTTTTCACAAGTCATACTAAATGGATTTTCATTTGTCATTAATAAATAAGTCAAATAATTATGCCATAAATTATCATTAAATCCATATTGAGTTGCAAGTTCTAATAATCTTTTTATCTGACCATAAATTTCTTGACGAAGTTCATGATTTGATTTTTCATCATCTGATAACAACTTAGCAAGTTGTACTAAAATTTCATCCTTTGGTAAATTCCCATAAAGAATTAAATTTGATATTAATTCATACATATATATAATCCCCCTAATTTTCTTTATTTTAACGCATCTTTTAGGAAAATGAAATAAAATGATGTATAATAGTTTCAATGAGGTGAAAAAAATGGAAAATGGTGTTTTATTACAAGGGTTTCATTGGTATATAAAACCTGAAGAGAAACTTTGGAAACAACTTCAAGAAAAAGTAAAATCTTATAAAGAAATGGGTTTTTCAGCTATTTGGTTACCACCTGCTTATAAAGGCGTTGGCGGTATTCATGATAATGGTTATGGTGTTTATGATCTTTATGATTTAGGAGAATTTAATCAAAAAGGAAGTATTGAAACAAAATATGGAACAAAAGAAGATTATTTAGCGTGTATTCAAGCTTTTCAAAAAGCAGGAATCGATGTCTATGGAGACATTGTCTTGAATCATAAAATGGGCGCTGACGGTACTGAAATTGTTAATGCAAAAGAAGTCAATCGTCAAAATACTAATGAAATCATTTCTGGTGATGAACAAATTAAAGTCTATACTCTTTTTACTTTTCCTGGTAGAAATAAAAAATATTCTGATTTTATTTGGCATTGGTATCATTTTGATGGGATTGATTATGATGAAAAGACCCATCGTAATACCATTTTCCTTTTTGATCAAAAAAGTTGGGATCAAGAAGTCGATGATGAAAATGGCAATTATGATTATTTAATGGGAGCGGATTTAGATTTTGGAAATGAAGAAACCGTTCAAGAAGTTACCTCATGGCTTTATTGGTATATAAATTTAACTAAAATCAATGGCTTGCGTCTCGATGCTGTTAAACATATTCCCGCTTCTTTTTATAAAAACCTCTTGCCAAAAATATATCACGATTTTAATAAAGAATTATTTACGGTTGGTGAGTATTGGCACGGAGATGTGTATCATTTAGAAAAGTATTTAAAAGAAGTCAATTTTGAAATGTCTTTATTTGATGTTCCTCTTCACTATCATTTTTATGATGCAAGTCATAATGAAAATTATGATTTTTCTCATATTTTTGATCAAACGCTTGTTTCCATGTATCCTTCAAATGCAGTTACTTTTGTCGATAATCATGATACGGAACCAAGTCAATCATTAGCCTCTTTCATTCCTGATTGGTTTAAAGGACATGCTTATTGTTTAACTCTTTTAAGAAAAGCAGGGTATCCTTGTGTTTTCTATGGTGATTTAGAAGGTATTGATTATGAAAATGTTTCTTCAAAAAAAGAAATGCTTCACCAGCTCCTTTCTTTAAGAAAACAATATAACGAAGGAAATCAAGAAGATTATTTTGATCATCCTCATTTAATTGGTTGGACAAGACATACTGAAACAAAAGCAATGGCAATTATTATGACGAATTCAAATGGTGGTATTAAATCAATGTATGTTGGTAAAGAAGATCGCCATTGTTATTATGTCAATGTCTTTAATGGTTATCAAAGAGTTCTTATTAATGAAGATGGTTATGGTGATTTTTATTGTGAGGATAAAAACTTTGCTGTATACGTAAAAGAGTAATGATTCAGTTTTCCTGATTCATTACTCTTTTTTATAATTATAAAATTAGTTTTTTTGTCATCTAATCCAGTTAAATTCAATTCAATCTTTACAACAGTTTCTTTTATATCAACATTTTCAAAATCATGCCCACATGTTATTGCTTCTAAAACATCAGAAAATGAAACTGAATATCTTCCATCGTTTTCTTTTAAGAAAATGGCAGGATAATATAATTTCATACTCTTTCTCCTTTTTAATATTACGTATTTATACTTGAAGCATGATTATTTTTTTAATCAACACATTTAATTTATTTTAAATATCAAACAATCTGACAAGCCTTACATACTTCTTTGACCCAACGAGAAGCATCCAACAACAATTCTTCATGTCTTAAATCAAATTCAATGATATCAGGTTGTTTGAAATATTTTTCATAACGTTTTCGATACTTTTCACCCATCTTTTTTGAATAGAATACATGAATTGTTGTATGAGGTACTTGGATTTGTTGACCCACTTTTGTATATAAGTCACTACAAAATTGATTTTTCATTGATTCTTTAGAAATAAAAGAAAAATCAATGCCACTTCCTATACCCATGAGTTCCATGAATTTCTTTCGATAATTTGCATTTTCATCTTGAGTATTCATTCTTTTAGAAATAAATTTTTTAGCTAGTCTACTTCCTTTGCCTGTAATTAAAGGATAAATAATGGACATTACAAGTGCAGTTTGTAGTTTTGCAAGAAGCTTAGAAGTTTGATCCATATCACTTGAACCAATAATCGCATGATCGATATGAATGTTTTCTCTACTTAACAGTAAAGATACAAAAGATCCGCCAAGTGAACAACCATAGACAGCAAAAATATGACCATCAAAATGTTCTTGAATATATTGTTCAATCTTTTTTGTTTCATCTAATTCAGAGATAAAAGTAGAGTGTTCTGTTTCACCAAAACCACTATAACTGACAATTGCGACATAAAAATATTCTTTTAACCCTTCTATAACATGTCCAAAATTATTTTTCCAATAACAACACGTTCCTGGAAACAACACCATTACTGGCTTTGATTGATCTCCAAATGTATAAACTTTCATAGAAACCTCCGTTAGCTTTAGCTAACATAATGCTAACATACTTTATGCTAAAAAAAGAAGGATTTCTCCTTCTAATATTACAAAGCTCTATATTTAAAATCAAAAATATCGTTGTGCTGGATGTATCGTTCTTGTTATTATTACTATCTTTTACCCAATTTACCTAACTAATAATTTATTTTGTATATTCTTTAATTAATGAATTAATCCATGAATTAATATTTGAAAATCTAAAACCTAATTTTTTAGCAAGAGCAGTATTTATTTGGTAACTTTCTACATCATTGTACGGAGCAATTTCTGTAGTCTTTTTTTAAAAATAACTCAGAAATATTTTTATCAAGAACATTTTTATTCGGCTCTAGTATTGATAAAATCTCATACATTGATAAAACCCCATCGCTAGCAGCATTAATACATCCCTTAAAATTATTTACATCTTTTAAAAATTCTAGAAATTTCCCAGCTTCTTTAGAATCTACGAAACTCATCTTATTTTTTATATTATTTACATA